>Ga0247734_1001721_pt1 | contig 16052 bp, 11 predicted proteins | sample UWRJL103311B2_FD_180933 | JGI IMG/M metagenome (GOLD analysis project Ga0247734, IMG submission 180933) | Plant litter microbial communities from Arlington Agricultural Research Station in Wisconsin, United States - UWRJ-L103-311B-2 | ecosystem: Environmental > Terrestrial > Plant litter >... | reverse complement strand
GTTCATGTTTTCTTAGGTCCACCCCAGGAGCCAAATGCTGCACTGTGGGCGGCCTCCCCAACGTACGTAGGAAGCTTTGATCCTTTAGGCCAATCGAGCGATACAGGATGCTCCAAGTGTATTGTTGATCAGCGTGACCGCACAGAGATCACTGCGCAGATTCCGCTCACAATTGCGCTTGTGGAACGATACCTGGCGGGAATTATCCATGATCTGACCCCGGAGAATGTGGTGCCTTACTTAACAAAAGAGTTGCATTGGAGAGTCATCAACGTATGTTTTTCATCTAATCGCTCTCAGTAAGAGCTAACTACTAACACAATCGACACAGAAAGATGGAATCGTACTCGAAAATCGTGCAACGGTTGATGGCTTGACTGTGGCTGTTGTGTCGAATGAAGTTACAATTCCAGAGGATGATAATTTACTTCCCATTTATTCGCCAAATGTTATATTTTATCCTGAGATTACAACAAATGAGGATGGTGGAGGACGAGGTGAAGGTACTGGGTTGACGAATGACCAATTGCCCACGACTATTTGATTTAATTGTTTATAAATTGCGGTGTTATATCGTAGTTTTGTTTAAGGGCTATTTTATACTCTAAAAACGCCATTACAAGTCTTATTCTACCATAAGTAACAAAATGCACAACTTGTTCCACAGATTTAACTTGACTTTAACACAACGACCCTTGTTGAAATTCTATCTAAAGTGCTGGGCACAGGTGACTTTTACATCATGCCTTGTGTCCTAATTGCTTGTGTGGATATACAATACCTTCTTAGTCGTGCAGTGGGTGACTAACGTCAGAGAATATCATCAGCACGTTTATGGATGTTGTGACAGGAAGAGAGAGGTAGACGATATGCTTGGCCAGATCACCCTCCCTTCGACAGCGAGTCCAGCTTAGCGCATCATAAATCTGTCTTAGTACTCATGGTATCTTACATTATGTGGAATATTAGAAGTAGCATTTTGAAGTGTGTACGTTTTATCTCAAACATAAATCAAATCTATAAACTACTAGAAATAAAAGAAATCACAAACAGCTATCCACTATAGACAAAACACCCAGGGAACATAAATTAACAACCCTCAAGCTCCAGCTGCACCAGTATCCTCTATAACAATTTTCCCTTTCTTCTTGAAAATATTCTTTAACCCGGTAGTTTTGCCTAGTACCTTCTTCAAACCTTGCTTCGGTATAACTGATTGCTCTGGCTCCAGCAATGTTAGGTCAGCCAGCTCCTTTGCATCCGCCTCACGCTTCCCCTTCATAAATACTGCACATAATGCCAGTTGCTCCACCAATAGTGGATGGTCTACCATATCTTCCACTCTCAACTTGAACCCCTTAGCTTCCAGAATACTAGCGACCTGAGCGACACCAATGATATCACCTCCAAGCTCGTAGAAGGAGGAATCAAAGTCAATAACGGCAACGGCGCCTGATTTGTCCCAAAGAATCTGACGCCAAGCACGAGTAACGACATCATTGTAGACAAGAAGCTCGTCATGGTTGATACCACGCAAATTGTCTGAGAGCGAGCTGTCAACTATAGGTGTCGGATCTTCAATTGTTTGCCGGGGTAATGCGGAAAGTTCTGATGGGCTTGGCAATACCGCATTCGGATTCTCAGAAAAGGCTTTTGAAGTGTTACATAGCTCTTCAAATAGCTCCTCGGCAAATTCGATAGTGATTCCGAAACTTTTGGTGAATATAAGACTAATTTCGATACTATCGTCTTCTTGAGGAGTAGAGAGAATCGTGATATCTGCAAAATCTTCCTGAGAGCCAATGGCACCTAACGTGTAGCTATTCTTCCCAATCTCAATTTGGGCTTGTCGTTCAATATTTTGGTGTTGACATACTGTCGAGAAGTTTGTCCAATCAGGATAGTCGGTGCAGTGCTTGATGATTTCCCTGAAGCCAAGGGACTCGTACGGCATGTTGGCAACTTGCTGATCTTGAATGTGATGTAGTAGGTCAAGCACAGTCCATCCGGATAAGAAGGCTATTCGGACGGGGACGAGATTCACACATGGTCCGACTATGTTTTCTATCCCAAGTACTGCGGCATTTCGGCCACTGATCACATTGCCAAAAGTGATATCAGACGAGCCAGCAATGGTAGCTAAGACCAAAGACCATGCGGCTTTGATAATCGAAGCCGGGGTGATAGCTTTAGAAGCAAGAGAAGAGAGGTGCACGTTGCGTTTCAGGGAGATGACTTCACCGCCACGTTTGTAGTTCGGTCCGTGGCGGCGGACTACCTCTGTCATTGAAGATCCCTTGAGAAGCTTCTTCCAGTATGCATAATGCTCATCTGTAGTTTTTCTAGCAGCATCTCGGACGTAACCAGAAAATGAAGGAGTGGCAGGTATTGAGTGGCTTTGATAACCCTTTTGCAAGCCGGCCAAAATGGTAGGCATACAAACTCCATCATATTGAGCATGAGACATACGAATGATGATACGATGACGGAGGCTTCCTCTCTCTTTAGCAACAACAAACTTGAGATATGATTCTCCCAGTCGAGGGCCACTGTTTCGATCGCTTTCTTGAAGTGAGTTTGTGAATTCCGCCAAATCATCACAGTCGTAAACAGAAAACGTAGGTTGAAGTTTGCGGAGAACTACTTGGAAGAATCGATTTCCATAAGGAACGAACACAGTTCGGAGGATATCGAAGGCATCAACAAGTCTATAAACCCCAATCTTAAGCTTCTTAAGATCCAGTGGTCCGTCGCCGGAGAGATGGAAGTAATTGAGCATCCACTTTGTCTCCATAAGCGTGCCAGTGATTGCCAAGGCTTGGAAATCAGTGGCTGGAAATACATCAATAATCCCCCCTCTAAATGTCGTGACCTTAGGACAAATATTCTCTTGCAAGAAGGCATCAACATTGGCAGCTTCGAGCAAAGAATATCGTTGATAGAGAGCATTCTGGATTTTCTGTGCTCTGGCCTCTCGGATTCCCCCCTGGTCGACCTGGCTGATGATATCAAGGGGTGCGTTCGCTTCATCTGTTAAGCGAATGACAGTGACCATGTCGGCGAAGGTCGGATGCCGAAATATACTTGCAACAGTCAAAGCAAGATCTTCGTCTCTGGCAATACCCACCATTTGCACTATTGAGCTTCCAGTTAGTAGCTTCTCAATTTGAGCTGGAAACAAAATAAGTACACTTACTTGCTATGATGCTATCCCCGCCCAGCGCAAAGAAGCTATCTTCTCCTCTAATTGTCTCCTCTGGGATTTGAAGAAGATCACTCCAAATGGCAAGCAGTTTTCTTTCAACGTAATCATCGCGTGGAAGAGCCGGCTTTACATATTCTGCGGAAACGGTCCTCTTGGGCTTGGGGATACACAAGTTCGCTTTTGGTGGTGTCAACTGTGAGTAATCAATCATCGGCTCAGCAATCTGGGCAAGTCGCTGTGGTTGGATGATCTGGCGATTGACAAAGTTCATCGTGTCCTGTATATTTTGCTGTCCATAGCTCACCAAAGTTCCTGATTGAAACATCTGAGCGATGACCTCCCGGACCGTTTCACTAATCATAGACCGAAGCTGCTCAGTGGAGTTAAGAATTGGACTTGGTGGTTGCTGAGGTTCCTCCGGCCGTTGAGATTGATCGATGAGTATTGCTCTTGGCTTGTAACCTTCTGATAAATCAAGCTCCTCTACGGTTTGATGTGGTTTGTTGACGAAAGTTTCGAGCACTTTAGACATCTTACTTGCAAGGATGGCGGCCTGTTCATCGGAAATGAAGTCGGTCCAATACCGAAGCACCATGCCTTCATCGTTGAGGTAAGTTCTGACATTTAGAGTTATTGCGTACTGCGTTGTAACATTGTTAGTAACGTGATTTATGCGGCAAGTATGGGGACATAGCACTTACTTCTCCTGGATCATGAGCGGCAACAGGATCGAACGATATTGTATCAGAATCACGAGCATCATCTGAGGCCGCACCTTTTTGAATGGAGACAGCGGTATTAAATAGTGGCTGGCCACCGGTGAGGTCATGTTGTACCTGCGCTAATGAGGTGTGTTGGAACTCTAGACTCTCTATATAATCCTGTTGTACCTTTTGGTATACTTCCTTTAATGTTGATTGCTGTGAGAACTTAACTCGGCAAACCAACATATTGATAAATGCCCCAATTGTATCTTGAATTTGAGGCACGGGAACGTCTCTACCTGAAGTTAGGTATCCGAAGCAAATATCCTCTGACTTTGTGTATGCGCGCAGGCATAGCGCCCAGGCCGCCTGCATGACATTGGCAAGTGTTACTTTCATCTTCTTGCACATGGCCTGAAGTTCAGGGAAACGGTCAAAGTCCATAGGTGCAGAGTGCAGAAGCTTCTCAGTGCCTTCTGTGTTAAGTTTAGGAAAGTGACAGGGCCGAACACCTTCGAGATATCTCTTCCAGAACATATTGCCAGACGCGTGCTGTAAGGTCTTGATATGACTAATGTAATTTCCGTATGATGGACCTGGTTCATCAGGGAGAGTACCATGGTATGCAGAAGCCAAATCACGTAACATAATATTTGCGCTGGAGCCATCAATGACACCATGGTTAATCTCCCCTTTGAAGTAAACCTTCCCAGACGAGCATTGGCAGATTGTTATCTGATGGGGTAATCGAGGTTGTTTCTTGTAATTATGATCCAAAATACTGATCTTGCTCAATTCTCTAAGTGCCTCAGACTCATTGCATTGAATTGCTATGGCCCCACTGTCTGTCTTTTTGACCACAATCTGGTTGAAAATATCGCCTCGATAGACACTATCGGCGAAAACCGTGCGAAGAGCCCCATGATAGTCTACAACACGTTGCCATGCTCGCATTAGCTTCTGAGCGTCAATTGGAATGCCGTCACTCGCTGGATTAACTTCGAAAACGGCGTGGAAATGATAGAGGCTAGGATCCTTGATTTGACTTAATATTAGGCCTTCCTGCAATGGTGCGCAGGGATAAATGTTTTCGACCATGAACGGAGTGATTCCTACTTGTGGCAAAGATTTGGCAGTGATCTTCTCAAGCCCGTCGTATGATATTGGGAGAAGAGGAAAGTCACTCAAAGTAAAAGTAACTTCATCTTTCATGCTAGCAAGCTTTTGGATGGTTTCTTCCAGCGTTCTCTGACATTCCATTATCCATCGCTGGATCTCTTTCTGGTGATTCATGTTTTTGTTGTAAAGGAAGGAGAAATGAATTTCATCCCTTGCGATAGATGCGGAGATTTCGAAGAGTGCAAATCTTTCGGCATGTGGACCAACATCGGCCACCCGCGCCTCATTATCTTCATTATCGGGATAGGACCATTGTTGGAATAGCGAATCGTCATGCTCAAGCTGCTGCATGCGACCCAGATAGTTGAAGATTACCTCCATTGTTCCATCGTGTTCCTTAAACTGAGCTCTTCCTTCAGGTGTGAGAAAGCGTTGAGCAAAGTAGGGCCTTCCATTATCTGGTACTTTGCGACGGATATCTTTGATACGTCGCACAGTATCTACAACATCATCCTCCTCTGTATCAACGTCCACCTGGAGGGGAAATATTGATGTGAACCAGCCAACAGTCCGCGAAACATCAATGCTAGAGTCCCAAGACTCGCGGCCGTGACCTTCGTTGTACAGAGCTGGGGTATCTCGGTCCAGAAACACACGACTAAAGGAGTGGGCAATTGCAGACAAGAACAACTCGACCGGATCTGTGCGGAGACTTGTATTACACGACCCCATTGCCAAAAGGGTAGACTGTCTGCCGACAGTAAAAGAATTAGAAATGACATCGTTATAAGTATTGTCACGATCTAACATGCCCCAATAGTCTATTCTAGAAGGCCCAACTTTGAAAGGCAACACATCCAGTCGCTTGGTTGCAGCGAGGCTTTGACTATGATCTGCCTGCATCGTAAGCCAGACTTGGTATGACAATGGTTTTTCGGAGATAAGCTTCCCAGTGTTGAGGAGCTCTTCGAGATCGCCTAAGATGATACGCCATGATACCTGTCGTAGTGTCAGCAAAAGGTTCTCAAAAACTGGGTAGATGAATTACCATATCAATTACTAAGTGGTGTGCGGCTAAAAACAACATTTGGTCTTGCCCGTCTATGTTGAACAAGTCTACGGAGAAGAGAGGTCCTGCATGAATATCCAAGGTTGCTTGGCTGTTACCAACAATGGAAGATATTACGTTGATATCATCCACATTGTGAACCCGGAAGCGATGTGATGTGACCGTATCTTTGGTAATTCTTTGTTGCCAAAGTCCAGAAGAACCCTTGTTGAACTTTGCCCGGAGCATCGAGTGTTGGTCGACAATAGTATTGATGGAGGCTTTTAAGTTGTCAGGATCAACTTTTCGACTGATCCGCAGAGTAAAACTTTGGTTGAACCTAGAATTTGGCTTCTGTTGGTCCGCAGCTTTTGCTTGGAAGTAGAGCTGCTGGATAGGAGAAAGGCCAAATTGCTCCTCCAGCTTTTCATCTTCAAATACTCTATCGCCCTCGAACTTGGCATTTGCTGAGAGTTGGTGTATAGATCTGCTACGCAAAACTTCCGAAAGCGTGAAATTGATCTTTTCCTTTCGGCACATCGCCATGACTTGCATTGCGGTAATACTATCTCCTCCTACGGACAGGAAAGAAGAGCTGAGTTTTACTCGATGGAGAGGTAAGTTGAGGACTCGACAGAATATTTGCTGTAGCAACAGACTTGTATCAGTGGGTGGAGTGCTATCATCTTCGTCATTATCGGCTTCCATGATAGTCTCGTACATCTTCTCGTCAATTTTCTCTAACCACGACAAAACTCCTCTTCTATCAAGTTTACCCGAAGGTAAGAGCGGAACTGATTCCACGGCAATCCATGTTGATGGTATCATGAACGCCGGTAATCGTTCGGAAACTTGGGCCCTTGCCTTTGCAATTTCCGAGCGTGCTTTAATACCTCTGGGTCCATCTTGTATTATCTGGCATGTAATAGACGTATTGACCTGAGATGAAACGTCCGTCAAAGATAGTATGGCCACTAGTCGTTTCTTGAAATGGCCAGATGTGGGAAGTACAACGAGAGCATGCTTAATTTTCTCGTTAATATCAAGTGCATTCTCAATTTCTCCCAGCTCCATGCGTTGGCCATTGAGCTTGACCTGATTATCTTTACGGCCAATAAATGAAATAGATAAATCTTCATTGTACTTGACAAGATCACCAGTTGAATATAGTCGTCTACTTGTGTTTTTTTCATCGAATAGCGAAAGCCAGAGTGGATTAGTTATGAATGCCTCCTTTGTCTTCTTGGGATTTTTGATATATTCCCTCGCGAGAATTGGTCCAGCTAACAGAAGTTCTCCGGGGCATCCAACGGGAGCCAATCGATTGTGATCAGAGGGATCTGCAATCCAAGCATTGTTTCCTGCAAGTGCACGACCAATGTTTGTAGGATCCCCTTCTTGGCTGACTTTATTGTTGGAGAGAGCAATAACAGATGCCTCGGTGGGGCCGTACCCATTTACTAATGTAACATGGGGTGCCCATTTGAGGATATTTTCCAAAGACATTGCCTCACCTCCGCAAACAAGCACTTCTAAGGATGGGACGCTAGACGGCTCAAAGAGGTTTGCAACAGAAGGGGTGAGGAACGACCATTGCACATTGAGCATGGCAATAGTACCTGCAATATCACCAAGTCGTGCCGTTTCGGACGGTATACAGACGCATCCACCGTATGTTAAAGTGGTAAAGATTTCCAAAACACTGACGTCAAAAGTATATGACGCGAACTGAAACACACGGGAATCTTTCTTCATAAGCATAGCATCCCTCATAGCGATGGAGCTAGTACAAATTGCACGATGTTGAATGACGCACCCTTTAGGTTTGCCTGAGCTCCTATGAAGATGTTAGTGTTGAGTGCGACACGCAGAAAGCCTACAAAGACATACCCTGAAGTGAAAATAGCATAAGCAGAACTGTCTCCAGTAGCGTGTCGTGAAGGATAACCACCAGCCGCTGGCAGACCATGTACAAATGATTCGTCAACAGAGACAACTCTATTTACAATACTTTGATAACTTGCAGCGTACTTCGGCATGCAGAGGACGATCTTTGCATCCAGATCCTCGATCATTTCTTGGTGTCTTGCGATAGGCGCAGCTGGATCAAGTGGAGAATAAGCCCCATTTGCAATCATTATCGCTAGCATGGAAATTATGGCCCAGGCTGATTTATCCATGCAAATTGGAACAAATATGTTTGGCCCCACCCCGAGAGAGACGAGATGGTGTGCAAGACGGGTCGAGTTTTCGTAGACTTCCTTGTAGCTAAACTCGCCGTCCCAACTACATAAAGCAGGGGCAAGCGGCCGAGCAAGAACGATTTTTTGAAACTCTTCATGGATCGTTGAGTTGAGAAGTATTGGTGTCTTGGTATTGCATTCTTGAAGGAGGTGCTTGTCCTCGGGGCTGAAGATTTGCACATCTCCAACCCTTTCGGTCGCACCTGATTGCTGTGCAAATAGTAATTGTCGCAGAACAGCATCAAATTGAAATATCAGCCTTTGAACCTGCCAATTTGAGATAATCTGAGCATCAAAATGTGCAAGTATGTCAATCTTGCTAGAATCGACAGAAGACTTCACTTCCAAGACCAGGGGATAGGTGAAAAAGTTGTCTGCTACTCCGCTGTTTTCCATTTTCCAAAATTCATCTTCGGTTTCTTCTTCTGCAGTCTGAATTACCAGGAGATTTTGGAAGTCGCACGCAAGTTCAGTATCGGAGTCAAGTCTCTTGATACGTTGTAGTCCGGCATGTTGATATGGAATGATCTCCGTGGCCATTTGGTGTATGCCGTTCAGGAAATCACCGATAGTGGATTTGCGATCAATTTGAATTCTGGTGGGTACTGTAGTGAATATAGGACCAATAATATCTGCAATACCCGCAACGGGAATATCTCTTCCAGCTAGGGTTTCCCCAAAGATAACGTCATTGCTTCCAGAGTATGTTGCCACTATCAAGGACCATGCAGCTCGAATGATCGTAGGAATTGTCACTTCCATACGATTAACATCAGATACTGTAATGCGGTGATTTAGCACTTGATTTTCTCTCGTCAAGTTTGCGTCTGAGTGTGTAGATTTCTGTGGAAATTGCAGTGGTGATGCTCCTGCAAGTCTTGTCCTCCAGAACTCATCCGAAGTTTGGATATCTATATCGCTGATATATTTGATGAAAGAAGCATAAGAACTAGTAGGGAAGCTAGAGGTACTGTCCAGATAGGCAGATTGAACTCTGCTAAGCACCATAGGTAAACTCCAGCCATCATAAAGACCATGGTGTATTGACCAAATGAAGAACTGAGCGCTGGAATCTTCTTCTCCAATGACTAAAAGTTGTTATGATTAGTACTGGCAAAATTTGCGGTCCAAAGAACCAATTTGCGTAAGGACCTACTGGTAAACTGTGAAAGCTCTGCCCCATTGTGAATTGGTAGCATTTCTGTCTTGACACTCTGTAGATTGTCTGCAGTCCTCCAGGTAATGGGTAGAGGTTTGGTGACCACTTGGATAAATCTTCCCGATTCCATATGGACAATACGAGTTCTCAGAATATCTACTTCGTCCACTGTTTTTTGCCAAGCCATTTTGAACCTATCAACATTGATAGTGGTGGGAATTTGAAAAATATTATGTGCAACGTAAGCACCTGATTGTCGGATCGACAGGGTGAGGAGGCCTTCTTGAAGGGAGCTAGTGGGATACTACTCAACAATTAGCTATTGTCTCTGAAGGAAACGAAAGGGGTCCATGGTTGGTCACACGCGACGAATGAAAATTGAGGGAGCTTTTTTAAATTACTTACCGCATCTTGTATCAAGTCTCTCTCAAGCTTTGATTGATCAACAATCTCATCAATGATAGGATCAATATTGTCCGTTTTCAGCAGGGAGAATGGTGGGAGCTCGGTCTGGACCTCCTCCTCATAGACTCCACAAACAGATGCCATGTCTGCGAGTTTCGGATTCCGGAATATCTCAATAACACTTAATGAGATATGTTGCAGTCGTGCAGCGCTAACGAGCTTCATTGCGAGGACAGAATCTCCCCCTAATCTGAAAAAGTTATCCTCAATACCAACGTTGCAAACGTTCATCACACTCTCCCATAGCTTTTGAAGTTTCTTCTCCATCTCTGTAGTAGGAGAAGATGCAATGGCTTTGTTTTCAATATTCATGAGCCTGTAGGGGCCTGTGGATTCTTTAGGTAGATTTGCGACAATATTCCGAAGTCTAGAGCGATCAAGTTTGCCTGAACTTGTCCATGGCATCTTCGTAATTGGTATATAGAAGCTGGGGATCATATAAGCCGGTAGGACACCAGCTAGGGATGAATCGAGACTCTTAGCAATTCTCCTAGTAATTTTGGACATAGGCAGTAATATTTCGTCTCCGGTGAGAATCTCCCCATCCTCATCTTTTGTTGGAGTAGCATTCGGGTAGCAAAAGAAGACAGCGAGAGCTTTTGTTGCAATGTGATTTGGCATGACCAATTCAACAGCAGATTGAGAGTCTTCTGGCATGTGCGTCTTGACTTGATGTTCTATCTCGCCAAGTTCAATACGCTGGCCATTAAGCTTGACCTGTGTATCCTTTCGAGCAACAAAAGACATAGTGCCATCTGAGCAGTACCGTACTAGATCTCCAGTGCGATATAGTCGATGTTTAGTTTTAAGCCATGCCGGGTTACTGATGAAAGCTTGAGCTGTCTTTTCCTTGTTATTTAGGTATCCACGAGCGACAATATGACCTTCGACGATCAATTCTCCGATCCCGCCAACTGGTATAAGCTTATTATAGTTTTGAGGATCCACAATCCAATTCCTTCCACCTACAGCATGTCCTATAACAGACGTATCAGAACTAACCTCGTTACCATGTTCATCCACCTTGGTACTTGTGCTCGCTATAACTGAGGTCTCAGAGGGACCGTAAGCATTAATTAAACAGGTTTTGCCTTTCCACTTAGCAATATGTCCAGAAGACATAGCTTCGCCTCCAGTAACCAGTACCTTCAGGCTAGGGACAGCTTTGGGAGTCAAGGTATTTGCTACAGAGGGCGTAAGAAGTGCCCATGTAACACCCATTCGTCTGATGGCACCTGGGATATTGTCCATTCTCTCTAGATCGCTAGGAACGCAAACGCAGCCACCTGCAAGTAGTGTACTGAGAATTTCCATAACGCTTGCATCGAATGTGTGAGAAGCGAATTGGAAAACTCGGGAATCTGATCGCATGTACATCGCTCTGGCATGCTCTGTAGCACTAGTGCAGAAAGCAGCATGCTCAATAATCGTGCCTTTGGGAAGTCCCGTGGTGCCGCTAGTAAAAATAATATATGCAGGGTTATGTGGTTTCACAATAGAAGATAGAGGCATATCGACCAAGCTTTCAACAAGCGCTTGGTCAATAACCAAGGTCTGCTCCACGGTGGCGGAAAGTTTCTCTTGATACATCGTGGAGCACAGTAGCAGGCTAGCACGAACATCTTCAGTGAAGTGCTTGAGTCTACCTTGTGGATGTGCCGGGCTATCTGAATGTTAGTAAAATATTCCCCCAGCTGATTTCGAGACAATGAGATACATACTCTAGTGGCACAAACGCTCCACCTGCCTTCATAACAGCAACCATGCTTATGATTGTGTAAATGCTCTTCTCGAAGCACAAAGGCACATAGATCTCTGGTCCAACCCCTAAATGAACAAGCCTTGCAGCAAGACGATTAGTTACGCATTCAAGCTCACGGTATGTGAGTTGGCCATCCCATGCATCAACTGCAGGTGTCTGAAAAGGGCGATTAGCACTGTGCTCATCTATGATTTCATGTATACAGCGGTCAACTTTAGCAGGCATTGTTTGATTCCATTTCATAACTTGTTGGCGGCTGTGTTGGCTGAAAAAGTCGATTTCGCCTATCGTCCCGCTGGAATTTTGAGGATCAATTATGCTACTAAGGATGTGTTGAAACGTTTCAGACATATTGGTTGCTTGAGATTCGGATAAAGTTGACGTCCAGTAACCGAAGTGGATTGAAATTCCAGCATCTAATGCTTCGACGTTCACTGTAACATCATACTCGCTTGGATCATCTGCCTGCACAAACTCAAACTCAAGAGCTGAACGCCGAACCGTCTCATTCGAGCTTGAGCGTCTTTGGAACGTGAATGCAGTATTAAATAGAGAAGTTCCGGATAATTGAAGTTCATGTTGTACATCAGCCAGTGGGCAGGCTTGGTGGGCTATGCTTTGTACGAAATCAGTCTGAATCTGCTCAAGGGCCTGCGTTATAGGAAGATCTTCTTTTAGATTCATTCTGCAAGTAAGCATGTTAATAAAGGCACCAACGGCCAAGTCTTGTAACCCTCGAATAGGCGCATCACGACCGGAACTTAGATATCCGAAGGAGATATCAGAGGAACCAGTGTATATACGGAGTACCAATGCCCAGACCAGTTGTAATATGTTGGATAGAGTGACTCCCTTTTTGGCGCAGAAGATCTTGAGTTCTGATGATTCACCGAGGTTTAGAACTAGAGATCGTAATTCCTTTCCTAACTTTAGCCCATCAGTCAAAGCAGGAAAATTACAGGGTTCGACATCCGCTAGATATGCTTTCCAGTAATTGAGATCTTCTGCTGAGGATTTAGATCGGAGGTAGCCAATGTATTCACTATAGAGAGGGGGAAGTGGGGCAGATGTGATTAGACCTCTCTTCCTGGCATCCACAACCTGGCGGCCAGCCGTCATGTCTGACCGCTCTGATTCCACTAGTGCAAATGTTCTGTTTTCGTACGCTTGTGAAAGATCTCGAAGTAAAATAGGTATTGACGTTCCGTCCGAGATGGTATGACTAATTTCGAGTTTGCAAAAGACACGGCCATTATTTAGTTTGCAGAATGAGAACCGATGAGCAGGTTGCTTGTCTCGGAAACTAATACTCTCCTGTTCTGCAAAGGATTCTAATATGTTTCCATCACGAGATTCAAGCCAGGCAATTCGAGCCACAAGACGTTTAAGAACAACTTGATCCATTAATGTTGTCTTTCCAATACTGTCAATAAATATAGTCCTCAGAGTCGAATGCCGATCAACAACATCCTGCCAAGCGTCTGCTAACAATTTAGCATCAACAGCTACTCCAGCGGCGGCCGAAGCTTCGAAAACTGCAGAGTATGTATAGAGATGCGGGGCCTTGATTTGAGCAAGGAGCATTCCTTGTTGCATTGGGGAACATGGGTAAACTTCTGACACATCGTCAAGCGAGACCACACCAAATTGGATGAGTGTATCTCTCAATTTGGTGATTCCGCTGTAGGTGAGTGGTAGGAGAGGGAATTCACTGAGCGTGTGCTCTGGTTTCATAGAAACTAGGCGAAGTGCTGCGTCTTGGAGTGAGCGTTGACACTCAATAATCCATCTCCGAATCTTGGCTTGTCGCTTCATATTCTTGTTGTAGGAGAACGAAAATTGGATTATCCCTCGAACGACTTGAGCCGAGATCTCGATCAAGGCAAATCGGGGAACATCTAATCCAATATCGAATTTCGCATTGCTCGCCCCATCAACCGGTTGCAAAAACGCATCTGATCGCTCAAAATGTTGTATCCTTCCGAGGTAATTGAAGGTGACCTCCATTGGCCAATGTCCGGCAAACCGTTGAGTTCCCTCTTCTGTAAGGAGGCGGTAAGCAAAGTAAGGCCGACCTTTGTCTGGAATTCGATGTCGGAGGTCCTTCACCCAGCGTGTGATATTAACGAGATCGGTATCTCCTTCAGCAGACGGTGGTAAATATACCGGACACATAGTTGTGAACCCTGGATCGAAATTAGTCCTTAGCTCTAGCTTCACGGGCTTTCCAATAACGAAACAAATTGTTACTTACAGCCCACTGAGTGTGACAAGTCAATATTTGACTTTGACCATGGTTCACGTCCATGGCCCTCGTTGAAGATAGCAGGCGCAAAGGATCTATCTGAGAATACCTTCTTGAAAGATGCCATAACTGAAGCAAGAAAAATATCAACCGGATCAGTCTTTAATGCAGCGTGGCAAGTTCCCAAAAGCAAGAGGCTTGTATCAGGGTCAATCTCAAAACTGTCTTCGATAACATCTCCATATTTGTTGGCTTTGTTAGCCATATCCCAGTATGCAAGATCTGCAACTGGTACATCCTCTGGATGGAAGATATCTCGGGGTAAACTTTCTTGTGTATGCTCAAGCTGAAGTCGTGACCATGTTTGGAATGGTAGAGATGTAGCAGTAATAGGTTTTTCCGACTCGAGGATGCCCTCGAGATCTTGAAGTATGACTTGCCAGGAGACAATATCCTGGAAGAAAACATTAGTATTGAGATATTTTAAACACATTGTTGAAAAGGGTAAGAGAAAGTATCTTCATCCTCAAGTTCTGAAGATAAATGAGCATACATACGATAACAAGATGGTGGGCAACAAGAAGAATTAGTTGTTGTTCGTCCTCCTGAAGTTCCAGAAGGTCAACAGCAAACACTGGACCTTTTTGAATATCAATTCCCTTCTGACTGCTTTCAATTATGGAATTCACGTTTTTCATGTTTGTGAGATGTGTTTCGTATTGATAAGATGATTGCACATCAGACACAATTGTTTGTTGCCATGTTCCAGCGTTGTTAGTAGTAAATCGTGCACGCAATATTGAGTGTGTTTCAACGATTGAGTTCAATGCGTTGATGATAACCTTGTGATTTATCTTTCTTGAAAATCGTAACATGACGCTTTGGTTGAAATGATTCTTTTTATCTCCAACGCACTCGAAATAGAGCTTTTGAATCGGCGACAGATCAAAAGGGACATCAACTAACTCTTCTTCATAGCTTGATGTTTCGGGCAGTGTGACACACTGAGCTAGATGAGCAATTGACTTGCTTTGGATAATTTCTTGTACCGTGACTCCAAGATCTTGGGCTCGGCAAGATGACATGACTTGCATAGCACTTATCGAGTCTCCTCCTAGATGAAGGAAGGATTGATGCAGCGGAATTTTTTCAGCTGGGAGATTAAGTGCTTTTGCCCATATTGCTTGTAGTTGACGTTCTATAAGAGAGGCACCAGTACTATTGTTGTCTTCAGTGATATCGGATATTTGATGATAGACTTCGGAAGTCATATCTTCAACCCACTTCTCAATCTGCCGTCGATCAAGCTTTCCAGATGGCAAGAGTGGAAGCTTTTGAACTATTACCCATAAAGAAGGGACCATATATGCTGGAAGATGGTCGCAAAGTCGTTCTCGAATACCAGTAAGATAGAACGAGCTTGTAGCGGGGAGAATAACGCTGAAATCTCTAGCTGGGGAAGTATAGGCAGTGTGTTCTTGCAATGAGATAACTGCAACCAGTCTCTTTCTGCTAAGCCCGTTCATCGGTATGGTAGCAAACGCATGCTGGACGAACGGATCGAGCCGCAAATTATGCTCGACCTCCCCAAGCTCCAGGCGTTGTCCGTGGAGTTTTACTTGGGTATCTTTCCTTCCGCAGAATATGATACTCCCATCTTCAGCATACTTGCAGAGATCTCCCGTCTTATACATCTTGAAATTCGATGGTCTGGTTGACCACTTTGGGTTTTTGATAAATACTTCAGCCGTCTTCGATTGGTTGTTCAGATACCCTTGAGCAAGTATTGGTCCCTCAATTATCAGCTCTCCAATAGATCCAACAGGTGCTAATCTTTCATGATCTCTAGGATCCGTGATCCATGCTCTGCCGCCCACAGCGTAGCCCATATTGGAGGGATCAGTCAATAATGTCATCTTGGAATTAACGGTAGCAACAACCGCACATTCGGAAGGACCATATGCACTATGAATAGTTTAACATTATATTATTCTTAAAATTCGCGTTGGAATGAGAGATTCTTACTTGATAAGCTCTAATTTATCGGCCCAGGTAGAAATATGAATTTGAGACATCGCCTCCCCCCAAAAAATAAAGTAAGT
>Ga0247734_1001719_pt1 | contig 16058 bp, 14 predicted proteins | sample UWRJL103311B2_FD_180933 | JGI IMG/M metagenome (GOLD analysis project Ga0247734, IMG submission 180933) | Plant litter microbial communities from Arlington Agricultural Research Station in Wisconsin, United States - UWRJ-L103-311B-2 | ecosystem: Environmental > Terrestrial > Plant litter >... | reverse complement strand
CAGAAATAAAATACGGTTGATCATTATTTGGGATTGTGTGAAATGAGTCTGGCTTCCAACCCTCCGTCATCCGGAGGTCCGTCTTCGGCCAGTGCCACCAGAACACAATCCTTAAAGCGGAGCGTGCAGCAGGCGTTTGATGGTAAGCAACCCACACCAACCCCCCCGTTGGCCCATCGTTCGTTGGCTTCTTCTTTCCGCCTCGTTCTTCCCTCCAACTCCTTTTGTTTTCTCAGCCGCATCGTCCCGTCAATCGTCAATCGCACCAGGGGGGAGGATCTGATATCTTCTTCATTTTCATCACTGACCGACTGACTGATTGATTGATTGACTGAGTGCGTTTTGGGTTGTGGGATACTCGTTGCTTTCGTATTTATATTTATTTTGGAATTCGCCGCACATCGTTAGATCATTAGATCATTGGATCACTAGATCATCGGATCATTCTCGCTTGTCATGTTTCCTATTAGACGCAACCCTCCATTTTATAGTGTGTTAAATATGTGTCTGTTGCCCTTCCTGAGCTCTTGCTAAAAAGTTATGCAGATCCAACTGACCGGGGCATTGGTCCAAATGTTGGATATCAGAGCAAAGTTCGCGTCATCGATCGATATAAGGTCATAGGTTTCATCAGCAGTGGAACATATGGACGAGTTTATAAAGCCGTCGGCCGGAGTGGCCAGACGGGCGAATTTGCCATCAAGAAGTTCAAACCCGGTAGGTACTCATGCCCCCATTTGATTAAAATAAAATTGCTAAGAATTCCCAGACAAGGAAGGTGAGCAAATTCAATACACGGGTATCTCTCAGTCAGCCGTTCGAGAGATGGCCTTGTGTTCTGAGCTCAGTCACATCAACGTCATTCGACTCATCGAAATTATCCTAGAGGATAAATGTATCTTCATGGTGTTTGAATACGCCGAACATGATCTACTGCAAATCATCCACCACCACACCCAACCCACTCGACATCCCATTCCTCCGGCAACTGTCAAAAGCATCATGTTCCAGCTACTAAACGGGTGCCAATATCTACATGCTAACTGGGTTCTGCACCGAGATCTCAAGCCCGCAAACATCATGGTGACCTCCAGCGGTGAGGTGAGAATCGGTGATCTCGGGCTGGCACGGCTGTTCAACAAGCCTCTACACTCCCTGTTTTCTGGTGACAAGGTGGTCGTAACCATCTGGTACAGAGCTCCCGAGTTGCTTCTTGGATCGCGCCACTACACACCTGCAATCGACATGTGGGCTGTAGGCTGTATTTTTGCCGAGCTGCTCTCGCTACGTCCAATATTCAAGGGCGAGGAAGCAAAAATGGATTCCAAGAAAACAGTGCCGTTTCAACGAAATCAAATGCAGAAGATTGTAGAGATCATGGGAATGCCTACCAGAGAAAAATGGCCACATCTTGTTCATATGCCCGAATCCGCTCAACTATCTACCCTATCTGCCTCTCAGCACGCCAAAGCCGGAGGCTCTTCGCTCGAAAAGTGGTACTATCAAACCATCAACTCACATTCCGGAACATCAAATCCAACTTCAAACTCGTCCCTTGGGGCAGAGGGTTATAAGCTTCTTGCTGGCCTTCTAGAATACGACCCTGAGAAAAGACTAACAGCTCAGCAAGCACTGCAGCACCCATTCTTCAGCACCGGTGATAAGGTATCAAACAACTGCTTCGAAGGCATGAAACTAGAATATCCTCACCGCAGAGTAAGCCAGGATGATAACGATATTCGCACATCAAGTCTCCCCGGAACGAAAAGGAGTGGGCTGCCCGATGATTCAAGACCGACAAAACGAATGAAAGAATAGATATCAGGGATTTCCCCACGCCAATACTCTCCCTACTACGGGAATGTAAGACCATCCGTGATGCATCATTAGTGCGCACCTTGCATCGATATTCTTACCTGCAAAGTATTAGCTGCATTAATGGTTTCAGCTTGCCTCAAGCGGTGTAGCTAGAGGCTAGGCTAGTTCTCCCAAAGGATAAGTAAAAGGAGATGTGGCTGTGCTACGCCACAACATGACATAAGGACCACAACGGCCCACGCCAAGACCTGGCCAAGAGCCTCAAATCAAGGTGTTTGCACCCACGTCATCCATCTCGATCGGTCGCGCCACATTCATTCGACACCAACCTCCAATCTCCAAGATATAAGTATTGCAACACCCCCAGCCTCAGTTACTCAAACTTCTTTCCACACAACTATACAAATCACAAGCAAGAACACACAACATTACAATCACTACAAATCAACATCCCCACCACACAAAGCCTCTTCACTTAGACAAAAACACACCAACATGGGATTCTTCTACAGCAAACACGTCGGTGGACGACGAGGTGGAGCTACCCTTCGGGCTGATAGACACGGTGCCCACCGACCCATCTTCAACTTCCGCTGTTGTGGACTGAACTGCTTCCGCTAAACGGTATGTCGCAAAGCAGTGCAACCATTGCAGGGCTCAAGCTAATTGTCATACAGCCCAAGCTCCAGCCACGCACAGCACGGGGCAACAGATATGAGACGATGATATGATACTTTTGGTGATTTTTGGGCATATGGGCGTTGTCAGGACGGCGAGCGAGCATTGGCGTTGTGAGAGCCTAGGATAGTGGCCATTGTGGTACCACGGAGGAAGAGCCTGCATCATAATTCAGTGTACATAGGGCAGGCAAACCATGTGTGGAATATTACATAACCCATCAAACATTTTATCTACAGTGAGCATTCATTACTATTCAATACACATCATCAAAGGAGAGAAACATGTGATATATAGGGTCTGAGTTTTTCTTTGGCAGATATATTGTGATATTCGTTAATGTATTATCATGAATTCATCTAATCTCCAGCACACACTCCATTATTACAAAGGGCCTAGAATTACAAAGCGCATATATATCCACCAACCCACCCGTCTCCATTAAAATCAGAAGAGAAAACGACTCTTTCCATCCCACCACCCAAACAGATCCCTCATCCTCCGCAGCAGAAGCATGCAGGGATGATCAAGACACCCGAGAGATATGGCTGGGAGAAAGGCCATGAGAAGTAGAGATAAAGAGCTTTGGTATCGTCGCCGGTATAGATAGCACAGATGCAGACAAAAACACGGGGGGGAAAAACAACAAGGCAACGCTGATCAACCGTAGTTGTACATGGTGGAAAGAAAAGAAAAAAAATGCAATCCCCCGTTCCTGCCTGCGCCGGGGGGGTATCATGAGGATTACAACGTTATGGTGTTTAAAATGAGAGCTGACAAAAAAGGGTACGGTCTCCCATCTATTTCTTCGGCGCGTTGGGCGGGGATTTGACGTTATTTGATAACCATGCCTGGCGAGTGTTAGTTTTGCTGGGGCGGGTGGAAAGAAGGGTTTGAACGTACTAAGCCTTCGAGTAATCCTTCACCGGTTGTAGCACAACTTGGCACAACGAACCAGATTTTGTCTTTCAACTGATTGAGCTTGAGCGCATCGGTGACCTCTTGTGGTTTCATTGCTGCAGAGTATTAGCACGGCTCCGAGGGAGTCATCGGAGGTAACAGGATGGACACACCTCCTGGGATATCCTGCTTGTTGGCAAACACCAGTAATAATGACTCCTTCATCTCTCGATCGTTGATAATCCGATGTAGTTCCTGCCTCGCTTCATCTATGCGCGCCTTGTCGCTCGAGTCAATGACAAAGATTAACCCCTGTGTTCCTATCATCAACAATTAGCACACCGCTTGTCCCACCACCTGCCACAGCAACATACCGCTGAAATAGTGCCTCCAGAGCGGTCGAATTTTGTCCTGTCCTCCGACGTCCCACACATTGAACTTGACATTCTTGTAGGTGACCGTTTCTACGTTGAAACCCACGGTGGGGATTGTTGTGACGTCCTGGTTCAATTTCAACTTGTAGAGGATGGTTGTCTTTCCGGCAGCATCGAGCCCTAGCATAAGAAGCCGCATTTCCTTCGATCCAAAGATCTTGCCCATCATCTTAGATATTTGTCCTCCCATTGTGGTGGCGAGAGATGGAGAACTAAACGGTGTTTGTGGTCGGAAGGGATCAAAGAGCTAGCTCGAGGCGGATTGAAAAGCTTGGGCAGCGATGGGAGATTTTGTCAAGTGTTGAACAAAGCGGACTTGCTTGAGTGTATCAATAGATGCAATTGCAGTTTGCGATCGTGGCCGAGGGTTGTGATGCGGAGTAAAGGGGTGGATTCCTTTGGCCGGTAAGTGAAATTGTGATTTATTAATATCAGAAGTGGGTGACAACACCGACGCGGTGGTTCAGGGGTCGCGTTCCATTTTGACAAGGGGTTTCACAAAAGAATTGCTCACGTGACCCTTACATATTAAAAATTATAGTCCTTCGACTTCGAGAAGCCACACCAATATCAAGATTAGACATATCAAACATGGTTTGAATACATGTTTTTGAAAATGATCTGGGGTATAACCGATTTCCCTTGCGCCTCTTAACCAACACCAGTCACACAATGCTTTAAATATGCCCAACCGTATCCTACAAACTAACCCTTATGATCTAATACAAACCGTCGATCGACAATCTTCTGGAGACCAGCAGGCTCATCTTCGAAAAGAAGCTGCACTTTGGCGCCGCCTTCTAACATTGCCTTCACATCGGCACGATAGAACGTCGTTGTTTCTGGGTATAACGCTAGGACCCTTTTCCCCACCTCATAATCTTGTAGCACTGTACCACTCGCCGGGATGGGAACCATCGACGATGCCGATGAACGGTAACTCTCTCCAGGTTTGCCAGTCTGCTCATCTGGAAAGGGGTCTTGGACGTCATATCGCCGACTTTTGCCTTCACCGATGACCTTAGTCACAATACCTTGGATCCAATCATGCTCTTCCGTAGCACCGGGAATCTTGGGTTTGAAAGCAACTTCTGCTCCTAGAGCAAAGAAAACCTTGGGCCGACTAGAGTTGCTAGGCTCCCGGTCATCCTTCTCATCTCTATCTCTTGGGGGTTGGCTACTGGTTCTTCCGCTGTTTGCTTTCCGTATGTGTTTGTTTTCGGCTGACGAGGGACCAGGAGAGTCAGATGGCCCATCAAAGGTCTCCAGCCCAGGACGAGAATCCCGGGAAGCTGAGGGACGGGCAGGTTTGGCTTCTTGTGTCGCTTCATTGTGTGTTACCAGCCCTTGTAAGACCGACGTAGGTTCAATTATTGCATCTCGAATGATGTCAGCAGAGTTGTTGGCGAGGCTCACATTCTCCCTATACAGAGCGCCAAGTGCGTCGAGTTCCTCAATTGAAGGCGCTGTCAAAAGTCAGTGAGATCAAATGGAACCCATGGATGGAGCAAACATACGAACTCCCGCAACTTCTTTATCTTTAATACTCTTCTCTAATTTGAATATGCTTTCGCTTACTTCTTTCGACCTTGCCTCAGCCAGTTGTATTTCTTGGATTTTAGAATTGATAGTTTCCCATATCTCCTGCTCTGCGGCGGAAGGTTGACTAAGTCTTGCTGCTCCAGCACGAGCTGCACGGTTTCTGGACGACATTCGGCTGCTAAGAGGTGTTTGCCGCTTGCGGGGAGTTGTAGTAGTCCTAGGCAAGGCCTTTCCGCGGGTAGGAGGTTGTGATACACGGGTTGTACTTCGCGCTGGAGCAAGTTCTTTTGCGCGCGCCTCTCTTCTCTCTGCTGCGATCCGTATCCGTGCCTGAGTTGCGGCGGTTGTATCCTTCCTTTTACTTTGTTCCTTGCTAGAGTCCATGTTAGCCGCCATACAATCGAAGTTGCACCAACAATCAAATGTAGAAGTAAGTTATAACGGAATTGTTGCGCTCAAATCTCGATAAAAACACAGGGAAGGTCAAAAGTCAATCACTTGCATTTATGACAAAGAGTCTAGTATCGCTACTGCTAAATCCAATATTGAAGCGGGAGCCAGTAGACAAGGATATCCGGGAAGTTGTGCTTGCCTCGATGTTCAGAATTGACCAGGGGATATGATTAGGTATATGAGAGTGGTGTGAAGTGAGGTAAGGAAGGAGAGCTCGAGCTGTAATAAACGGTAAGGTGAGGTTCAGTTGAAGTGAAGTGTGGCTTTCTGGAAACCTTCAGCCTTGTGGGTGGGGACGGGATCAGGAAGAATAATTTGCCGGGCTATGTCATTCTCCACTCTCCACTCCCGCCGCGGCTGATTCCTTGGCGAAATGGTGGGGTGCGAGTGCGACTGCTTGGGGTGACGTTACAAAAACTGTTGGAATTCACACCGAAAGAGTTACACCACAAAAACATCAACCTTCCTTACGAGTTTTCCTTCTTAACTTCTATTTCAATTCATCCTCTGCTCTGGGCCAATTTGTCCTCTTACGCTATTCAATGCAGGTGCCGTTAATCAGGCTCCAATGTGGAGTCAATAGCTATGATTGGGGCAAGGTTGGCAAATCGTCTGCTGCTGCTACATTTGCTGCTGCTACCAACGACTTCGTTATACAAGAAGATAAACCATACGCAGAGGTTAGTCAGGTTTTCCTATAATAAGTGGAATGCTGATAAGCTCTAACCGTGCATAGCTATGGATGGGCACTCACCCTTCCAACCCTTCCAAGGACCTCCAAACAAACAGGACCCTCCTCGACCTAATCGAGGACAATCAAGCTCTCATGTCCTCCGAGATTTCTGCCAGGTTTGGCAATAAATTGCCCTTTCTTTTTAAAGTCCTCTCCATCGGCAAAGCGCTCAGCATACAGGCACACCCCAACAAGAAGCTCGCAGAACAACTGCATGCAAAAGACAGCAAAAACTACCCCGACGATAACCATAAGCCAGAGATGACTATTGCTATCACACCTTTCGATGGACTGTGTGGCTTTAGACCGTTGGGTGAAATCTCGCATTTCTTGAACTCGGTGTCGAGCCTGAAAAGTCTAGTGGGGGAGAGTGTTGTGGAGAAGTTCTTAGAAACAGTTAAGGGCAGAGAGACATCAGAGAAGAAAGAAGATGAGGCGGCTAATAAGAAGGCACTCCAAACCGTATTTAGTGCATTGATGAACGCTCCCAAGGATGCAATCGAGTCAGCAAGCAGAGACCTTATTTCAACTGCACAGAAACAAGGGCCCGAGTTCGCCAATGGCGGTGTTTCTTCCACATCTGGCCAAGAGCTCGCGGAGCTTGTAGTACGTTTGAACAAAGAGTTCGAGGGCGATATAGGGTTATTCGTTTTATTTTTCCTAAATTATGTGAAGCTTGAGGTGGGAGAGGCCATGTTTCTCAAGGCAGATGATATTCACGCATATCTTTCCGGGAATATCATCGAATGTATGGCCGCATCAGACAATGTAGTGCGTGCTGGTTTCACGCCAAAATTCAAGGATGTTAATACCTTGGTTAACATGCTCACGTACTCTTACGCTCCGATTGAGGAACAGAAAATGAATCCAGCCGATTACCCTTACGTGACGTTGAACGCATCAGCGTATAGCTCAGGGTCACAAGCCATTCTATACGACCCACCTATCGATGAGTTCAGTGTAGTCAAGACTGACCTTAAGAAAAAAGGTGCCAAAGCTACATTTGAGCAAATCGCAGGTCCGAGCATTCTCATCTGTACCTCGGGGGAGGGTAAAATAAGCGTGGGCCCTAAAGTAGAGGAAGTCAAGGCTGGTTATGTTTTCTTTGTTGGAGCCACTGCCGGAGTTGTGCTGGAGAGTCAGAGTGATGACTTTACGACGTTCAAAGCATTTTGTGAATTGCACGGCAAGGAAAAGCTATAGAGTCAATAAATAAATACGATCGTTATCAGCTCAATTCTTGTCTATGATCTCAGTTTCCTGCATAATTGTTTTCCCTACAGGAATTACCCAACATCTTAGAAGCTTAAAACGGCAACTGGCCAAAAAGGGTCCCAACTGATATCACACTTACGACTAGAAGGGGAGAATAAATATGTGCAATATCTAGAGAATCAACTCACAGGGGAAAAGATGATTAACATTAAAGCTAGCCACCATGTTACAGCTCCGGGACTTGACGAATAAAGCATTGAAACAGAGTCTTTATTGTTGGGGAAACTCAGATCTCTATTCTCTATTAGCAGATGCGAAGAACATGTATAGAGAGATAAATTAAATATCAGTAGATGTAGAACTTATACTGATATTTATAGATATTGAGCTTCATCACTCTATTCTTTTCAATTGGGTTTAATTAACTGACTTCTATCCATTATTTGGGAAAACATATCGACTTCTCACAAACTCCGCAATATCTTTCCAAAGAAAGTCGTTATTTTTTGTGCAAAATACACCTTAATCTAGGTAACTATGCAGAAGAAAGTGTACAGCACTCAGATTCGGAGAGCTTAAATCGAATTCCTGCCAGATTTACGGAACTGGTAAAAAAATAAAAGGGGGTTAAGATCTGTTTCCCTTTATATTCATTAGCCAGCAAAGTTTTAATATCGCATTTGAACCACTGTCGCTGGATCTACCATGAACAAGCCAACCAAGGGTCCTCGAACAGTCTCACCAAAATCCGTCTGCGGTCTAAAGGCGACAGCTTGACTAGGCTGATGACCTGAGAATATCTTTGTAACTTCCCGTAGCTCAGTCTCCACTGTGCTCCCATTGTTAAAATGAACGGTATGACAAGTTACAGACTGTGGCAAAAGTGTTACGTAGTACTCGTAAATAGGTTTCGGCAAGCCAAGGCGGAAGTCGAGATCAAACGTCGCACCGGGATAGCCACACATAATCAAGTTTAATGATCGGGCGGAGAATTTATAGGGTGTGATGCATTTGAGCTTCTAATCTTGAGCAATAATTTTAAAATTTACTGTTGCTAAGTCCTGGGAGACAGGGTCGGAGACTTGTGTTCCGTTCAGTGTGAAATCAAGGACTGAGAATCGAGAGGTGCCCCCTAAAGAATGGCGAACCTCTGATTCCATCATACGGGCCGTTCGTGTATGCCTAATCCAACTAGAAAACCTATCATGGTACAGTATTCATATCAAGGATCTTTTGAATAACTGCTAATATATTCAACACTGAAAAAGAGACATTCATGTTTATTATAATCTACAGTCAACCTCTGCTTGAAACCCACCTCTAGCGGCAGTGCCAATTATGGTAGTAGACAGAGTTGCTTCTGCTTTTACACCTTTTAGTGCTACCATGTTCATTCCTAGGTGGTTAAATTATAACTGATCTAGAATTGCAGCAACTCTCATCTCACTGTTAAAGTGCCATGGCCCTTGGATATCATAGAGTAAATGTGCCTTAGACGTATCCATGGTCACCATACCACCCATTCCTTTCTGTTTTGTCATGACAACGTCACCCCTGTAGCCAATCTCTGCGATCGGGTACCCAATGTCGACCTAGCCCTTCTCTTTAGACCCTTTAAAGCTAGTAAAAGTCCCACCGCAAACGTAGTTTGAGCACTCGATGAGATGACCGGCAATAAATGGATTTGCAGGCTCGTGTAGTTTTTCTCTTTGCCACTCATGCTACCAGAGCAGCAGATCTAATTACTGGACTTGCATCAGAAACCCTCCCAGCAACCACAATGTCAGCCAATCTTTCAAAAGCTTTCGCAATTCCTCGACAAATAATGATTGGAAACAGAGTCGTTCAACTAAGTTTCCAACCAATACATCATTAACAGTCTTTACAGATATAAGAACTATATAAATATAGTAGTATGCTTAGCAGTAAAGATCAATCGAACAATTCAAATAGGGTAGGGAGTAGAATAACTACCCATCTTACTTGGAACCAGCCAATATTTCTCTTGCTGGGAAATCTAACCACGGTTCCCAGTACGATCCCAGATGCCTCATAATAGCCTCGATCAGAAATATGCCTCCATCCTTAACAATCCATAGATTTCGTTTCCAGTGTAAAATTACAGCATAATGTGCCAAAATTGCCAATGCCTCTGGAAGCTTCTGGAGCAGAAGCTCGGTGAATTCAAATGATACTGTGCTTGGCCATGCAAATGTCAAATCTGCTTCCATATCACCATCAATGCTTTCTTCATCTTTACGGGATGAGTCGAACACCCATTGCAGGCGTTCGACCTCCTGCACGCATATTTCAATGGCTGCCTGACTTAGATTTCTAGACTGTATAAGTGCTTTCAGAGGCCCACACTCATTATGCCCTGAGATCTGGCATTGCGTGAGATCCCTCGTTCGAAGCATTGGTGTAATTTCACTTTCTAGCAGAACATTCCATGGTCCTCCAAGCACTGTATAAACACCACGATGTAGTCGAAGATGCTCGACGAAATTGTCAATAAAGCCACAGAAATCGCTAGGACGGAAGAGCAAGGTATCAAAGATAACGTGAATCCCTACGAATGCCGAGAAGAGGAAAGTCGGTATGGTATTTTCGGAGATCCATCCATCGTTTAAATTGTTGAACATGGCTAAAGCCTTTTTCTGCAAGTTCGAAGCCTCGCTGCGGTAAAATTCCTGTTGCGCCAGACGAAGGGTGCTTAAGTGCAATGCGCTGACGGCGAGGAGTTCATACATCAGGAAGGGAGCGTCGAGAGCTATTTTAATTCCAGCATCAAATGTCACTTTTGAATGGGTACCACCTGGTGCAAGATCTTTCCAAGTTACACTTGACATGTGGTGTAAAAGCTCTAGATGTAGCATATTCACATCGCTCTGACTGGAAGAATGAGAAACCGAGGCATCGACCGGAGATAAAGCCGGTTCTATATTATCGAATCCTATAATAGCACTGGAATAACTAACAGATGAATCTGCATGGATTGTTTGTTCATCGGATGTCGCTGTGGCCTTTAATATGGTTGATGAAGTAGCCATGCGATATACACAAGAGAGCTCCGTATTTAGGCAATTTAGACATGCTGGGTGAGTTTCATCACACTTGAAAACAGTTGTTAGCTATTGCAACACCAATTCTGTTGAAATTACAGCAATCAATATTCTAAACTTGATGCACTTCAATGCAAGTCTGGAATTGGCAGTGTTAGATTGTAGCTTGAGCCTTGAATAATGTTTTGTTCTTGCGGCTAGAAGTATTCCCCTAGTTCATTGTTGTTGCAGCATAGTTGAAAATATCTAAGTCCTGCATGACTTCATAGGAAACAGAATGTTTAATTTAGCAATTAGAAATGGCGATTTACCTTGATATGACGAGCTTTACATTTCAAGCATCCTGCTCTTGATTTCTTGTGAGCTTTACGAGGTCGCATAATGTAATCGTATCGAAGATTTATAGCATTCGTCGTATTTCAATGCCAATACGGCAATAAAAGGTGTTGAAATAGAATGCGTAGGAAACAGAGCAAGAGATGGGAAAAGAGAATTGGTACAGTACCTTGTTAGATACCTGTCTAAGCGATAGTCTCCTAAAGTGGGGCCAACAAATACGCGTATTCGCTTCACTAGACTTCATATTACTGAACCAATCAGCCCGTTCTAGCCTACCCACCACATTAGCACTAGAATCCGCATCATAAGAAGACTTATATTCTATATTTCATAGGCGAACTCAAATCGCTAGATGTTTGTCAAATCGCATAGAAAATAGGTAGCCATTTGATATCCCGGTATCATTCCTAATGTGCCGAATAGTGGTGATACATTATCGCAGCTGGGCAAATCGAAGTATCGTACTCCGTATCTCAATGTATATGATACTTGGCGATTATATTGCGAACCTTTGTTAACCCAAGTTTTTGTTATTAGCTAATAAACATTGGTCATAATTGAAGACAAATTAGGTTCTGATTTTGAGAAAGGGAGGTCAAGTCAATCATTGGTTACCTTTTGGGTCTAGCGCGAACTAGATTGAAAATCGCAACGGACATCCATCAGCCCCCAAATAGCACATAAGCTTTGCCAAACGTCACTCTTAGTCAATCTCAATGAATTCACATGTTCATATGAACAATACAACTTGAACGTCTGTGGAGCCGAATCATCAGTGCATAACATGGCTGCAGATGAAGTATCATGTTTTCCGTTGTCGGAAGACATCCTAGATTCCCAATTGGCTATGGTAGACCTCATACTAGATATGTTTCCCGCCCCTGGCGAAATAGAAGTCCCAAGCGAGACAAGTGAAGTTGTGGCCAGACTTCGCAACCCATCTATCAGCTCAACTCCGGCTTTATTGCCTTCGGATATAAACTTTACGGTATCACTTTTCCTCACAGAAAATCGCATCATTCAACTAAAGGTGTCTGTTCCTCTTCAATCATCCCATCCCGATCCTTCTGAGCCTCCTCCATTTATCTACACTATTCGCCAACCACCGTGGATGTCTCGTGGCGAGGTTGCTGAGCTATCCACCCTCATGCCCGTAGATGATATTTTTGGCGCGCTGGAGTTTTTGCAGGATCCTACGACCCAATTTCAAACTCTGGCAACCCCTCCAGATAAACCCAATGGAGATTTAAACGCTGCTTTAGTTCAGAAGGGACCTCTTGTTAGAGTTTTCTTCTATTTCCCGTCTCTTTCTACGAAGGAGAAAAGAATGGATCTAGTTCGCTATGCAGCCGACTATCAGCTTACAGGATTTGTTCTCGCTGGAAAACCAGGCGTACTTTGTGTGGAGGGTTTGTCTGTCAATATCGATACCTACATGAACTACATTAAGATGAACTCTTGGGGAGATATTCCAAGTCATCAAAAAAAGGTCAGCGAGAGGTACCGCGATGGGGGTGAAGATGTTGTGATACGGAGATGCTTTAATGATATGACAGAAATTACAGACTCATTAGGAGATAAGAAAGGAAAACGTGTCAACAGGGGTGATATGAAAGCATTAGAAGTATGGATGACGGAAAAGGGACTTGGGAATGCATTTGAACGAGTTATAATGCAGAGTAAATGATGTTGACTATTGAGATCAACACAATCCGAACGATAACTGGCGCCTGGAATGAATTCCGACACTACCGTCAATCAAATGTCCGGAACAAGCCCTCATACGCACTTAATATGTCCCAAGGCAGCCTTGGACATGACTCCTAGTTGTCATTGGTAAGTAGGCTTTCTGATAAGTAATGTTTGTTTGTAATCCTTACCTATTTTCAACGGATTATGGTTGGCTCGGCGTATCTAAACTGAAGCATGCGCTCAAACCGATTTTTTGTTGTCCCCACGACGCAAAAAGTTCCATTTGCTCCTCAATAAATATCTGCTTGTCTGCCCTAGAGACTAGTCTAGTATCATCAAATATGCCACCTAATACAACCATGTCAACTCCAGCAGATTATCTCTACACCCGAAATCGAGTCAGTTAACTTAAAGAGCCAGAACCAAAACAAGACCGACCAACAGCATGCAAATCAAATGGTCCATGCCGGAACTTTGTTTAGGATGCAAACGGGCAGACCTCGAAGCACGCATTCCCCACGTCCTTCGCAGTCTTGCTATCCAGCCACAAAATGGATCATGAAGATTGAATCCAACTTCTCCACAGGATGGAGCTTATTTATGACAAACTCCCACAAAAAGACTACACCAAAGGTCCTTGCGTTACTTGAGATTTAGTTGGCGGGAATCAGTAAAGCCGAGATCACTTTGCAAAGTCAAAGTCGGTTTGGAGCTGAAAGGAGCGCCTTTCAAGAAAAGAAGATTGGGGTCGAACTTGGGTGCCTAGGGTTAGTCGCATTGATATGATGGGAGTGAGCGGATTAGAGACTAGGAGCAGCGGAACAACAGAGAGAGTAAGTTGTCAGGTGGGATGTATGAATATGTCTTTATTAATCTCAAAGTAGAACCTTAGCCGATAATTTATCTGTTTCATGGCCGGGGCTACATGACAATGAATACTGCCGCTCTGTAGCTAGCAATTAGCTTATGCTTTATGGCACCAGGGAACGTAAAAATACAGGGGAAGGTTGTAAAGAGAGAAATATAAAAAGAAACATGAGGATTTTCCCAAACAACCAAAAATAATTGTTGACAAGAAAATGTATTTATCTAGTGATGCTTATGTTTATCAAGTCTGAAAGTTCTCATAGGCGCCTAGAAAACATTAGCCCGGCCAAACCAGACAAGCATCACTGCGAACGACTCACGACTTATTTTGCTCCTTATGTAAATATCCAGCAACCATCTTCAACTTCCAAACTTCCTTTTCACCTATGCCAGCGTCTCCAGATCCATTCCGCTTCTCATGTATCGTTTTCCTGTCACCCATAATTGGTCCTAGAAAATCTACATCATCATAAACTTCTATAGTCCGTATCCATCCCTTCTCAGCATCTTCTATGCTCGTAAGACTCATTGTGCTTCTCTCATTCTGCTCCGCATGTGCAACTACATCATTCCATCCTCCAATAGCATGTCCTGGAATTCCAGCCTTGTATTCAAAATTCGCAAAGAGTATGTAGGGATCGGATAAAGTAGACAGTGCAGCCCGGGTGAAGCTGGCAGATGGCTCAAGCTTGGTTGGGAGACCGTAGATGGCTGGAGCTTGTGCAAATAACGATGGGTCTGAACCAAACGTTTTCAAAAGGTCTGCTACGGCAGACGACGCCATATGTTTGTCCATAGCTGCTTGATCAGCATACCTGAAATGGATTAGAAGCTGTTTGTTTGGGAGGGGGAGACGCACTCTTCAATCGCAAACACAGATTTATTGTCTCCATCTCTGGGAATCGCGACGCAAAACTTATATACGCCAGGTTCATGAGCAGCGGAGTATTTCGAGACGGTCGTGAGGGCATCCAATACAGTTGTTCGAGCTGCACCGCCTGAGGTCTTGAGGTGGCCGATGATGAAGAGAGAAGGCATTCTGAACAATGAAGAGTGGTACAATGTAAATGAAATTTGGATTGACAACGAACATATCCTTACATTCAAAGCTAGGTATGGGGCATCAACTCAGGAGCTTGACTTTGGTCCGGAAAATGTTAACCGGTGGACAGTATCCGGGTTCAGGTACGCGCTCTGAGCTTAGTATCTATTCGGATAAAAGCCACATGTGATCTGTATATAAGGCGCTCAATCTAAAGCTTGACAGCTTCTGCTTCTGATGCCGTATGATCATGGTGTTTCTGGGAGAAGACATGAAGTTAAGGTCAAGAGTGTTTTTGCGGGAACCGTGATGCAAAGCACTGTGCATCAAATTCCAGCATACTTCTATAATATAATCCAAGAACCTCAAGTCTTCAAACCTTGAATGTTTGCTTGTTCTGTTATATTGACCTTGAATGCAAAATAACGTTTAACACAATGATAAGCTCTGGTTATATTTATGAATCGATGGCTGGCCTCTGGCATTCTGCCGGGCGGTCAAGATGGGTCTCACAATCACAACTACAACTAAAACTCCCGTGAAATTGACTACAAACTATATATTTCAACATTGTTATCGTCTATATTCGCTATATAGTATATTTGTACAACATTTCGCAAAATAATTAATTGACTTGTAAATTAAATTGCATTGCTTGGTAAAATTCTGTATATATGTGGGTGGATTTTACACTTATTAGTACTTCACTAGAAATTCACTTACTATTTAAAGTAACTTGGATTGAAATCCATGAAGGGCAAATAACTTGAGCATATTGGAGAATATACAACTTTGATTACGGAAACGTTTTTGGCAATGCCTTTTAACTAAACCTCACTTAGATTCGGCTTCCCTTACAGTGCTGTGAAACAAAGCCTCCAAAAGGAAAGCATAAGCTAGGGTGACAAATAAACAACAGTGTAATATAGCACTATTTTCACGATAAGGGTCATTACATGGAAGGCTACATTTGATTGGGATGATATGTATCTTTTTTGGACACCCAGGTTAAGCAATTGCCTTTAGACCTATCTGGGACCCAATTTCTCCAGGACACGCGGACCTTGCTCTTCCTAATATCTGAATTAGCAATTTTCCAGGAAAGTTTTCAGTGCGTGTGCCAGCTAAGCTTAAAGTTGTCCAAGGAATCATGTATTCAAATGGGGCATGTTCAATACTTCCTGGGACAGCTTCCGAGCCTCTAGCCAATAAAAGGAGATGATATGGACTTACCCATTCCTCTTTTGATATCCACATGTCGTGTTTATCCTATCCAGTAAGTT
>Ga0247734_1001718_pt1 | contig 16064 bp, 12 predicted proteins | sample UWRJL103311B2_FD_180933 | JGI IMG/M metagenome (GOLD analysis project Ga0247734, IMG submission 180933) | Plant litter microbial communities from Arlington Agricultural Research Station in Wisconsin, United States - UWRJ-L103-311B-2 | ecosystem: Environmental > Terrestrial > Plant litter >... | reverse complement strand
GAAGAGATGTACAACAGCTGATGAGGGCGTTTAATCGGAGCGTTTTGGAGCATTATCAATAAACTAGAGCTTTGATGTCAAGTTTTCGACAAAAGCCTTCGCTAGATATAAAGTACGATATGTCTTAGCAGTTATAATGCTATACGGCCTTTAGTTCTGGGTTTAATACAATTAATCCTCTTGTGTGTGGCCACTGGATGACACCAGGCAGTTGTGTGACCAGGGAAAGGTAACCCAGTTTGATTCCACCGTACGATATAGGGCTAGCAAGTACAGTCATTAATGAGCTTTCCGTGGCGATCTACATTGACTTGAAAGTCAACAATTCGAACGTAGATAGTAAAAATCTTCAATAGAATAAGTGTAATTTATTGCATCTCTTAACCAAAGTAGAGTATTCACTTTGTATCATTATACATACCTTGAGGTCGGCGGCTGTAGGTTAGAACTTGTGATATTGAATTATGTGAGATTATCTTAAGTTTCATTCAGTTCAATCCTCTCTTATACAGTAGACAGAATACAGAAGTAAGTGGAAAGAGAGCGCAAGTGCCAGCCTTGTCCTAACATTGCCTTTAGTATTAAGCATCAAATGGTAGCCTTACAGATTCAGCCTTGCTCCACTTCTCGCTATGTAAATTACGTAGGTATGCTCGTACGCTATAGGAAAAAGGATTAGGTAACAACAACTTAATACAGTTCTTGCCACAAAATCAAAATACTCTGAAACTGCGTGAATAAAATCCGAAGGTTTATTGATCGTTCATAATGCACTATCATGAGCCCGCTGCTGAGGAGGATATGGAACAGCCACATGCTGGCCTTGAAGCAGGACTCGCCATAAACTCCAAACGAAGCACACGGGAGCAGAAGAAGCGGCAAAAGAAGGAGAAGGCCCGCAAGAATCGCATCTCTATGCTCGATCTGCCCTCTGAGCTTGTCATAGACATATTGGGGCATCTACTCCCACGAGACATTTTTGTTTTATCCCGTGTGAGCAAGCCAGTGAGAGAATTCATCCAGCATAATGAGGGCAGAATCGCTGGAGAGATCAACAGCTCGCGCTTCGCCGTGCTGAGCAGATGTTTCCAGCCTCCCCTCATACTGGAACAGGTAGATGAGAGCTACCATTCCGTTTTGCAACGTGAAGAACGGCCGGAGCTATCTTTGGCGCACAAGAATTGGTACCAGCACATCTTGCCCCCGGATTCAAAAGTAGTCTGCACTTGCAGAAGCTGTATTATGGCGTGGAATAATCTCTGTCTGGTCGTAGACTTTTGCTATTGGCAGGACCACCTCGATAACGGGTGAGTATCTAATAATTTTCAGTTAGGGTATCAATGTAATGAATATTGACCTTTTGTTGTAGTGATCCCCTTCCAGTCATACCCCGTGGAAGACTACCAGCATGGAACCAAGCCATAGTCGTTGCACATGCGTCTGTCATTCTACAAGCATTGCACAGTCAGTTGATGCTAGCGGCAGTGTTTGAGAAGTACCTGCGCAGCATCGTGCGGTCCATCCGTCGTCAGCGCGTGAATAAGGGCAACAAACGCCGGCGATTCCGCATGTCTGAAGCAGATGTCGCATCGCAATCCGACGCCTTTCTCGAACGCAGCGGCCCGCCGTCCCTTGAGATCCCGTACATGCGAGACAATTATTACATGCTAGAAGGTGAAGACTGTCCAAGCCAAATTCCGAGAAATGCGTTTTTTTACTAATTGTGGCATGATAGCTTATCTACCAAACCGAGCTTGGATCGGAGGCCAGTCGAAATGGGTTTATGCTGGCTCAATGCATTCCTGGGATCTTGAGAGACTCAAAGCTAGCAGCACTACGGAAGAAGCAGAAAGTTGGGCCCCATGATAACTGCTCCTGAATCGAATCGAATGTAGTCAAGACCAGTCTAATATACAAAAGAAAAAAGCCAGCCAAGCATCCGCTTTTCTGATCTGACAACATGCGCACTTGAATGAATGAATAATTCTTCTGCTTTAAGCCCGATCACTCGTCTCAAAAGCCTTCCCCCAAAGGGAATCTCATAGTTTGCTTGCTTGCTGGCTGCGTGCTTTTAGTTTGTTGAATGCATACATAGGTATATAGTAAACCCAACATTCGCATCATTATCAACACAATCTCGCGTGAGCAAGCTAGCCTGAAGTAACCACTGAAGATGATAATAATGATAAGAAAAATACGTATATTTTGAAACTTCCCAAAGGTGAAAGAAAATTTGGAGTGCACTCGCTCACCTTGATAAGCTCTACGAACGATAGCAATGGTCAGACTGATGCTACAAGACTAAAGTACTGTACTGTACAGTACATAAGAGAAAACCAAATTTCTCTTTTCTTTTTTTCTCTTTTCTCTTTTTCCCTTTTTTCTTCTTCTTTCCCACCTCTGAAGCGTTTGACAATTGTGAAGTTTTCTTTAATAGCTCCATGGTAAAAGAAACCACATGTTGTAAGTAAGTAAGTAAGTATGTATGTATGTATGTATGCATGTATGTGTAGACTGTTCCACACCCCCTCTCCCCTTCTCCTTTAAAAAGAAAAGGGAGCAGGTTGAAGTAGCTCGGCTAATTTTAAGGGGTTATTTGATTGGAAAACCGCAACAACAGCCTCATTATTATCATTATCAAAAATCACACATCGCTGCTTCCTCCTCTTCTCTAAACACGCTTATTTATATATATATATATGTGTGTGTGTGTTTTATTAAAGAGTGGGTTGGCGATGTTGAACGATTAAATATAAGAGAACTTTCAAACCCCCTTTTCTTTTTGGAGGGGAAGGGCTGGGTGAGTGGGTTCCTTCGTATTATCCATCCAGGGAACTTTACATCCCCTCAAATCCGCGCAGGAGAAACAGATGCGGACAAAGAAAAAAATAGCATTATGAGAAGGAGCAAACATAAAGGAGTTTATGTAGATAGATAAATAGACAGGGCGTGCCTGAGAGTTATTTTGTGTGTTGCGTGTGGTTTTGCGATAGGATCCTCCCTTATATATTTGGTTTTATGAGAAGAAGGAAGGAGCACATAACGCAAGAAGACTAACTATTTCCATTTCTGGTCTCTTTCCTGTTTTTTTATTTTTTTTGTCTTTGTGGTACCTACCTCACCTTACTTCTTACCACTCACCTATCACCTCTCACCTCTCGCGCAGTAAAGCTGGGAGATGGGAGATGGGAGATATTTAAGGGCTGCTGCTAGGGTGGGAAAACATGTGAAAAGAGAGAAAAGGGTGCTGAAAAGGCGATGTAAGGTAAGTATGTTTGACATTGACTCCCATATCTACACCATGCAATGCATTAAACACGATTTCTCATTTCTGGTGATATTTCTGTCAAACATGTGAAAGTGACGTTGACATTGATGCTGACATTGACATTTGACAGTGACATTGAGGTGAATATATATGCATGGGTTAAGCTATCTATACCGTAGCTAGCTATACTTGAATTTTCTCAAAAATGACGGGCGACATGAGACACCCACCCTTCACGTCAGTGAAAAGAAACCCCCAAAAAGGCTAGGGAAACGAGAGATTTGGCTGCTATTGCTAGCTACTATGAGTTTGCCATCTATGATGTAGGTAACCGTTTTTTCCTTTGTGTGTGTCTTGATCATCTTTTCGAAAAGAAGAGAGGGGGTGGGAGAAGGGCCAAAGGAGAGAGGTCTCAAAACCTTCCGAGACATCAGCGTATGTGGCAAACCTGGGTGGATGTGTGGGTGGGATTTGGCATGTCTGTCCGTTTGTTTGTTTGCTTGCTTGCTTGCTTGCGGTTGTCCCCATCATTCCAAATTCTTTTCTCTGGTTCAATGAAACAACGGACCTGGTGTGTAATTGAGATTTAGATTGAGATTGAGATTGAAATTGGAATGTTGCTCGTAATCGGGTAGTCACAGAGAGGGGGTTTCGGGGTGTGTGGGATTTGAAAGAAAATGAGAATTTAACAGGGATGGGATTACTTGATATGGGGAGAAATGGAGGAGTATTAGCTATGTAGTTTTGCGGAGGGTAGGTAGATTGAAGCTGCTTTAGCCCCCTAGGCAACAATGTATATATTTGCGAAAGAGAGATACGAACACTACATGTCGTATGTAGAATAATGACCCATGGCATATGTACAGAAAACGGGCCGAGCAGATCATTAGATGGCTGGACTTGAGGATCACCTCTCAGGATTTGAATCCTGCCCCAGTCCTGGCATTCTTGGTTGGTCCCATCATCGGATACCTGCACGGTATGGATGGTACTGTGCATCGAAACAAAATGACAGTAGGAGTTACTCAAAAGGTGTGACCATCAAAAGTTTCGGCAGACGCATGATTCAGGAGGTCGGGTGGGAGATGAGTTTGTGTTTGTAGCTGCCTATTTACACTACGCAACAATACATCGACTCGGTGGTACTTGGCCGAGCGCTCTCGCCTTGATTCGCAACAAAAGAATATGAGATGGAGTTTTGACTGTTATCTCCCACCCCCTCCCCCACCTTCATAGAGATTTGAGATACAACCGGTAAATGAATGATAAAGAAAAATGAGGGTGTGTTGCCTCGCGACAAGGCAGTATAAATGTCACCAGCTGACATAGGAACTTGGCAAGAAGTGAGACACTTGCCCACTCTTCGAAGCTGCCCATGTAAAATTTGAGGATCTTCCTCCTAAGAACTGTATGGGAGAGGAATGTGACATTGCAAAAGGATACGGGAGACATTGAACTACACATGTCTGAAGTTTGATGTCCAATGTCTGGCCTTTGAATCCTGGCCGGGCACGAGCTGGGGTTGTTTGTTACAATATGCAAAGTAAAATTGACCTAACTTGCTTGCTCGTCCTCGGTGTAAGGTAACATATATTCTCTTTGCTCAAAGCAAGCGAAATGTCTCAAGCAATGGAATGAGGCTGCCGTAGATCAACTTAAGGCCCCTTTGCGAACGTCAAGTCGCCGCCTCGAAGTTCTTGGGTAAATGCTCTTCGTGGGCTTAGTTTGGACCAAATATAGAAGGTCTGAAGGTCTGAAGGTGATGTTTCTGTAGCACAGTTGTGAACCTCAGATGTTTCAACCGCGTGGGTTGTGTAACGCCTGTGTTTTGATCTGCAAACGAAGCCGCGGGTTGGATAGTACTAAGATGGATGTACAGAGTGCAAAGAACTCGTGTTGTTAGAGTTTTGTGGCCATGAATAACGCAAATGCGTCTGCACCTTAGGCTGTATTCCGCTTGGCAAATGATGAGAGCGAACTGTAGAGTGGTTTGGCAACCCTTGCGATGAGTCTGGGATTCTCTGCATGCCCGACATTTAACGTACATAAGCACTGCATGGGATTCTGTATGCAGGCATCGGAACAGTCCATTCCATCATCCGCCACGAAACCCAGGCGCTCGCTCTTTCAGGCTCATCTGCCACTTGTCTCCAGATTCAGCCGGAAACTTTCCCATCCAGTAAGCACTTTGTTTGGGTTGCTTCATCCAGGTTCTGGCCCAATGATTTGCGGATGCATTGCCACAAACCAGTCCCAGAGAAATGGAAGCCGGCCCTGCGAGTGCCTTTGCTGGAAATCTTGGGGGTTTCACGAGACAGCTGCCGAGTTGGATGGAGCAAGGCGGTTCGGTAGAGTAGAGTAGAGGCCAGGATGATGGTGGTGGTAGTGGTGGATGGGCTGGCTCCCAAAAGCACGGAAAAGGGTGAAGGGTGAATTGTGATACTCGCTCGTGTGGGAAAGCATCCCAACATCCACAGAGTGCCAGAGCTCAGCCGCATTCACACGAGAGTGCACGTTTCTTCTTCTTTTATAGCAGCAGTCACAATACAACCAACTACTGTACGTTCAGCCATCCAAGGATTCGCGCACCAGATCTGGGAATCTGGGAATCTGGGAATCTGGGAAAACAACGGCACAGCAACACCGCGCCCCACGCCACCTGCCGTTGATTATCGATTCTTTTTTGTGTCGTTCAGAAATAACCTCATGCATATATATATCTGTTACTACTGTACTACTACTGTACTGTAAATGAGCCGTGCTGTTACTAGCTACTGTACTGTACAAGTAAAGCAAGCGTATGCGGCTCGTGTCACCAAAACCCACTTTTCCTTTTCCTTTTTCTTTTTCCAGGTCTTCGGTGCATATATTGAAGTGTTTTCTTTTCCTCTTCCTTTGCCGTGACAAGCACGCGAAATTAACGTGGGAAAGATTGATTTGCAACGTCAGTGAATGTAAGCTGTGGTGGTATGTAGGCGCGAAGGAGGCGCTGGATCAGGGGACGAAGCGAAGCCAAAAGGGCGACGTCGGGGCTATTTCTAGGGCCGTGCCGTCTCGCCCAAACCTCCACGGGTCAGCTCCTCTGAGTGCTCATCCCAAAATGTCAAAATGCCATGCATGAAAGGGAAAAAAGAGGCTTGGGTGGGCGTGGCTTGCTCGGGGCTCGGTGTACAGTAAAACGCGAGGGTTTTGGATTTTGGATTTTGGATTTTGGATTTTGAATTTTGATTGGCTTTGTCATAAGTTTTGGGCATTGATTGATTGATGGGCTCAATAATGGAATGGGATGGGAACATACATCCATCCTTCGGCTTCCGGGGGACTAGCACGTTTTTGTTTGTTGCTGCGAGATGACCACCAAAACCTAAGGTACGGTAACAGTAGTATAGGATAGTATAGTATTATAGCCAGAGAGTACGTAGCTACCAGCTAGAGAGTACGGGGGAAACGAAGAAAAGAAGGTTTGTTGCTATTCTGCTCTTTGGGAACTCACTATCTGGAACCTACACCCGCTGCTACTGTACAGTTTAACTTAACGGGAAGAAGAAATACCGGTACCCGGTACCGCTACCGCTATGTTATTTACCTAGGGGCCCGCCATGGTTGATGAACTGTGATGAACTGTGATGAATTGTGATAATGATGATGCGGATGGATGATGATGATGATGATGGTGTGTGTGGTTGGTTGGTGATGGGGATTCAGAGTTCATTCAGGTGCCATGAAATCGGAGTTTTCTCAGCCCACGCACCACCCGCGTGTCGGGTCACGCCAACCAGAGCGAGGCATTGATGGATGGGTTTCCGGGGGGCCGGGCCAGTTGCGAATTGGGGCGAGAGTTTAATTTATTTTAATTTTTATCTTAATGGTTTAGGCATTTCCAATCAATCAATCAATAAAATAAAATAAGATAGGATGGAAAAAGGCAAACGAAGGTCGAAACTGGAGCAAAGCCTGTGTGGGTAATGGTTGAAGCTAGATTCTCGAGGCATAGAGAATAGAGAATAGAGAATAGAGAATAGAGAATAGAGAATAGAGAATAGAGAATACAGAATACAGAATACAGAAAAGGAAAAAAGCCCCAAGGCTGGGACGGGCAGACGGAGCACCAAAGTACCGGTAACTTAAACATCCTCTTGAAGGGTGTGACAAAAGTCAAAAACATGCGAGCTTTGGATTTTGGGTTTGGTTTCTTATAATTGGTAATATTCACTAACATGGTGGTGGTATGCTCGATTTTTGGGGATTATTTTCTCGGGGAGATGGATGGAGCCAGCGGGGGTGAGTAAGAGAAGAGCGACAAGAGCGACAAGAGACAAGAGACAAGCGTAGAGCGTCGTGGGAAAAGGTGATGTGATAAGTGGAGTGATTTTGGGAAAATGATTCTATTTTATTGATTGATAAGTACTTACTGTACAGTACAGTCCCGTAACCGCACTCGGGACCACAGACAGAGTCAAGTGAGGAGTGAGTAGTGCCAGCGCCAGTGCCGGACGACTATCACATCCATCACATCCATCACATCCATCCCTACAATCCATACAATACAGTACTGTACTACACAGAGAAAGTACACTCAGACATACAACTCAACTAACAACAATAATAATAATAATACGCCGAGTCCCCACCATACCCGTACCCGTACCCGTGCTTGTCGTTGAAGGCGGGGACTGTTCGTATATGTACCAGTGACAGTGGTCGGTACATCCAAAGACGGGACGGGAGGACTCCATTCCAGGACATTAAAAGGACTTCTAGATTGGCTGGTAGATTGATCGCCTTGCTAGTTGACGGCAAAGGGGAGGGGATCGACTGCTTCGCGATTCAAGATATCACGACTTAGTTGGGATTTGGCAGCCGGGCCCGAGTCAGAGACGCTTTGTCCCGTCTTTTCTGGTCTTTCTCCCTCCCCAGCTTTGCGGAGCACAATACCAGCAGTACCAGTATCAGTATCAGTCGGTAGCCATTATCAGTATCGGTATCCATACTGGAGCGAAACAAGTTAGTGAGCTGGACTGGGGTGGTTCTGCTGGGTGAGGAAGTTTAATACTTTAATACTTTAATACTTAAATAAGAATCATGGGATGGGGAAAGGGAAAAGGGAAACGGAGGGTTTGTGATTAAACGAGTCGTATGTACAGTACAGTAAGTACATCATGTACTGTACTGTACTGCAGGTGGATAGATAGATAGATTGCTTGCTTGCCTGGGAAAATGCCAAGAATGTGCAATGTGTGCGATGGCTGGGTAATAATAATGGGTATGGTACTGGCACTGGCATTGGGATTGGTGTTGATATTTGTATGGGTTTTGTATGGGTTTTGTATGGGGATTTGGGATTTTGTATGGGGTGGAGGGCTTGGCCGGGCGCCAGGACCGGCTTTCCCCCCTGGTTTGGGGGACCATCTCCCGACGGTAGTTGCAAACAGGTTAAGCAGAAGAAAGAACGAAAGAAGTAGTACGGGAACTACTTAGTAGTAAGTAAAGTAGCTAAGTAAGTAAGAATACTAGTTTCAGTGTGCATCATGGGCCTGGCGAGCCTGGCAAAGTGAGAGAAGACATAGCGACAATAACAAGACAAAGACAAAGGCCAAACCCAAGACACGGCCAGACCATACAAGACCAGGAAAAGCAAAAGAAAAATGGCGGATAACCTGACAGAATCGGCCAGCGTGGTATTCTCCACCGGGCGCAGGGAACCGGGGGGAGGGGAATTCATGGTTGATGGGAAAGGAAGGGAAGGGGATTGGGATGAGACAGGCTCAGCAGTAGTAGTAGCCAGGGTGAGCAACAGCTAGAACAGGAACAAGAACAAGAACAAGAACAAGAACAAGAACAAGAACAAGAACAAGAACAAGAACAAGAACAAGAACAAGAACAAGAATATAGCGGGCTGGCAAATAGGAGTAATACTTGCGTTCTTTTACTCTACGGTACTGTACTGTTACTGTACTGTTCCTGTACTGTATCTATATATATATTCTACTGTATCTATCTATTTATCTATCTCTGGGCCCGGCTGCACAAACATGTACTGTACATACAGTACATACAGTACCTACGCAGGCAGCCGGACAAGCTAGGCAGAGGCTGGCAGGCAAGGGACGGACGGGTTTGCCGCGCCTGTTGAAGCCTATGAGGGCACGATCCGTACGATCGAGACATGTTCTCTTTGGTGTTTTGACCGGGATGTCGTTCAAGGGGGGGGGAGAGATGTCGCAGGGGATATGGAAGGAGAGAAAAGAGATGGGAAACGGGCCCCCCAATTTACAAGGGGGTAGGGAACGGGATCGGATCTATACTCAATGTAGGTAGTGCAGCGATTAATATTTATAGACCCCTGGGATCAGTATGTAAGGTTTTCCCCCGGTGTTTGAATGAAAACGACGGTACGGTACTTGGTAGATAGGACACTGGTTTTCGGTGTTTGAATTGTGCTTTTTTTCTCTCTTCCATACACCACGCTTTCCGAAAGGCAGGGGAGTTACGGACGTATAGTATTATACCGGCACTCGACTAGTTTGGACTGGGTGATCCCATTTGTAGTTATTATTATTATTATTAGTAGTATCTATTATCTATTATCTATTATCTATTATCTATTATCTATTATTACGCGGCAGGTACTGTATGTATGTACTTCATACACATACATCCCGTTCGAATAATATAACGCAGGAAGAACGGGAAGGCAGATAGATTAAGATATACATTACAATTACATACCAGGACAACAAGTAATAAGTGCCGGTGCCGTAGAATGTTTCTATCTATACTCGTCCCACAAGTTCTGCAGTTTGAGGATTGAGTTGACGGTTGGTTTCATCATGTTCGATAGATATCCTTGAGAATGATGGTGCTTGGATGGAGCGGAGCGACTTGTCAAACACTGATCACTCACTGGATTGGGCGGCCGCTAATATCTATATAGGTATAGATATAGACATATTGATAGACATATTGATAGAGATAGACACAAACAATCAAACAAAAACATACATACATATATACATCTGCGTATAATAAAGTGCATACGTTGATAGATGTATACGAAGATATATGTATACTTTCCATACACAACAAGACGAACCAAAAACCCGTCAAAGACGCACGTCAGGCATCATCAATCAATCAATCACCGCTAGGCATTTTTTGAGTTTTAGCCCTACTATTATTATTATTATTATTGTTGTTGTTGTTGTTATTATTATATTCGCAATGACCTGACCGTACCTTAGCTTCCCTTAACCTGGTACCGGAAGTGTTTTGGTAAGAAAAGTTCTCGTCCCGGTAAATCCCAACTCCCAAGGGGACGACGAACCAGGCTCCCTTTCCCCCACGCCCACGGGCTACCGCAACGCTTGAACTCTGCCTGAACTTTAACTTCTCGTAGTCTTTCTTTTGGTTCTTCGGTGTTGGTGTTTGTGGAGGGAGGGGGGGGGTTTGTTCTCTAAGCGATGTTAACTGCTTGCAAGCGAGCTGTTGTTCACGCGACACGACGCCATTGTCATTATCTCGTTTATAGTGGCCAAATTCATTCAATTCGTTTATTTCAGCACGGTCGGGTTCGTGTTAAGTTAAGTTGAGTTAAGTTAAGGCCAAGTCAAGTAAGTAGTGTATAGAGTGACCGATCATCTCAGCTGGAGAGGGAGGACATATATCAATCATGCTGCTTTGCTATATGATTTTGATTTATGGAATTATGCTCCGGGTCCGGGTCCGAGTCCGAAGTCCAATGGTTTTTTTTAGAGTGGACGTGTACGGCACTAATGACAAGTAAGTACTGTAGTCTTCTAGCTCTTTTGGCTGGCGTTGTTACCGCGCAAAAAGGGGGTGACACCGGTGACACGGATGCCATTTCCCATCGCTCAGCACTTACAAAGTATGTAACTGACGGGGCAGTGCGTACCCTGGCAAGTTACACCAAGCGCCATCATCCTACGGTACGAGAGCATAATACTGTAAAGTAAAGCACGGCGGTACTTGTACCAGACGAGACGAGACGAGATGAGACCAGACCAGACCATACCATACACTTAAGAGCTATATACCATAACTCTTATTATAAGGTACTAGTATGTCCATAACTGTACCACCCGAGCCAGCCTACGTCGAGAAGTCTATCTTGCAGATCCAACCCGAATGCCGAACGACGCACGTCACACACACACACACACACCTACTCGAGCCACTACTACCGTCCGACTGACGACAACTGACAAAGTATATACCTAGCACGTAATTCCTGCAACTATACGCGATAGATGCTAGTATGCTAGTATGCTAGTTAGTATCCACAACCGAATTTATACTTTTTTGGATCGTATACTGTACTGTACGCGCGCGTGTATGGGCCAGCTTTTGCCCTATTCCCGCCATCAATGGGCCGCGCCGTCGAGGAGAATTATTTTATTGCCGTCGCTAACTAAACAAGCATATACAGTGTACAGTTCAGTTCAGTTCAGTTCAGTGGCAGAGTGCTGCTGCTGGTGCTGGTTGGTGGTGGCGCACACTTCTATTGCAACATGCCACCTACGCCGCGTTTCGAAGGGTTTTTGTAACAGCGTCAACAGCATAGCCGGAATGTAATGCTGTAATGCTGTTGATGATTTAAACTACTGGTACTGACTGGTACGTACCATAGTTCGTCTGGAAAGAATCGAAACCAAAAACCCAGCTGTGTGGGGGTGGTGATTGGCTTTGCCGGGTTTAAAACATCGGACTTTCTATGGGGATGGGGGAATGATGATGATTATCCTCCGTAGCCAGTGAGCGCGGGGGAAATGTACCGAGATTTGTTACAACGAGTGCTTGGGGCATCTCATCTCATTGGTATGGGGCTAGGGAGTGTTTGAGGGAAATATGAAGTAACAGTTTTCTGTACTTAATGTAGGTACTGTATTACTGTATTACAGGAATGTCGGTACCTGTGAGTAAGTCCTGACCGTATTGTACAGTACATATATAGTGCACAGTACTACTTACTGATGAAGTGTTTTACGGGACTGGACTGACCAGTACGCAGGTACCGCACATTAGGGCAGATGAGGGGAGTTCTTCTTATTCCCGTACTGGATGCACGCGCTAAAGATGATCATGAAGATGGAGATAAAGATGTAGCAGATATGGACGGGGGATCCCTACGGTACAGTACTGTAGAAGTCATGAGCCTATATAGTAGTGGGTAGTGTAGTTCAGTTCAGTTCAGTTCAGTAACCCTTCGAGTGCCTCCCTCAGCTGTATGGAAAGTATTGTGCAATAAGTACAATACAGTAGTACAGACTCACCGGTACTTTGCACCCGTACCGTAATGCATTTGGCTCCTCTCTGCTGTACTTACTAACTAGGGCGCAGTCCAGCTCAATCTTTGTCCCTCTCGTAAAGTAAGTAGTAAGTAAGTAAAGTGCTCTCTCGTCTCGTCTCTTTCCCAATCCCCTTCCCCTGCCCCTCTACATTGCAGGACGGGAACCTATCCTAGCCTATCCGGTCCCATCCTATTCTACTTCGTAAGTATTCTACCAGTAGTAGTACTGGTAAATGCACTGCTACTGTACGTTAGTTTTCCTTCCTGACGGTACAGTATGTACATACAGGACTGTAATCCCAACCCTCATACTCCCTCGGATCCCTACTGACCGTATTTATGATTATTTTTGTTTTTGTTTTTATTATAATTACTGTAACCTTACCAAACCTTCTCCTCCCACGGGCGAATTGCGGGCCCCACCATGACATGGCTTGGCACCGCCATGGCCCAGCGAGCAGGAGAATCCCAAAAAGTCAGTCGGTCTCGACCCGGCACCACTTAATCCAGAGTCTGGTTGGCTTACCGAAGATGATGGCTCCACCGTTAACCCACTGTATGGTACAGTACGCACGCCAGGACTCACTGGGAATGCACGGATCCATGGGGACCCACACTGATCACGGTGGACCAGGACCAGGACCAGGACCAGGGGGTTATGCAGCAAGAGGCAGGGGACAGGGATTGGATGATGCGATTAGGTGTGTGCTCCGGTAAAAAGCTCTAGCTCTCTGGCTTCTCGGGCTCTGGCTGGCTCGGTCTTGGCATTTCTCTCTCGGGCAACGCTTGGGATTCCGCAATACCACCCACACCACACACCCATACCATAACCACTAGACGGTACTACCACACCGAACACCCAAAGAACCCAAAGAATCAAAAGTACCAAGCACCACCACTACGGAGCCCACACTGACCCACCAGTACCCACAAAACCCACAATTCCCTCCTAGTATCCACCAACTAACCTAACTCTCCAGTCTCCACCACCTCCTCCTCCTCCTCTCTCGTCTCCCCTCCTACATACTACCACGACCACCACTGGCCACTGACCACGGACTCCGGACTACTACTGCCTACTGACTACTTCATCCTACTACTACTTACTACCACCTGCTACTGTAACCTGGTAACCTGGACTAAACCATTTTCCTACTTTCCTCACCCTCCCCCCTCCTCAGCAAAACCACACCAACCCCTGCGACTTGTCTTGGTCCTGCTACTGTCTTATCCTGTCTTGCTCTGCTTGTGCGCTCTTTGCGCTACTGCATCTCGGAGCCCCCATTCCTCTTCCATCTCCGCGTCCTCGTTCCTTCATTCCCTTCCTTCGTTGCCGCTGTTTTGACACCTTCGCTGCTCGCACCACGTCGTCGTCCGTCAACGAAGAAGAAGAAGCAGCAGCAGCAGCAGAAGCAGAAGAAGAAGAAAAGTAGCTGCTGGAAGGGCATATGTCAGTTGTCTACGGACGGTGGATATCGACGAGATCGACTGGGACCACATCGAGCTGTCGATAGGGATTATCACTTGGGCGCCATCATCGTACGCTATCCGTCAGCCCCAGACTTTCTGCCCTCTCCTCCGAATAGACGCTTCCAGTCCCCAACCAACACCAACACCAACAAAACACCTACCATCCGCCGATACCCCTCCGACTACCTGGTTGTTCGATATACATGCGAACCTCCCACACAATACAACTTTAATTGCCTTGCGTGAACCTTCTTTTGTTTGTCGCAGATTCTTTGACGGGTGAGCAAATTAGCCGCTGGGACCCATCACCTTGGCTGTCGGGAAGCTGTCCTGGACGCTTTCCCCGGGTCCGCTCATACTCGAAACATCGCTAACCAACCAACAGCATACATATTCCACCCCATCGCACGTCCACTTCCTCTTCCACCTCCGCCCATTCACTTGGAATCCAAAGCACCCATTTCCCACCATGGCGGCCGCTACCCATAGGAAGTCAAAGGAGACGGTAAAGATGATTCGGACCACCAAGGGAGGCCGCAGACTGCAATACGAATTATATGTCTTGCAGCAGCCCGAGCGTGCCAGAGCATGTGGTTCAGGAGCAAAGTGTATGTTCGATGGGTTTCCTACAAACCATTTCTACGGCAAACTGACCTTTTCTTCTTCTAGCCTCTGCCGATCGGCGACCTGTTGATCCCCCGCCAGTGGTGGAGCTTCACATATATCAACTCAACGATGGGGAACCTCCCAAGGACATTACCTTTGCGTACGAAGCAAACTTCTTCCTCTTTGCGACTCTAGAGAATGCTCGTCCCATAGCCCATGGGCGAAACCAACCTCCCACAGCCTCGGTTCCGGTCCTCACTGGAATGCCCGTCTCGGGAATGGCCTACCTGGACCGACCCCAGGAGGCAGGATATTTCATTTTCCCTGATCTGTCTGTTCGCCATGAAGGTAGATACAAACTTAGTTTTAATCTCTATGAACAAACCATGCATGACAAAGATGCAAGCGTCGAGCCAGCTGAAAAGCAAGGCGTGGCCGCTGGAAGCTCACCGGATTCTTCTTTCGACTGGCGTTTAGAGGTAAAGTCGGATGGATTCACCGTTTTCAGTGCGAAGAAGTTCCCTGGTTTGGCGGAAAGCACATTGTTGAGTCGAACCGTGGCCGAACAAGGATGTCGGGTCCGGATTCGACGTGATGTTCGCATGAGACGCCGGGATGGCAAGATGGGCAACCAGGACTACGAGGACGAGATGGCATACGAACGGCCGGTACCCGCTGCCAGTTCATACGATGCCATGAGAGAGCGTAGCCGATCTTTGAGCGACTCGCCCGTAGATGCACGCCGCGCCTCCGGAGAATTTCCTCCCCCGGGGGGACATCTCAACTTTGGTCATGGGGAAGGATATGCTCAACAATACGCACCACCACCGGCTACATTCGCTCAACCTCCTCATCCCTCCCATCAGCCCCAGTATCATCAACCTGGCCCTGCTCCATTCCAGCAAGCAGTCCCTGAGTATCGTCCGCAACCACCAGCAGGACCTCAACCAAGTCACTACCCCTATGGAGAACGGCCGTACCCACAGTCGGCACACCCCTCCACCAACCATTCACATGACTTCCCGCGTGAAGAGTATAGGAGGGCATCGGATGCTAGCTATGCCCCTGCTAGCAAACCTGCTTTTGATCCAATTCCTCGCAATTCTTACCCAGGATACCCGCCTTTGGATGGCCCCAGACTGCCTTCTTTGAAGCTGGATTCCAGATACGACAATCAGACTTCCTCCACAGGCCAATTACCTCTTAGTCGGATTGTCTCTCCATCTCTAGTACCTGAACGACACACTAATAATTCCTATCCTACTCCTGCTCCTAGCGTAATGGCATCAGACGGTCCTGCACTACGCAAACGAGCGTATGATGAAGGATTTCCAACCTCAGCTGCGCGCCAATACGAACCTCTACACAATCATCAACGCCCTGAAATTCTGCATCCTACTCAATCTTTGGTTG
>Ga0247734_1001717_pt1 | contig 16072 bp, 13 predicted proteins | sample UWRJL103311B2_FD_180933 | JGI IMG/M metagenome (GOLD analysis project Ga0247734, IMG submission 180933) | Plant litter microbial communities from Arlington Agricultural Research Station in Wisconsin, United States - UWRJ-L103-311B-2 | ecosystem: Environmental > Terrestrial > Plant litter >... | reverse complement strand
TGTTCCGACCAGGAACCAAGCGTGGCATTATATTGTAGCGTGCAGTAGAATGAGCGGTAGAAAGCGATTCAGATGTATATCAAATCCGGCACTCGTTTTAATGTAGAATGGTTGATTACTCAGTTGTCCATTATGCCTTTCAACAACCTGACGTTGCATCAGCTTTACGATAACGATAACGATAAAGCCTGCCGCTAGCTACCTAGCCAGCTAGCTAACTTATACTCTTTCACAACTAACTGTCTTATACTTTCCAGCAGATAGAGCTTATTCTTTTCTTTCTTTCTACTTCTTTTTACGCAAGGTTGACTTGGAAATAGAACGATAATGTTCATTTACATCTCTTTTGTTTGCCCTCACGATTGCACGTTTTGATGCGGACCCAACTAGTCAAGGTCATGATGATGTGATGATCGGATTAGAGAAAACGCATGTTCCCATATTGCCCCGCGTTTCCGGTGCGGGGAGTGGCGGTTACAATAGGTCTCGGCCGGAGTAGTATGTACCGTACAGTATGCTTACTGTGCTCCTTACAGCATAGCATACCTTTATTCGCTTATAACAATAATAAGAAGGAGAGTACAGAGTAACACGATACTTCTATTTTATTAATAAATATCACCTTAGTGATTTTTAGAATGTTTTTTAAACATTGTGTAGCAGAATAGTGGACAACCGAACTGAGCCCATACCCTTAACCCCGCAAAGCGCAAAGTGGCTCGCTTACGAAGGATGAGGTTGAAGGTGGGGGAAGACGGATTTGAAAATATATCAGTGGTTAAACCAGTTTGTTGCACTCGGAGAAACGTCAAGGTAGGAAGATAAGTGGCTCTAGGGAGATTTTTGAAATTAAGCAAATATTATAGTCTTCATTTCAGTAGAATGTGACTCTAACGTTATTGTTCTTCAGAGCAGCGATTTGTTGAACCTATGTGTTGTAATACTGATCTAGTTGCGTTTAATATTGCATAATGGTTATAATGGTGACATGTGGCTTCTTGTCTTCCTGAAAGAAGGGCATCAATTCTTGAATATTAATTCATGAACATAGTGGATGCCGCTGGAAAGTTCATTTTGCGGCATCTGAATAGATTGCACTATGTGACATTTTTAGCGGGTTTCGGGTGGTTGAAGAGTCTTATTTGTTTGTATACAGTAGCTTCGAAAGCCTTTTATATGGCCAACTTCTTAAGTAATTCTGTCCCCGGGTTTGGTGGGCTTGGGTTAAAAGCTAAAGCCTTCAGATTCTCATGTCCCAGGGTATGTCTACCTCCCAGGTCAAATTCTGAAAAGAATTCGCAGTCCCCATTTCAGGGCAATGACTGGACACTACCACATCTCAGTTATTCTCCCTGCTTATCACTTCTACCGTGTCTCCCAGCTCTGGTCAAGCAATCCTGCATCTAAGGTACATTCTGCAGACCTCAATAAGACGCAATCATGCCATTCGTGACCGTAATACGATCTTCTTCCTTCTACACGAATCTATTGGCAATTCATTGGGAAAGACCTTAGAGTAATGTTATGGAGATCACGCACACGCACCCTTTCATTAGTTCGGATGAGCAATGGTTTTCTCCAGGACAACCTAGGTCAATATGATCAACGTCTGTACAGATGGTCGGGTCATCGGGGCAACATTGCTAGAGGTGATAGGTGGCTATTCCGGTTGCGCATCTGTACTCACCGTTCTGCAGGAGCACTGTCGCTGGTTCGTAAGCATATTGGGTGGATCGCAGAATGATAATAAAAAACAACATGTATGACTTACAACATCAAAAGCCAGTTGGAATGTTTGGGCTCAATACCCAATAAGCCTCCTATATAGGAGACAGTTTTACCTCCCGAGGAATATAATGAGAGTCTTTGCTATGTGAAGAAACGACATACGTTCCCACCAGTCATCAAATCAATGGCTCCTCTGGGAATTTCTGCGATATCAACGAGCTCTCCGGAGCGAAGTTTCATTGGCTCCCTCACCTTGCTCATTTATAGAGTCCTAATTCACTTCTTCTTCCTGCTCACGTGGCCGTAACAAGTATCAAGGCTGCTTGTGTGCCTCGTGGAGATTCTCCTTCAGTAAGTCCAAATTGTTGGTTCTGGACCTCATTTAGGGTTCTATTTGTGTAAGAGGTTAGGTTGGTGGATCATGGTCCAGGTATCGACGATTGGCTGATGATAATATGGATTCTAAAATTTGCTTCTGCTTCTGCGAGTCTGGCTTCACTGTAATATTTATATTGGTAAGCAACAGCCTGGCTGCAATAGAATGGGTAGGTGAAACGAGTGGAATAAGGCTTAGAGTGATGAATAGCCACATAATGAATACTGTGGAGAGGTATATGCATCATCTTGAACGCTTGACTATGTGTATATTGAGATAATTGATGAAAGGAAAGATGAAAAATGAAGGAAAGGAGGAAGGAGGAGGGCTAATGAAAGTTGATGTTCGTGTTGGTGTTGATTGAAAGGAAAGAGAGAGATATAGAGGTACTTTAGGCATACTGTATAGGCTCGATACTATCTTACTTTTTGTATACAGATCTCGCTTCCGGAGAGCACATGTCCAAGTTCAGGGGGCGTGGCTCAGATTTAATTGGTGGGCCGAAATGCGGGGCTTCTGATTTTAGTGAAAACACTGGCTCACAAAGCAAAGACTCTCGTCGTCGCCCTTCTCCTCATTTCCTACTCCCAAGCTCACCGCCAACTACCTTTTCTACAGCAAGACTACAACAACCTCCAGACCGGATTAAAAATCAATCACTCCTCATCCGCTATTCTCTACAACGCTCACCGCAGATCCATAATCAAAATTTCCAAATTCCCCCCATCAGCCTCTTATTCTACTCCAACATATCTTTTCGTAACGCAACCGTGGCAAACGTCCAACGAAATGGCTCCCAGTAAAAAACAAAGTAGTAGCAGTAGTAGTAATCGTCGGGGCGAGGCCGTCGGCAACGTCCTCGCCAGTTGCTATGCTGTTGACTGTTCTTTGAACCTCACTGGGTTCCATTACTCCACTACCGGCGCCGGCGGTATGTATTCTTCTTCCGGATATTCAAGGGACAAATCTAACTTACTTTAGGGGCCCAGTGGTATCCCTGAGGCTCGCCAAAGTCAATGGGAATCCCCTCCGTCAAGTCCCCCTCTTGCGGCCTTGACATCTACCAACGAAATAGCGCTCCTATCCAGGAACTCAAACAAGAAGCGCGAAATCGATGGCAGGAGAAATAGCCGCAAAGAGGGGGCAGCGTATATCATCCGGGAAGAGTGTGAGAGACTCTTCTGCGAGACCATGAAAACCGTATTCTTTGGTGATGAAAGAAGCATGGGAAGTAATGGCTCTATCGGTATGGATACGGACACACAGTCATCTCCGGACGAGAGTGTGCTTGTGTATAACAATTATTTTGGAAATGGAAAAGGCGGACAAGGCATCGATGCTACCTTGGAGATCTGGGACTATGCTGGTGGTTGCAGTTTCCGGGGGTTTGTGGGAGGATTGGATGATAAGAAGTCTGTCTTTGCATTCTTCGGTTCTTCAATCATAGGACAGGATCTCAAACAAGGGTATGTCACTCCAGTTCGAGTAAAGAACCCAAAGCTAACAAAATATAGCCTCATGGCGCTTATTGAACTTGCAGACCAAGTCTTTGGTGTTCACCAAGTGGTTATTTGCTTGGATCGTATGATCCCCGAAGCAGATGCTAAAGGATTTATGAAGAGCCTGGCCTGGGTTGGCTTCGAATTGATTACATTGGATATGTGGAGCGGAGACATGGACCTTACAAGTGACAGATGGGTTTTTTTGGGCATGGAAGTTTAGGTATCGTCGCAGCACTGATTACAAGGAGTATGATTTCCAAGGCGTAAAGGTTATCAAGGTTGAGCATAAGTTCTGACAGTCTATCGGTAATTTCTGGTTAGCTCTTCGTAGCATTGCAAATAGGGATAGCACTAGTCTATGGGGAATGCAACGTTTTCTTCGCAACCTATTCTGAGCCTCGGTCACATTCTTGAATCTCTGGTTTAAGTTCATCTACAGACGACTATATCACCAATAGCCAATCATGAATAATCTATAGTTTCAGTCAACAATACTCTATTAATACTGGAAGTTTACTTAAACTACACCTTCTACCCTAGGTGAACATATTAGCCTTTCACGTCTTACACCAGCTAGCAGTCTTATCTAGGACAATAGTAAGGATATGTTCACTGGGCAAATACGTCACTTCCATCAGATCCATGGCAAGTAAAATTAGTATAGATCACTTAAGTGTCTCATATAGCGTGAGTTGCACACTTATATCACAAAAGCCAATATCGCTATTTACCTTATGATCCCATAGATATGAATTATATCTGTGCTACAAAAGTTGGAAGCATAAGAGAATGGGAAATCAGCCACAAGTTTACTGTTTCTCGTAACCTAAAATAATTCAATCAGCGGAGGCTCATATTTAGCTTGCAAGCACACGTAATCGTTTCCATACACCACGCGGCATGCTGGACAATTTATCAATCCTCATATCGTCTGTTACATTCCATTCTTGACTCATCATACAGCTAGCATGGAAACTGTTAGGGGTATACGCGACTTTCATGGCTTTTTCCAGTTGGTTCCCAGTCCTATCGTCGGCATGACACATCTCTTATTACGCTTGTTCACACCTATAGTTAGAACGAGAAGAGATACCACACTAGCCATTATTAGTCAATTTGGCAAGTATTTGTGTTAGGTACATTTTGTAACGTAGATAGCTATGCACGATTTGCCTAAATCAAGCAAATTAAAGGACAGCTTAAGCATAATGTATTGTATTCATATCTTGATCAATCACTTCCTCTCGTAAAGATTTCACAATAGCTACTACAAGAGTAATCTTCTATTTATAATGCACTTTGAATTAAACAGTTTGAATAGCAAGATTGGTTGTCTTTAATCAAGGTACATATCTAGGTAGTTTGATCGTGGGAGGTGGTTGTGAATGCCCATTTCTCGGTTAAAAAGGGGCAAGCTCGCTTAGCCGGAGCAAGTAAACAACCCAGTTTTAACTCTCTCTAATCCTATCAGCCAAAGGGGCTTTCTTTTTGACTTGAGCAGAGAGTGAATTCTTTTATATATTCAAGTGCGAATGTATAGATCCACTGTGTTTCCAAACATCTCCATTAATAAGAAAAGAAGCCCCAAACAACAATTATTACTGTCTTTGCTTGAACCTGCTCCTCTAATCCTTAGTCCGAATATCGAATATTATAAGAAGCTTTCTCAATCACAATTTGTTTTGAATAAATTGAATTGGATTTTGTTACCCACAACTTTGTATAAACCACGCTAAGCCCCCCCGGGGGGGGGGGGGGGGGGGGCTTTGTATAACGCGACTTTCCTGTGAAAACCTCAAGTTAGCAACCACCAAGATCTGAGTTTACTCTGCGCTCAACCAAGACTCAATCTCCTAAATCATCCCTTGTTTAACAGTTATCGTAAGTAATTTTAAAGTTAACATAGAGGCATGCACCAGACCTAATGTTTCAAATCAGAATTACCATTACCCAATACATCAACATCCTCCAACACCGCAACCATGTGCTTTGGAGACATCGTCCACTGCCGCCACCACCCCAACTGCCTTGCCACCAAATGGGTGGTGAGTGCAACCTGTGATGCCTACAATGGCAGAAACATCTGCAATCTGCAGTTTCTTACGGGGGCGAGGTTTTACAGCGCTCGTTGGCTCTGCAAGAACTGCCTCGTGGCAGTAAAGTTGGCTTTGGTTGATAGATATATCAACGAGAACGAAGAGGAGTTGGGGTTGAGACCTGGAGTAGCGACCCAGGCTCTGCGTTCGGAGATTCGAGCCGCAATGATGGAGGACATTGCGGATGTGCCGCTGGAGAGGGTGCTGGTGAGATTGGAGCAATTTTTGGGCTATCTGGCGACAGATTGGGAGGCGGAGCAAAGGGAGAGAGCTGAGGAGGAGGAGGAGGAGGAGGAGGAGGAGGAGGACTAAATCCCTTCATGGGTCCCCAATTTGGGGTGCAAATGTATAGCTTCTAAAATCCTTCAGGTCACCTTCGTGGTGCTTACTTGCAGCTTTGCTTTTGAAATCCCGGATTTGGGTCCCCTAGGGGGTTATTGAAAAATCCAACGAGTCCCCTTGAATGGCAGTATACAGTGGTGTCTACGGATTTGTTTTTGTTTTGAGCCGTGAACTTAGCAAGATGTATACAGGTTACTCGAAATATATCATAAGCAACGGGCTTGGGGGAACTCTTTAACAAAATATATCTAGTAGTCTAGTAGTATCAACAATCTAGACTGATAAGTAGGGGTAAAAGAACGTCTTCAAAATGAGTCGCTTTCCTTTGTACCAGAACTCATGGAATAATTTAACACATACGCAGCTTAAATCTCACAGTTTTACAACTAAAATTTTGGTTTTAAGCATCACGAGAATAAATGATATGAGTTTTATATTTATAACACCTTATTTACACATCAAGTGGTGCGATCAGAGCGTGAGGTATAATTGAGAAGAAGGACAAATTACCAACCTCTAGTCAGTTGGTAGACTATCCCGGGTGATTCAAGTTACTTATAATACAGAAACGCTCCCAAATAAAGTGGTTTGATGATTGGTTCTGAAATATATGAAGCAGTTCAAAAAAATCCAACTCGTAGCTCTATGCAAGACTTTTTAGTGCTATAATTTTAAAGTATACAAAGTGACGGGATGCATTTTGTCGAGAGAGATTAGTTATAAACCACTGCTTGCTTGGACTTTCTTTGTGTTACCAGGCAGTTTGAGACAATGAGATTATTGCTTAATATAATATTCTCGTAAATTTAGCTGCTTAATCGCTTTGAAAATTTCTTATATCACAAAACACACTTTTTTCACGAACGAAAATAGACAGAACCCTTTACGACTAAACTACCAAGCGCGATATAAGCATAACAATAAACTGCAAAAATCTAATATATATATAATTTGAATAAGGTTTTCAAAATTCTTTGTACTACCAAGTGTGGTTAAATATTCAAGTAAGAAATTGTGAACACAACATCTAAAAGAAAAGTTCAACCTCCTTCGCAAAAGGATATACTAAACCATTCCTATTAGATATTGCTCAATATCAAGGAAGCGACCAAATTCTATGTCATTATATATGTTAATACGTCAGATTTAGGTAAACTAACTGCATAACTCTTCTCTAGCAGAGTACAGTAATAAAACACCGAGAAGGGAAAAGTAACATTATTCCGGGGACGTCGTAATGGGAAAAGGGTCAAATCAAAGAAGGGACGGCAAAGTTGAGTGTCGCCTGATGCAATAGGCGCATATAATCGTGATGGACATTAAAGGAAATATTTTGCGGGCGACGGCCTGGGATTTACTAATCACTCTTAGCACATGCAAACTGAAATGTAGAGAATAAACTCAAACTAATAGGGTGCGAAAAATAATATATGCCTTGAATCAGTGGCTTACAATGGCGGTTTATACAAAATGCTGCAAGTATGCCCCTCAACTTTTCCATTAAGGCTAAAGGAGAATGCCTTGTTGAAGAATGATAGAATTCATGAGTTTTATTTTTGCCGGATGCGCAATACAGGACTGAGCATCCCGACCAGCAAGATAGAAGACTTTCATAGGCTCTTCGAAAACTAATCCAGGAATGGTTATGTACATCGGGACTACTTATAGTGCACGGACTCTGTGTATGTCCGTCGATATTGCACCTCGGCTCATCGTCATCTGTTAAAAGCTGGGGAAGCTCTCTCCACTCGACTCAACCTTGACGATTAAGCGACCAGAGAACGCAATAAAACGACAGTGTTATCTCGTAATATTCCCTTCTTCGCAAAATATCAGACCTTGGAATCCAAATCTGTTATCATGATGAACGATAGACAAATTATCCTCTTCCACTATTCATATTCTCCGTATGCCCGAAGGTGAGCACAGTATTCTCGATTTATTACCAACTCTAAGCTAATTTCCCCTCTTAGGATTATATGGTACCTTAGTCTTCGCGGCATTCCATACTCGCAATGCGTAAGGATCTATGTCTGTGCTTGGTTCCACTCTGACGGCTCCCCTAGGTCCAACCACCAACTCTCCCACGTCCTGATGTTAAGGCAATTGGGACAGTCTATAGAAGAATCCCTATCCTCTCAATCGGGAAAGACATCTACAATGATACTCGCCTCATCCTTAGAAAGCTAGAGGAATTCTACCCCTCTTCACCACAAATATCTGCAACTTCCCCAGATCAACAAGCCATTGAGAGGTTACTAGACCACTGGGTAATCGACTCCGGGGTATTCACAAGAGCAGCGCAGCTTATTCCGGCCGATCTTCCATTTAGCAAAGACCCTAAAGTCGCCAAAGACCGCCAGGACTTCTCAGGGGGGAGATGGGTGACTTCAGAGAAGACGCGGCCGGAGGCTTTGGTGGAAATAAGGAGCTCGTTTGAGTTGTTGGAGACTACTTTGTTGGCGGATGGGAGGGAGTGGATTCTGAAGACTGAGGGTCCTTCTTTGGCCGACATCGAGGGTATGGGTTCACATATGGCATACACAAGATGCATTTGGAAACTCTCACTAACGATTTGACTAGGTGTCTGGCCATTCCACTGGTTAACAACCCTTCCGGGTGCTCTTCCACCAGGCTATATCTGTGCGCAAACATTCCCGAAAGTCTTTGCCTGGATAAAACGCTTCGATATGGCGACCAGAGCCGCAGCAAAGAAAGCAGGCAAGCCAAAGATTCTCAAGGGCGAGGAGGCCATGGAGCAGATATCTGCTTCAGACTTCGCTGAAAGTGAAGGTGTGGTAGACAGTCGAGATCCCACTGGCTTGAAAAAGGGCGAGGAAATCGAAGTATGGCCGGTTGATACTGGGTTTAATCATAAGGATAAGGGACCACTGGTGGCACTTTCGGGAAACGAGATTGTTATCGAGTCCAAGACCAAAGCTGGACAGTGTGTGCGGGTGCATACTCCTCGCCATGGGTTTAGGCTGAGAAGTGTTGCTGGAGCAGCTTCCAAAATATAGAGTTGCTTAGTATGCTGTATGAAATATTACAATATTTACAGTATTGTACTCAATGTTTGAAGTATAGTTTAGTGGGAGTGAGTTTTGCGGGTTACTTGTCGCGCGGTAGTGGAGAGAGCTCCGCTGGCGTTAATTGCGTGGGTAAACTTACTTTGTACTCCGTAGGGTTTGGAATGGGCCTTTCCCGAAAATCAATCTCCTCATATATGCTCGGGTTTACCTAGCACTTTTCACAGAAATTGGCAGGGAGACATGCTTTTAATGAGGCAATACTATATATGTTTGTGTAGTGACGACGATATCATCTATATATTTCACTTTAGAAATTTGAGATAGCAGGAGTTATTACAGTCGTAGGAGTTATTCGTAGGATTTAGTTTGAAATATCGGATCCGGGCGTCTGGGGCAAGGATACATACATGGCTAGATCTACTTTCGTAGGATAGGGCCTAATTTGACCCGAGATCTTGATCCGACTAGCTCTGCGTAGCCTGTTAAGCCAACTGAGGATGTAACCAGTAGGCTTCAGCAACTTTTTCAAGCCCAATTAGGTTTCTTCAAATATGATCTTAGGGTGGTGCTGATCCTAACGTGTTATTGGCTTTACGAACCATCAGTTAAAGTTCTGATGCCCAATTAAGCACTTCGACTGGTGCTGTACTCTTGTGTTTTTAATAATAAAAGTAACGTTTAGGGAAGTTCTCCGTCAGTACGGTACAATACAGTAAAACACAGTACACACCCACACACATACGTATATATATAAGCATACATACACAGATGCAGTAAGGATGCCATCAGTACAAGAGCAGAGAGAACGACAAGATACTTCAGCTTGATCAACAATTACAGTTGCCATCAACGATTGCTATCTACCAATAATAATAATAATGACAATGAGGATAAAATGCCTAGGGCTAGAGTAACAGTAACAGTACCACCGTTGGATGAGGCAGGCCAGGGTACTGTAAGCCTGCCGAGCCTGCGTAAGGGCCAAAGCGGTTCTTGACTGGGAGATAACTCCTTCAGGCGGACTCAGAATGGACTTACAAAGTATAATAATAATACAGGAACCGAACATCACACTACATTTCTACTTAAGAAGTACCTCTATGTCTATAAAATAATAATAAAGGACAGCTGAACGAGGCCGGTTCCGTTATAACTAGACAGGAAAGGACAGCCAGGCTAAGCCAACCATATTATATTTATGCGAGTATAATATATATATACCTTTGCCTTTACCTTTGCCTTTGCATTTGCCCCCGTCCCACAGAGGGGGGTTCGTCAGGTGTCTGGCCGTCAACACTGCAGCATTATGTAAGATTCTCGATATGTATATCGCCGACTGGGGGAGTATGAACGTACATTTTGCATTTTGCATTTTATAGTTTCTTGCATATACAACGTTACCACGGTATATTCCAGCAAGAGTTGAGTAAAAGAGCAAAGAATTAACACCGCTAGCCAATCAGACGCGTTACAACTCCCCTTACCACTACTACCATACTACTACTTACTATACTACTACTATATTACTACTACTGCTATTCATAAGCATTAGTATGATCGATCTAATAAAGCTAATAAGAACAATGTGATAAATGTTGAACGATACGATACGATATGATATGATATGATATGGTAAAACCCCCGTCCCCCCTTGATTTCAAATCTTTGCCTCCCTGCCTCCTTTCCAACAAACCACACTGTTCGAACGCGGCCTAGCGCGAATTCAGCAGCTCCGCCAAGACATCTTCGAATGACGAGTTTTCTGCACACGTCATTCCTCCACATTCACCCATCGATTAACGCCTGGCACATCTTGTGGTACTCTAAGCAACAGACGACCAGACCAGCATCGCACGCAGAGCCGCATAACGGATCCATTATCATCACCAAGTGCTTTATTCATATTATCGTCAACTCTTCAACGAGGCCAATCAGTCTTCGCTGGTCGCGTGGAGGGTTTTGGTGAGCAACCGACTAAAATCTACTCGCCTTGGACACTACGACCGACCGACCGACCGACCAAACCCACCACCCATTCCCATCAACAAAGGAACCCAAATCGCTTTCTTACCCATTGGCAGGTCGTGCTGGTGTGCTGCCGAATCCTAGCGAGTCCGGTTTTCCTGCAGGGAAAAGGAAAAGGAAAAGGAAAAACAAGAGAAAGAGAAAGAGAAAAGAGTGAATTTGTAACTCCCAGCCCCTTGGTCGCCGCTTCCCCCATCAAGCGCGATTCAGGTTGTCGCAATTCTGTAGTCAGCACGACAAACAATTCTTTCCGCGCAACAATAACTTGTGCTTTGGCATCTTCTTCGACTCGGATTATATTATTGCGGTCGGAGCTTAATTATAGGAAAGTGGTAAGTTTTCCCTGGTGGCCTCCACCACACCCGACCGGTTCGAAGTTGGTCTTTATTGATTCGGTTGCCAGTGACGTATCCCTTGGAACCCACATCTCCTCTGACGGCATATCAACACCTCAACTCCCAACACCCAGGAACTCTGGTACATCTTACCCCGAAATAGACTCTACTTCGACATATCGTCATCGGTCTGCAAGCCACTACCCAAAGGCTCAAACCTTCTCATTTCCCCACACATATGCGACCATAACCATGGGGACCTCACCGGACACAACAAAGAATGGAGAGTTGAGCGCAAAGGCTCCTATAACTGACCACACGAAGCCAGGTATATACTTTTCACTCACCCTTTGATGCATTGTTTCTCTTATGCTCTGTGTCGTACAGAGTAATGATGACGATTGCTAACGATGTTGTCTACAGACGTTGCTAACGTAAACCAAGAGGCAGTCAAATCAGACTCTTTACCAGCACCTAAAGCAGAACCTCTTGCTCCTCCCCCTCGGCCAGAACCCACCGTCGCAAACACACCCGACTACTTTTCATCGGCACATTCAAATCCTGCTCCGCATCTCGCATCAGAGGCGAATCCATTCGAGTTCTCTTTCGCCAACGGTAACGGGGAGGTCCAGACACCAGGCGGCACCAAACTTCCATCAGTTGCTGCGCTCACATCGCCAGCTGGTTTATTAGGCTCGGTCACGCCAGGCTTCTGGGGCAGTTTGCGCTCTGGACCACTGAGCCCTGCGATGCTATCTGGTCCAGCCAAGGACGACTACTTCAGCGATAGCCATCATCTGCGTGGTGGGTTTCCAACTCCAAATGAGTCTGGAATGAGATCTGGCCTGACACCTGGCGGCGGTGGCTCCATGTTCCCTGAGCCAACCCCTAATTCGCAAGCACTCCTGAGTCATTTCGCAAGTGGTGGTGCAACTCCTTCTACGCTTGAGTTTCAGCGCACCGCGCTGAACGCTGCCAATAGCCTGAAAAGAGAGCCTTTGCAAGGCCAACAACAGAACATTACATCGCAGCCTCAAGAGACGTCTCACACACTAGATGTAAAACCACCTACAGTCCAGTTCGACCAACACGATCCACAAGAAGCTGCCAACAGCCTGTTTATGCTCGCAAATAACCGTAGCACTCAGCCTCCTAATCACTACGCAGTAGCACCATCAATGGCAGTTCACGGGCATCCTCAGCCAACTATGAATATGGGTGGCCAATCTCACGAGACTTCGCCGACGATGGCCAACCGGGCCAATGGGTCCATCAGTACTACATCTGGTCGCGGTGTGAGCGAAATGAGTAACTCTGATAACGAATCACAAGCGAGACATAATACCAGAGGAAAAGGGAAAAGGAGTTCGACTCAAATGTCTCAGGGCAATGGCCGTGGCAAGGCTAGCGACGGACCAAAACCAGCCGCCAGTAAAAAGGCGAAGGCTAACAATGGCCACTCAATGCAGGAGCCTGAGGAGGAAGAGCAGGAGGAATTAGACATGTCTAAAGATGAGTATAACGCCAATGGCAAGAAAATGACAGATGAAGAAAAGCGAAAGAATTTCCTCGAGCGTAACAGGTATGTTTTATTCAAACAATCAACCAGTTTTTCAAAGTGTTTACTGACATGGGGAAAAGGGTTGCCGCGCTCAAATGTCGACAGCGCAAAAAGCAATGGCTCGCAAATTTACAAGCAAAAGTTGAGATGTACAGTAGCGAGAACGACAACCTTAGCGCTCAGATATCTCAACTCCGAGATGAGGTTGTCAATCTCAAAACTCTTCTTCTTGCTCACAAGGATTGTCCAATAGCCCAACAGCAGGGCATCCAATCAATGATGCATCAGCAGGTAATGGATAATTACAACGGCCAAATGAACCCTTACGGCATGGCTGCCGCCATGAACCAGCAGCAAGTTATTGGTCCCGGGATGCAACAGAGACGCTTCTCATAAAGGCTATCACTCACTCGACAAAATTTTCTATTTCAAGGTGATTGGGCGTTCGCTCATACCTTTCACATTATATTACGGAAATGGTAAAAAGGCTATCAGGAGAACAGCACCTCGGGATACAAGCCCTAGACACTGTGCATCAACGGCGTTGTGGCTTCCACCACTGTATAACAGTACTAAACCTCAGTCATTTCAGTTTGCAAGGATTATACAGGCATTCTTTCTTTGTCTCTGTATATAACCTGGGAAGACGTACACGATCATGATGTTACTGGAGTTTGGGATATGCTGGGGAAGTTCGTTTTTTGGGCGTTGGTGGTGTAAAGGCTGCTATCGCTTGGGTATGTCAATGCTCAAGGTTGAAGTAGCTGTAGCAACAAGCATTCATGAAAAACAATGGAAATTCTTTCAAACATATAAGCACGTTTTACGCAACCCTAATTATAGTCATATGTTTGGTTGTAGTTATGAACTTGTTGATCTATGTCATATTGTTTTGCGTGCTGACATTGTGCTAGGGAATGTCTTCATGTTCCAGTCCAACGTTTATGACAATATTTAATTCTGCGATCGACTCTTTCTTTTCCAATTTTCAAGAGTCTATGTTGCTTTGTGACCCTTGCGTCTTGAAGTTTTGTGTCTTGTATGGTTTACATTAGTAGCAGGTGGCGTTTCTGAGTCTACCACCAAGTCAGACATCTCTTCCTTTAGAAGTGAAAACTTGATTTGCTTGGAAAGACCTTGTTCTGATCACTTTCATTTGCTGTTCTGGTAGTGTCACACAAGCCAAACGCGGACTATGGAATGCTCCAGATAAAGAACAGGAAAGACACGATCTGATGGTTGCTTGATTCAGTGATGACTGATTTAATACAAACACTCGATACTTTTGAAATCTGCAACTAAGTTAAAGGAAATGCCACATCACCAGTAGGATAATGGTGAACGGACAATAATATTATCTTTCATCGTATGTTCTTTGATTTTGAGCTCAAAACAAAGGATGAAGGGGTAATTCGCTTAGCGCATTTGGTCGCGGGAGGAAAGCGCCAAGAGTTCGGAGCGTGTTCTTGAGGCTCCAACTTCCCAACTTGACATCTTAAAATCCCATATACCTTCTCCACTTCACTTGCTCATCGGCGTGCAGGTATCACCCATTCTCATTGCTTCTAACCAAGGGCTATCGACTCAATCACAAAAACTCCTTTTGCCGCGGGCGGTATATATCCGTTTGAACCGCACTGCTGCATGTTCTGTTACGAAATATTGCCCCTTCACCTCAACACTCGCCCGCCAACCCGTCGCATCTCGAACGGCCGCTCGAAAAGTTCTTCAATATGGCACATGGTCAACGCAAGGACTTAGCTGGACGTCGAAGACGGGTTGAGGACGAGGGTGATGAGGATGGAACTTTGGACGCTGGGGAGTTGGAGGATGATTCTCTGAGTGAAGCTTCAATAATAAGTGAGGAGGACGATGAGCATGAGGGCGATGATATCAGTCCTGCGACTGCAGCTTCTGCTGGGCTCCCCGGCAAATCAAAGCTCAATGGAAATGGTCCACAAGCTATCAAGGATACCAAGTCAAAACCTACAAACGGAGCTCCTAAAGATCCTCCCATGAATGGGACTAGTGATATGGATCTGATGCTCAATGGACTCAAGATATCTGATCAAAACCGTTCTGCTGAAGAGGTGCATTACGACGACCTACGGGAGGATGCGGAACTAGAAATACAATCCCCAGTTATTGTTACTTCGACAGCTCAAATGGACAAACCCCAAGAACTACCATATGAGAGAAGACGGAGGGAGCATGAAGAATACAAGAAGAAGAGGGATGCCGATCCAGCATTTGTACCAAACCGAGGAGCATTTTTCATGCATGACCACCGAAATGCCGGACCCGCTGCAAACGGCTTTCGACCATTTGGCAGAGGTCGAGGTCGAGGCAAGCCCGGAATTGGGGGACCATATGCACCTGCTAAGTATGAGTCTTTCGAGTTATTATGTCAAAATTCGTGTACTAATTATCTCAGTCATATGCACCAACCGTTTGAAGCTACCGATCAGCCTTGGGCACACGATATGCACGAAGTTATTAGTAAACCAAGCCCCCAGAACATGCAAACCGGATATCAAAATGGCGGGTCTACAACAAGTGCACGCATACCTACCAATCCACCAGATGCTACTCCCCCCAATCGAGCATTATCTACGACGAAATACTTGGGAAAAGTTCAGGTCCGGGTTTTGCTGTCAACAATGGAGAAATCTATCGTGATTCCAGGAATTGCATGCCACCAATATACACGCTTACCGGACCATCGTCCTCCTTTGCGTCGAGATAAGCCAGTTAGGATCTCCCTTCCAGATCACCCTCCCCGGTATATATTCCCTGCCGTGGATAGATCATTCATTTTTATCCCTAGAGCTATGAGACCAAACCAGCAAGGCTTTGGTGGACGTGGCCGAGGTAGACCTGGATTGGGATCCATTGGAGGATACTCAAGACGTACTAGTGTATTTGGTGGTAGTGTGTATGGTAGTGCTTATACGCCAAGTGTGGCAATGAGCCGCCGGTCATCCCTCGCTCGTGAGGTAAATAGGGATGCTCTAGTATCACCAGCTGGCTCGGCCATCTCTCGATCCCAATTCCCTATGGACTCGTCTAGACCAG
>Ga0247734_1001716_pt1 | contig 16083 bp, 13 predicted proteins | sample UWRJL103311B2_FD_180933 | JGI IMG/M metagenome (GOLD analysis project Ga0247734, IMG submission 180933) | Plant litter microbial communities from Arlington Agricultural Research Station in Wisconsin, United States - UWRJ-L103-311B-2 | ecosystem: Environmental > Terrestrial > Plant litter >... | reverse complement strand
CGTTGGCATCGATCTGCCCGAAACGCGCATAGGAAAAACTGCCTCCGGCCGAAAATGTATCGGTCGGCCGCGCGCTAATAAAGTTGATGAGGCCGCCGGTGGCGTTCTGGCCGAACACCGTCCCCTGAGGACCTTTCAGAACTTCGACACGCTCCAGATCAAACAGCGCCCCGCGGGTCATCTGGGGATAAGGCAGCGGCACTTCGTCGGTATAGGTGCCGACCGTGGGCGACGCGGAAAGCGAGGAGGAGTAGAAGCCGACACCACGTAAGGTGTAGGACGGCGTGTCGAATTGTGAACGCGCGACCGTGAAGCTCGGAACGATCTGGGTCAGCGCTTCCATGGTAGTGACCCGCTTGGCGGCCAGTTGATCGCTGTCGATGGCCGCGATTGTCACGCCGATGGTATTGACGCTCTGACTACGCTTTTGCGCCGTAACGATGATGTCAGGAACGCCCCCGCTGTCGGCGGGCCGCTGAGCGCCGGCGGCGCTGTCCTGGGCGCCCGCCGTGGCGGGATGTGCCAGAGCACAAGCCAGGGTAAGCAGTCCCGCACAGCTAAATATTTTTTGAGTTTGAGATTTACTTCTCATTATTTATCCTCCCCATTAATGATTTTTATTGAATGTTATTCCATCCCGAAATTGTAATAATCGCGCGGCGGCAGCGCCGACAGGACGGGACTTTGCGCAGCATCATCAAACGCTGCCAGGATCTTGGAGAATCTCTTCTCGCATAACCCTTTATATTCCGGATGGGTAAAGACGTAGAGTTGGTCTGCGCGAATTGCCTCGACCACGCGCTTGGCCACGGCGTCCGGCGAAAGACCGGCATTGGCAAGTTCGGCATTCCCCGTCTCTTCGAAGATGGGAGTCGACACAAGTCCAGGGCATAGCACCGAAACGCCAATTCCCTTGTCGGCGAGTTGCACCGCCCACCCCTCGCTCATCGCGACAACCGCATATTTGGAAGCGCTATAGGCTTCGGCCTCAGGCGGGCTGAACATGCCTAGGATCGAAGCGGTATTGAGGACATGGCCGCCCTCGCCATGAGCCATGATCAATGGCAGCAGCATGTTCATGCCGTTCACGACGCCATGTATGTTGATGTCGATGACGGGCTGCCAGTCGGCACCCCCGAACTCCACAACCTTTCCAGCCCTGAGGATCCCGGCATTATTGCATAGGAGATGCAGACGGCCGAAAGTCTCGGTCGTTCGCTTGGCGGCTTTCTGCATGTCATCCGGGCTCGTGACGTCGGCGATGACGCCTTCGGCGCGAATGCCCAGATCCTTGAGGGCAGACACAGCAGCCTGAAGGGCTGCCTCCTCGACGTCCGCGAGCATGACGTTCATGCCCTCGTGACCGAACGCGCGACCCATGGCCAGCCCTATGCCGCCGGCACCTCCGGTGATGAACGCGGTCTTTCCGCTCAGGTCTTTCACCCTCTTCTCCCCCATATTTTAGGCTATATCGCGCGATATCGTCAGAGCTTCCGCTCCTCGCGCGAAACATCGTCGCCGCTTCTTTCTTGCTCAGCCAACTACGGCTTTCCGTACGCAGGAAGCTATGGGCTGCGATGCATTCTGACTATGCGGACACTGATATATGCATGCGACACGGCGCAGGCCGTCCATAGTGGCAACGGACGGGACGGTATGGGCATCAATTATGCCTGGCGCCGGGTCGGAATGATCGCGCGATTACACGCGCGATCATCCTACGACGGGCGACAGGTCAGCGCTAGCATCGCCAGACAATCCTCAGCGAAACTGGAACGAAATTGTCGCGCCATAGGTGAGCGGACGCCCCGCCTGCCTTACGAACACATCGGCATTTTTCTGGGCATTTATGGCGTAGAATTTGTTGGTCAGGTTACGGCCGAACACCGTCAGGCGCCACTTATCGTCGGCGCTCGCCAGACCAACCTGCGCGTCGAGCAGGACATAAGAATCGAGCGCAAGAGCGTCAGCGGGAAGCACAGCCGTTTCGAACGTGGCGTTCGACTTGCTATGATAGCTGAGTGACCCGCCCAGAAAGGCATTGAGCGATTCACTGACAGGGAACTCATATTGCCCGTCGGCGATGATCTGCCACTTGGGAGTGAAAGGCAGTTGCGATCCGCGGAAGTCCCCGAGCGCGCCGGTCGCCGAGTAGGATACATATGTCCCGTTGACCTTGGTATCGAGATAGGTCCCGCTCAGGCTCAGTCTCAGCCCATCGATAGGCTCCGCCTGAAGATCGGCCTCTACGCCCAGCACGCGAGACTTTGGAATGTTCTGCAATATCTCCAGAAGGCTGAAGAGCGGATCCAGATAGCGGCCGCGCAGTTGCTTGTCCTTGTAGTCATAGTAAAAGACAGCGCCGTTGAGGTGATACCGATTTCCGCCGAGCGGTGCTTTGAAGCCGAGCTCGAACGCGTCCAGCCGCTCCTGCTTGGCAGGCGCATATTCGTTGACCGCAGACGCGGCGAATGTGGACATTACCCCAGCTTTGTAACCGCGGCTGTAGTTGGCATAGAGCAGCATATTGCCCGGCGTGCGGTAATCGATCCCGAAGCGCCATGACAGATTGTCCTCGTTCAGGCGAACGGGGACGCCACCTGGGAATGGCGAGAGATCCGGAAGCGCTGTAAGCGCAACGCAGTCGCCTTCTCCCAACGGTACGATGGGGCTCGTCTTCAAACCGATTGATGCGAAGAATGCCTGCAGCGCGGTCAGCTGATTGCCGGCGCCGTTCGGAATGATGTCGTAATTAAACCCGGTCGTGCAGGCCGTGCCGTTGCGGCGGGACTTGGTGTACCGAAGGCCGGCATGGCCAGTAAGGCGATCGGTGAAGGAATAGTCGACATTGCCGAAAATGCCATATTCGTCGATTTTCTGATTGGTGTACGCCCGAATGAATTCGAATGGAGGCAGGATGGGCACTGGTTGCACAAACGTCTGGTTCAGGGTGAAGTCCTGGGAATCCTCGATCTTCTGATGATTGTAGTTTCCACCGAAAATCCACTTCACCGTATCCGTCGACCCTGACAGGCGAAGTTCCTGATAGATGCTGTCCACCGAACCGATGGACCTCACGCTGGACGGCGGAGTCCCGGCCGGGACGGAAAAATTGAAATAGTTGGTGTAAGAGTCCGTCGCCGCGCCGAAGTCGATATTCTTGTTCTGCTTGAAGTGCTGATAACTGGTGACAGAAGTCAGCGTGACCGTGTCGGACAGTTCATAGTCAGCCCGCAGAGACGACTGGAATAATCGGTCGCGCGACCGTAGCGGATCGTTGCCCGGCGCCCATTCGGCCAGCCGCGGGTTGCGAGGGGACTCGGCCAAGGAAAGCAGGTAGGGGCTCGCGACCGCCGGGTTGGTCGGCGCGATGCTAACGACCTGGGACGCTTGCGTTTCGGAATTTTCCTGGCCGCCGTTGATTGTAAGCTGGAGCGTGAGCCTATCCCCCACATCAGCGTCGAGAAGGAGGCGAGCCTGCCACTGGCTTCTATCGCCCAACTCGTCCGCTGGTCTGGTGATGCTGCGCTGCCAGGCGCCGCCTTCGATCGCACGCCCGGCAACGCGAAAGCGCACCGTATCGCTCAGCGGCCCGCTCACAAACCCGCTTCCGTCCAGCCTGCCGAAGCGCTCGTATGTGACGGCCCCGCCAGCTTCGAACTCGTTCGTCGGTCGGGCGAGGATGTAATTCACCGCGCCGCCGGTTGCGTTCTGCCCGAACAGCAGCCCTTGGGGGCCCTTCAATATTTCGACCCGCTCGATGTCGATAGGCGACAATTCCGTCATCACCGGCGAAGCGAACGGGATCTGGTCGGTATAGACCGTGACCGCCGGCGCCGACGCGAGGCCGGACTCGTACAGGCCGACGCCACGAATCGAATAGACAGGCTGGCCAAAGGGCGAGGGAGAGAAATTGAAGCCCGGCGCGATCTTGACCAACTGCGCGACGTCCGTGACGTTGCGACGCGTCAGGTCATCGGCGGAGGCGGCAGTGATGGACATGCCGACCCGATTGATCGATTCCGTACGCTTCTGCGCGGTGACGATGATATCGCCGACCGCCAGTTCCGGCGCCTGGCTGGCGACGGCCGGCCGGGTGTCTGTGATGGGAGCGCTGGTCTGGGCGCCGGCAGTCGATGTTACCGCTGCGCCGATCGCCATAAGGCTCGCACTGTAAAGCATCGCGCGAGCACATCGTGGATCTTTATACACTTCACTCTCCCCTTGGGGCGTCCCGAAGATCGCGGAAACCCGATTGTTATATTTCTGGCGTTTAAAACAGATTCGCTTTGGCGATCTACGGACGCGATGCATTTGCGACATGGTCGCAGTGAATGATCAGCCAGTGTCGGACCTTGATATCCATATGGATCTACTTCCGGCTGGTCGTTCTGAAGCCGGTCTCGCTATGAAAAATCCGTCGCGGAAAAATGAGAACGCCAGCCCTGTCTGTCACTATCTAAGATAGTTCCCGCCATTCACGTCCAGGATCGCGCCAGTCATGTAGCTGGCGGCCGGCGAGCACAAAAAGGCGATTGGCCAGGCGATCTCCGAGACATTGGCCATACGGGGCATGATCTGGCCGCTGGGCGCCACGAAGGCGGTTGGATCGTTGATGCTGGTGTCGACCACCCCCGGCGCGATGCCGTTCACCTGGATGCTGGGGCCAGCCTTGCGCGCAAGCCAGCGCACGAACGCATGCACCCCGCCCTTGGAGATGATATACTGCGGCGGCGTATCGGAGAAAATGCCGCCACCGGTGAACGCAGCGATCGAACCCAAAATCACGAAGCGACCGGAGCCGCGCGTTTGCATCCCCGGCAAGAGGCATCGGGCGACGTTCACCAAGCCGCCCACGTTAACGTCCATCACCGTGTGGAATGCCTCGGTCCAATCGGCGCTGTTCCAATCGACAATGGGGTTGATGCCGGCGCTCAGCACGGCGACGTCGATCGGCCCGATGCTCTCGCACAGACGCTCTACCGCAGCCCGGTCGGCTACGTCACATTCATATATAGTGCCTGCATCGGCGCCGCCGACGTCCCCTTTCCGGCGATCTGCAAGGATGACGTAAGCGCCGAGACTTGCGCAGACTTTCGCCGTCTCCTTGCCTATGCCGTTACCGGCGCCCGTCACGAGGATGCGCAGACCAGACAGGTCGAACGACGGCGCGACCGGGGGGCTCGCATTCGTCTGCACGCTCATGCTGGCAGAAACCGTTCGTTGACCCAACGATCATATGCCGGTTCGGATGTCTCCCGCCGCATATGGGCCATCTCCCGCGTGTCGGCGCCCAGGGGAAAGCGAAACGCCCCTGACTGATCGGTGGCTGCGTCAAAAATGCCCCGTGCAACGTCCTGATCCGACAAGGGCGCAAAAGTTTGTTCGCTCATATAGACCGCAAGCCGTTGCGCGATGAAGCCTTCGTACGCAGGCGGGACCGGCACGCTTTGCGAGGTCCCCTGCGTGTTGGCGACAAAACAAGTCCCGGGAACGAAGCCGGGTTCGACGAGCCGCACGTCTATCCCGCGGCAAGTCAACTCGTACCGCACTCCTTCGGAGAAACTGGCCAACGCTGCTTTCGAGGCCGCATAGATCGACATGAGCGGTTCCGGCACAATAGACGATGCGGAGGTCACGTTGATGAGCCGTCCACCGCCGTTGGCCGAGAGATGCGGGATAAATGCACGGCAAACGCGCATCGCACCGAACAAATTCACTTCGAATATGTCGCGGATATGCGCGTCGTTAGTTGATTCGAATGGAGAAAAGAGCCCGACGCCGGCGTTGTTGACGACGCAGTTGATGATACCGTATCGGTCGATGGCCCGTTCCACTGCGGCGCTGACCGATGCTTCGCTGGCAACATCGAGCGGCAGCGCGAGCGAACGGTCCTCAGCATCGTTAATTACCAGGCCACCCCCGCGCGAAGTTGCAACGACATTCCATCCGCGTTCGCCAAACAAAACCGCCGTCGCACGACCGATACCGGACGAACAGCCGGTAATGAAAACAGTCTTCGTCGCCATGAATTTGGCTCTCCACACTACCGCACGGTTCAGAGGTTGTGATGTTTCGGGATCGCGATCAGGCAGCCGCGCGCCCACATCCGCGGGCGCGCGATGCCTTTTAGAAGAAGCCCAGGGCTTTGGGGCTGTAACTCACAAGGAGGTTCTTTGTCTGCTGATAGGCATCGAGAGCCATTTTGTGCGTTTCGCGCCCTATTCCCGACCGCTTGTAACCGCCAAACGCCGCATGGGCGGGATACATGTGGTAGCAGTTGGTCCAGACCCGCCCAGCCTGCAAACCCCTGCCCATGCGATAGGCCTGCGTCCCGTTGCGCGTCCAGACACCGGCGCCGAGGCCAAATGATGTATCGTTGGCGATGGCAAGCGCGTCGGCTTCATCCTTGAAGGTAGTGACGGCCAGCACCGGGCCAAAAATCTCCTCCTGGAAGACCCGCATGGCGTTATTGCCTTCAAGAATGGTCGGCTCGACGTAGAAGCCATTCTTAAACGCGTCGCCGATCGCGGCTCGCTGCCCGCCCGCCAGGACATTCGCTCCTTCGGCACGGCCGATGTCAATATAGGACAGGATCTTCTGCATCTGCTCTTCGGAGGCCTGCGCACCGATCATCGTTCCACTGTCGAGCGGATCGCCCTGCTTGATCGCCTTCACCCGCTGCACTGCCTTTTCCATGAACCGATCGTAGATCGACTCCTGGACCAAGGCCCGGCTGGGAGCGGTGCAAACCTCCCCCTGGTTGAGGGCATACATCGAAAACCCCTCGAGCGCCTTGTCGAGGAAATCGTCATCCTCCTGCATGACGTCTGCGAAGAAGATGTTGGGGCTTTTGCCGCCAAGCTCCAGTGTCACGGGAATGAGGTTTGCGCTGGCATATTCCATGATGAGACGGCCGGTCGATGTCTCGCCGGTGAAGGCGATCTTTGCGATCCGCGGGCTCTGCGCCAGCGGCTTGCCTGCCTCCAGTCCATAGCCGTTCACGACATTCAGGACACCGGGCGGCAGCAGGTCACCGATGATGTCCATCAGAGCCATGACCGACATCGGCGTCTGTTCGGCGGGCTTGAGAACGACGCAGTTGCCTGCGGCGAGCGCCGGTGCCAGTTTCCAGCAGGCCATCAGTAGCGGAAAATTCCAGGGAATGATCTGACCGACCACGCCCAAGGGCTCGTGGAAATGATACGCGATCGTGTCGGCATCGATCTCCGCGATTGAACCTTCCTGCGCCCGGATGCAGCCGGCGAAATAGCGCATATGGTCGATCGCGAGCGGCAGATCGGCCAGCCTAGTTTCCCGGATCGGCTTCCCGTTGTCGATCGTCTCGGCAAATGCGAGCGCCTCCAGGTTCTTTTCCATCCGGTCGGCCATGCGCAGCAAAATGTTGGAGCGCTCGGTCGGCGATGTCCGGGCCCAAGCCTCACGCGCCTGGTGCGCGGCGTCGAGTGCCAGTTCGATATCGGCAGCGGTCGATCGCGCGACTTCGCAGACGACCGAACCATCAATCGGAGACCGATTGTCGAAATACCGCCCCTCGGTCGGCGGCGTCCAATTGCCATTGATGAAATTGTCGTATCGGCCCTTGATGTTCGCGCCGACCGCGTTCTTCTCGATAGTCTGTTGCAGCACGTTGCTGGTTCCTCTGCGAAACAATTGGTCGATGGTCAGAGCGCAGGCAGCCAGTTCCCGTGGAAGCCCGGCGGCACGCGGTGCGGAATGCGAACACAGGCGACGGGCGGACTTGCGAAATGCCTGGCATCAATGATGGCGAGATCGGTTGTATCTTCGACCCTGTTGACGACGAACCCAACTAGCCAGCCCTCATCCTCTTCGGCATCGCTGGTCGCAGGAACGAAAACAAACTCGCCCGGACTCATGCCGTCGCCGAAGTCATGGTCTTCGCGCGCGCCTGTTTCCAGATCATGCTTGAAGATCGTGCTGCTGTCGTGATGGGCGAGACCATTGTCGGACACGCCGATGGAGTAGGCATAGCGGTAAGGCTTTCCGAGCCGACGCTCGTCCATCCGTGGGAATTCCTGCGGTGTTCCGTCGATGACGCGCCGCTCGACCGACCGTGCGACTGGATCAATCGTCCAGCGCTCCAACTTGGCCGCTGACAGATCCAGAACTTCGATCGCCATGTGGTCGTAGGCGACGATGTCGAGGACGACCTTGCCGTCAGGCAGGTCGTAGGCATTTAGCGTGTGGAATGCATAGCAGGGCTCGATCGGGCACCAGATGATCTCTTCGGCCGTGCCGGCGCGCGGCAAAAGACCCACTCTAGTCACATGATCATCGTTCCAGCGGAACGGAAAGCGCGTAAGCCCATGCTCCACCATGAAGGTCACGCTGAGATCAAGGATCAGGACGTAGCGCGCCGTGAACGCGCAGTCATGAACCATCGGCCCGTCTGAAACCGGAATGCTCAGTTCGCGGGTCACTTTTCCATCCGCATCGACGACGACGTGCCTGATTTCGTCGAGTACGCCGGCATCATATACCACGGCATGCGTCTCGCCCGATGCCGGATCAAGATGAGGATGCCCGGTGTAGGCACCTTTCAGCGTCCCGCCGAACGGATTATATCTTTGCTGCTCAAGATCCGACCGCGTAAATTCGACAGGCCACGGCCCGGATTCAGACGAGGCGAAAATCCGTCCGCCGATCCGCGTGATGTTGGTGTTCGCGTTATCGACATGCCGACGCGTGCCGGGTATCGGCGTTTCCTTGAGCCTTTCGCTCACAGCGCTGGAACGAACCCAGCGATTGCGGTACCAAAGCGCCTTCCCGTCCTTAAGCTCCAGCCCGTGGACGATCCCTTCCCCTACAAACCAGTGATAATCATCCTCGCGCTCGAACCCGAACGGCGTCGGGCCGATCCGCAGATAATGTCCATTGAGGGCAGGCGGGATGGTACCAAGAACTTCCAGGTCGGCAATCGTCTTCTCTTCGGTCATCCGCTCATGGACGCCAACAGTAAACGGGTGAGGCGGCGCACCATCAACATTATCGACGCTCCGCGCGAGTTTTGCGGTCGACTGCGGTTCCCAAAGATCGACTTTTGACATCACTGTCCTCTCAATTAGAATTGCCTCTTTTACCAAGAATGCCCGATATTCTACCCGCATCAAAATGGCTGCCATGCATGTGCGCTATGCCAACGAATGACGCTCCGAGGTCGACGCGCTAGATATCGACATCTGCGCGAGCCGCCCATGGATCATGGCGCCCGCTTCGCCACATATGCGTTCAATGAGTTCGCGGCACGTCGGGATATCGTACACAAGGCTCGCCGCCATGCCGCAGGACCATGCGCCGCGGTGCACATTACCTTGCTGCATGACTTCGCCGTAGATGCCCGCCAGCCATGGCGCCAGGTCCTCGAACGTGACCTTATCGCCGCGTTCGCGCTCGATCTCGATGATCCTGTCTACAGCCTGATTGTGCAACACGCGTTCGGTATTGCGCAACGGTCGAAGGATGATGCGCGTGTCCAGTTCCGACGCACGCAATATCGCCTGTTTAACATTATCATGCACGGGAGCCTCTATGGTGGCGATGAACCGGGTCCCCATATTGATGCCGTCGGCACCCAATGCGAGCGCTGCCACAAGCGACCGGGCGTCCGCCATCCCGCCCGAAGCGATGAACGGAACGCTAAGAGCGTCCATGGCACGCGGCAGAAGAATGAAGTTTGGAACATCGTCCTCTCCAGGATGGCCACCACATTCGAACCCATCGACGCTTATGATGTCGCACCCGATCTCCTGCGCTTTGAGCGCGTGTCGGACCGACGTGCATTTGTGGATCACCTTGATCCCGGCGTCCTTCAGACGGGGCATCCATTTTGCCGGATTGTTGCCGGCAGTTTCGACGACCTTTACACCCTTATCGACGATGACGTCGATATATCCAGGGTAGTCGGGCGGCGTCGTGGCCGGCAGGAACGTCAGGTTCACACCGAACGGCTGATCGGTCATCGCACGGCATCGGTCAATCTCGCGTGCCAGCAGTTCGGGCGTGCGTTGGGACAATGCCGTCAGGATCCCAAGGCCACCGGCATTGGACACTGCGGACGCCATTTCGGCCAGCCCGACCATGTGCATGCCACCCTGCACGATCGGATATCGAATACCCAATAGCTCCGTGACGCGTGTCCTCATCCTAAACTCCCTGCTCAGATACTAGCCCAGCCAATTTTTCCGACCGGTACCTAGACTGCATGGTCGCCCGTGGCGCGTGCCCGGAACACATAGTCATCATGGCACCGGCGCATGCAGACGACATGACCCATGGGAGTCGATCGCCGGCCGCCGTGCCAGAAACCTACCGCTCACCGCGGGCTGCCGTCTGAAACCACCCCGCCGACGGATCGTCCTGCCGTCGTCCGCCAATCGGATATCCCGACATCCCCGGCCAGGCCTTGTCCGTCGTGCCTTTTGATACGTCCTGCACGACCGTCCGGTCTGCTATTTTCCAGGCACCGTTGCGACATTCGAAGAGATCGAGATATCGTCCCGAAAGCCAGAAGTGCCCGTTGTCCATCGTCGGCTGCAACACCAGAAAATAGGATTCCACGCGCGCGCTCTCGCCGTCCAGCTCGATCAGGATATTCGTGATATGATGCTGACCCGCCTCAGGGAGCAGGTCCATCTTCGCGACGATATGCGGGCCGAATTCCGGCCCGGTGCCCGTCCAGGGGCCGTGATGATCTATCGCATCTTCATGATAGGCGCTGCAGATCAGCCTGGCATCGCCCCGGTCTACGCCGCGACAATAGCGATAGAGAGCCTTTTGAATCTCGGTATGGGCCATCAGGTCTTCGACCGTCATCGTCTTCTCCAGTAAAATGCGTGTTCATGAACCTTGCGCCAGCGGCTGCTCGGTGTCTAAGCCATGTCCCGCGCGATGCGCAGATAGTTGCCGGCGCTGATGAAACCGCCGTCCACAACCAGATCAGTGCCCGTGACATAGCCGGCATCATCGGACAGAAGGTAGGCAACAGCGCGTCCGATATCGGCGCCGCTCGCCGCCCGATTGACCGGAATGCTGCGCAAATGAGACGCAAAAAATGCCGGATCTGATTGAGCCATAGGCGAATCGACCAGGCCAGGCACGACCGAGTTGACACGAATGCCCCATGAAGCGAATTCTGAAGCCGCTGTGCGTGTAAGCCCGCGCACAGCCCATTTGGAGGCCGTGTAGGCGGCACCCCGATAAGCGATCATACCCGCGACAGACGCGATATTCACGATCGCGCCGCCACCTGCGTCCCTGATCGCGGGAGCAGCCGCCTTCATGCCGAAAAAGACTCCTCCCAGATTGATGTCCATGACGCTGGCCCATGCGTCGCGCGTTGTATCGGCGACGCCGCTGCGATCGATGACTCCGGCATTGTTGACGAGCCCGCGAAGGCGCCCACGTTCGGATGCTTCGGCAACGATGCGCTCCCAGCCTGCTTCGGACGTGACATCCAGGTGGCGATGGACGAGCCGGTCATCGGGTGCCCCTATGTCATCGGCGCCGCTGGTCCGTTCGGCTACGTCTGCCGCTAAGACGAGCCAGCCCCTTTCCGCAAGGGTCTGCGCTATCGCCAATCCGATGCCCCGCGCAGCACCTGTCACCACGACGATATTGTCACTCACATCTTTCTCCATCAATTATCATTCAAGCGATTTCAGGAATGCCAGCAGGTGGTTGTTCACCGCCTCGGGCGCCTCTAGCTGAGGCCAGTGCCCTACCCCTTCCAGGATCGCATATTCTCGAAGGTTGGGCAGGAATGGCTTTGAATTCTGCTCGTCGGGCAGCCCCAGCGCGTTAAGGCCATCCAGCTCGCCCATAAGTATTGCCGACGGCTGACGTACAATGGCACCTGCGAACACACCGCTCGCCACGTCCAGAAAGGTATCGATTGCCCGGTAATAATTCAGCGGACCATGGAAGCCGGTGCGGGCGAAGGCGGCGATCGCATCGTCGATATAGTCGCTGGCCCAGCCGATCGGACCCGGCGCTGGCCGTAGGAAGCCTTTCTGAGGGTCGAAGGGATCCCAGCGCTCGTCGAGAGACGCGTATCCCGACGTCCAATGGTACATCGCCGGGATAGTCGTTTTCGCGTCCGACCATTCCGCATCCGCCTCAGGCTGCATCTGTCGGAACATGTAGAAGTCCAACGCGCCTGCTGTCCTGACTTTTCCGAGAAAATGTGGCCAGCCGTGCGGATGAAACGGAATGCTGATGGAAAAGACTGCGCTGAACCGATCTGGCCTCATCAGTGCGGCATTCCAAGCGATGTCGGCGCCGAAATCGTGCCCCACGAGAGCAGAGCGTTCGATATCCAAGTGGTCGAGCACCCCGATCAGATCTCCCACGGTATGGAAGGGCGTGTACAGGTCGGGCGCTTGCGGCGTGTCGCTCTCACCATAACCCCGCATGTCAGGGACTAGAACGCGATAGCCGGCCTGCGACAGACCGTCGATTTGCGCCCGCCAACTCGACCAAATAGCTGGAAATCCATGCAACAAAAAAACCGGGGTGCCCTGCCCCGCATCCACCACGTGGAGATTAATTCCGTTTGTCTTGATATGATGGTGTCGGGCCTTCAGCCTGTCCATCTCCGTCCTCGCAATAAAGCACCGCTGCGCGAAACTGCGCCGTTGAGGCTGTGATAAGGTCTGGGTCATTCTAGCGTCGGCCAGCAGCCCAAAGCCAATGTGCAGCATGCATTAAGTGTATGAGGCAAATCCGCCTTTCAGGGCCAGCTAACCGCCGCGTGGCATCCGCGGCATCAGAACGTGAACGTATTATCAGCGGTTGAGTCCGCCGAGCAATTATTGATGAAACAGCTATGACTACGAAGATGCCGGGGTTTTGAACAAAGCCCATGGCCTAAACATCAATTACGCGGGAGGCCGCGCAGCGGTCGTCCCTCAACTTCGCCTTCACCTGCGCTTGGGCATGTTGTTGCGGAGCTGCAAACCTACTCGTTGTAAAACATGTGCGTTCTCTTCATCTTGATCTCCCAGCCTTCGCGGCGAAGAGGAACTTGGACGTGGCTATGCCCGTAAGACTTCGAACGCAGGCGCAGCGAGCAGCACCAACCAGTCGACCCAGGCGAACAAAGCCTGGTAAGGCCGGCAAGCTCGTAGGTTTCGTCGGCGTCCTCCTCGGCTTCCAGGCAGCTTACCGGGATGTGCAGATCGACCTTGCGCTGGGGTACCGCGCCAACACACCAGACTTCCAGGAGCAAGATCTCGACGAGAGAGTTTATCCGGTCCCATTCTATCTCTTCGCAACGTGTCTCCAGCGCTATCAAGAAGCGCGGCAGGCCAACCGATGCCGGACGGCCGCAGGCCTCGATTCAAGAGCGCCAATTTCCTAGAACGTTCAAAAGACTGGGCAGCTAGTCACTACTTGCCAGAGCCTTGAACAGCCAGCGGGCGGCCGGTCCGACCACTCTATCCGGTAGCCGCGCGACCACGATTTCCAACCGCGGCAGGCGTCCTGTCCCAGCCCAGCGGTCGACCCGCAGCTCAACCAGCCGGGCGGCCTGTGTGTCTTCGGCGACCAAATGCCGCGGCATGCTCCCCCAGCCGAGGCCGGCCCGCAGCATCGCTTGCTTTGCGCCAAGGTCCGCCAGCCGCCAGCTACTCGCCGCCGCCACACCGTGTTCCTGCTCGCGCGTACGCGGCGAACGATCGGTGAGAACGAGCTGAAGGTGATCCTCCAACTCTTCAATCGTGATCAGTCCTTCACGCCCGTCCTGCAGCACTGCAAGCGGGTGTGTCGGCGAGCATACCGCAATAAGGTCCACCGTCCCGCTACCTCGGCGCTCAAGCAAGTCGAGCGGCGCGAATAGCGAGATGACGAGGCCGATGTCGACCTCGCCGCCGACTATCATGTCGGCCGCCGCGCCAAGCGACTCCACGTGGACGCGGGTCGCGACCGAAGGAAACTTGGCTTGGAAGTCGGCAAGCGTGCCTGTCAGCTCCGCCATCGGAAACATCGAGTCGACCACCAGGGAGAGCGAGGCTTCGAGCCCGCCTGCGATACTGTCGGCCTGGGCCTGAAGTGCGTGCGCTTCGCGGATCAACCGCCGCGCGCGCGGCAGCAGCGCCCGGCCCGCCTCGGTGAGCGCGGGCCGGTAGGCGGACCGATCGAACAATGTCACCCGCATATCCGCCTCGAGCTCCTGGATCGCGTAAGTGATCGCCGATTGCGCGCGGTTCAGCTTGCGGGCAGCAGCCGAAAAACTGCCTGCTTCGAGAACGGTGAGGAACACGGACAGCTGATCAAGATCTAGGTGCGCACGCATATTCGAAGAATCCGATAGTCAATGCGACTACATTACCAAAGATTGTGGACGAGAGAAGGCCTGGCGCAGTTCGTCAAAAGCTAAGGGCGGGCAGCATCGTCAGCTTGGCAAGGTGCGCGTCTTGGTGCCCCACGTCATGATCGCCAGGCCCGGCACGAGAGACCTTCGATTCGTTCGTCCCCCATCGGCCGGTTCCAGGTTACACACTGTATCACCCTCTTCCCCCGGCAGGACTTGCCCTCACCTCGTGCCGGCATTCACGTGTCGCGGCCCGGCGGCATGCCGCTCAAACTCAATCGTCGTTTCCGATGGTGATCTTCGAAACTATGCCAGTTTTTGAGGAGGGCCGACCGGCGCATGAAGGCGGGGTCACCGAGGAGTTACCGATGTCGCCCCAAGCCTGGCCGACCCTGTTCATTCCGCACGGCGGCGGCCCATGCTTCTTCATGGACACCCCGCCGCAATGGCCCAAGGATACGTGGGACCGCATGGGCGCGTTCCTCCGCGGGATCGACGGATCGCTTGGCCGTCGTCCCCGCGCGGTCCTAGTCGTTTCGGCGCATTGGGAGACCGAGCGCCCCACGGTGAACGTCGCACAGCGTCCCAAGCTGCTGTTCGACTACTACGGCTTTCCCGAGCACACTTACCATCTCTCATACATGGTGGACGGCGCCCCCGAACTGGCGGGCGAAGTGCGGGAGCTGTTGGCGGACGCCGGCATCGAGAGTGACGTCGATAGCGAGCGCGGTCTCGACCACGGGGTGTTCGTGCCGTTCAAGCTGGTCTACCCGAATGCCGACGTCCCAGTGCTGCAGCTGTCGCTGCAGCGTGACCTCGATCCGGCGACGCACCTGGCGGTCGGTCGGGCGCTGGCCCCCTTGCGCGAACGCAACGTCCTGATCGTCGGCTCGGGCATGAGCTATCACAATCTGCGCGGGCTCTTTTCGGGCCGCGGTAACGAGGAGGCCGAGGCGTTCGACGCCTGGCTCACATCCGCCGTGCTGGATGCCGGGACACGCGACGAATCCCTGGTCGACTGGCGCGCCGCTCCCGGCGCCGAGGCGTCGCATCCCGAGGCCGAGCACCTGCTGCCGCTCATGGTGGCCGCCGGTGCTGCCCAGGGCGAAACCGCCGAGCGCATCTACGCCGACCACGTCCTGGGCAAGCCGGTCTCCGGATTCCGCTTCGGCTGACACCAACAGAAGGGACGACGATGGATAACCTTCCGGGCATTTGGGACAGCCTGCGTCGGCAGCCGGCAACCTCGGTGATCTTCGACACGCGCCGGGAAGTGCGCCCCAAGTGCTCGGGTCGCCGCTGGCAGACGTCGCTGTCGACGCCGTCGCGGGTGCACGACGGACGTGCATTGTGACCCCCACCGCGACTCGTACCCCCGTTGCCCTGGTGCTCGTGTTACACGGCTATGGCAGCGATGCGGCCAGCATTGACTGGCTGGTAGCCGACCTCGCCGCACGGCTTCCAGGCGCAGCTGTCGTCGCACTGGACGGTCTCGAGCAAGCGCCCGAGGGCGGTCGGCGGTGGTTCGACATCGCCGGTGTGCCTGAGAGCGGTCGGGGCCCGCGCGTCCAAGCCGCCATCCCGGCGGTGGAGCGGCGGGTTGCCGAGGCATTGGCAGCAGTGGGTCTCGGCCATGGCTCGCTGGCGCTCGTCGGCTTCAGCCAGGGCGCGACAACCGCTCTGCAATATGCCGCCTCGGCCGCAACCCCGCCCCGCGCGGTCGTGGCGCTGGC
>Ga0247734_1001715_pt1 | contig 16090 bp, 10 predicted proteins | sample UWRJL103311B2_FD_180933 | JGI IMG/M metagenome (GOLD analysis project Ga0247734, IMG submission 180933) | Plant litter microbial communities from Arlington Agricultural Research Station in Wisconsin, United States - UWRJ-L103-311B-2 | ecosystem: Environmental > Terrestrial > Plant litter >... | reverse complement strand
GGCAATCAGCCCTGCTTCATGCAGGCCACCGCTTTTAGCAAACTTAATATTGATATATTTGGTTGCTTTGTTCCTGATGATCCGCTCTGCATCACGGTGAGTATATACGCTTTCATCAGCCATAATTGCGATAGGCGAAAGGCGGCAAAGTTCGGGCAACAGTTCATCGTTGTAGGTGCGCATAGGTTGCTCGCAGAAAGAAATCTGGTATTGTGCCAGCTCGGTCAAAGTATACACGGCATCGTCAAAGGACCATCCCTGATTGGCATCTACCCTAATTTCGATACCCGGTCCTACGGCCGCGCGAATACTTTTTATACGTTGTAAATCCTCTGCAGGGCTTTTTCCCAGTTTCACTTTAAGAATTGTAAAGCCATCCTTTACATTACGAACCGCCGAAGCCGCCATATTTTCAGGAGTGTCAATTCCAATAGTCAGATCGGTTTCAATTTTTCTCTTTTCACCACCAAGGTATTGGTACAAAGGCAATCCCGCATTTTTTGCGGCAAGATCATAAAGCAACATATCAAATGCGCTTTTAGCAGTATAATTTCCGGCGGTATATAAATGCAGCTCTGCAAGCCTTTCTTCAATTGTCCCTGCGTTTTTACCTTTCCAAATGGCGGCAAAATCTTTGGCCATCTCATAACAGGTGGCCTGGGTCTCGCCAACTATCATAGGAAAGGCAGAGCATTCGCCAAAAGCAGTTAAACCATTATCTGTCTGTGCACGCACCAGCAGGTTTTGTGCAAAATGCATAGTGCCCGTAGCAATGGTAAAAGGCTCAATTGGGATAGCATATTTAAATATTTCGAATGATGTAAATTTCAATGGTTTTTTCTGAATTAAATGATTACACGGCATAATTTATAAAATAATTATTGATATTTTGCCTACTCATAAGCAAATACCCTGTAACATTTTTATTTTTACTCAGCTTTTGCTTTAAATTATTATCTCTCATTATGACTACCGGGCCTAAAACTGACCATTCATTCTATAAAGACCATCATTTCAACAACAGGTTCGTTAAACATTCTGATCTTCAGCAAAAAGTTGCGGAACTTAAGTTATCAGGGATATTCACTGTGCAAACCGCGGGTTTATCCGTGCAAAACAGGGAGATCTGGCGGCTTAGCATTGGCAATGGCCCTATTGTAATCCTGTTGTGGAGCCAGATGCATGGTGATGAACCAACCGGGACACTGGCCTTTATGGATCTTTTCAATTTCTTCAGCAACCGGGAATACGCTGCAGAAATCCGCTCAAAAATTTTAAACAGCTGCACACTTCACTTCGTGCCAATGCTAAATCCAGACGGCGCAGAAGTATTTCAACGACGTAATGCACAAGGTATAGATATCAATCGCGATTTTGTGGCCCGTCAAAGTCCTGAAGCAAAGATACTCATCCAAATGCAGCAGGAACTGCAGCCAAATTTTGGTTTCAATATGCATGATCAGGATACCTTGTGGTCGGTGACAGGAACCAGAATGCCGGCCAGCATATCGCTGCTTGCACCGCCTGCGGACCAACATGCTGCAGTCACGCCATCAAGGGAAAAAGCGATATTGCTGATCAGTGGATTGTATGAGATGCTGGAAAAGGAAATTCCTGGCCATACCGGCAGGTGGAGCGAGGATTTTGAATCCCGGGCTTTTGGAGACAACTTCCAGCGACTCGGCACCTCAGTGATCCTTGTAGAAGCGGGGGGACACGAAAACGACACGGAAAAACAATATGTACGCAAACTGAATTTTGATATCCTGATAAGGTCTTTAATTGAAATCAGTAACGGGACTTATATAGATCATCAATTAAGCACCTATTATTCTATACCTCTGAATGAAAAAGGAATTTTCCATTTGCTGATCCGCAATTGTGTGGTAAATACGGAAGCCGGCCAAATAAAGGCTGATATTGGGTTAAACTATATGGAAGTTATTACACTGAAAGATCAGCAGGCGTCAAGAATTTACCAGGTGGAAGATTTTGGCGATCTGTCCACCTGGAACGGATACGAAGTTATTGATGTAAATGGCGCAGCGGCATTTACAGTAGTGACTAAAAACGGGAATACCCTATCTTTCAGAGAGGGAGTTCTGGAAGAAAGGGTATCTGTATAAGGTTTTAATTACTTAACTGCAGTGAGCCAGGCTTCAGCCATTAATTCGGCACCTGCGGCGCTAGGATGCACGCCGTCACCAGTCCAGTATTTGCCAGGTGCGGTTTTTTGTGCTTCATCAAACACCTTTTGGTAAGGAATATATACCGCAGCAAATCGTTTGGCTATGCTGGCAGCGGCAACCCGGTATTCATCAAACTCGGGATACCAGGTATCATCTACTGCTTTAACACCTTTAACAGCAAAGGGCTCTGCAATAATCAATTTCACCTCAGGTAGTTTCTGACGTGTCCGGTCCAGCAAGGCAGTGAGGTCATCAGTATATTTTTTTGAAGTGCCATCATATTTGCCATTATGTTTGTGCCAGTAGTCGTTCACCCCAATCAAAATACTCAATACTGTGGGTTTAAGTTCCAGGCAATCGGCATCCCAACGCTCAGCCAGTTGGTATACCTTATTTCCACTGATACCTTTATTATATATTTTCAGGTTTTTGTCTGCGTGTTTTTTCAGCAAAGCTGATGCTGCCAGAAACGCATATCCATTACCAAGGGCAGCACTGTTATTAGGTTCAGGATTATCCTTTTTCCTTCCTGAGTCAGTGATTGAATCGCCCTGGAACAAGATGATATCGTCCTGAGATAAAGCAATTTTAGCAGATGCAGATACTGATGCTGAATTTAACGCCTGTCCTGTAGCTGCAGATAATATCTGAGGTGCACCCATTAATAACAGACTGCCAATTGACGCGGTTTTCAAAAAGTCCCGCCGTCTTTGATTCCTTTGTTCTTCCATGTTTTATAGCTGGTAAATATTTTTTCAAAAGTTAATCAAATATTCCGGATTTCTCCAAACAGCCCGAAATGGAAATTAATTTCTCTCCCCTGAACCTTTATTTATCCTGTACACAGCGGAAACCCAGGTGTTCCATGCCGCTGTCTTCTGTACTTTTCATCCTTCTTGCTACGCGAAATCCGGAACAGTAGCTGTCATTGCAAAGGAAAGAGCCTCCTCGGATTACACGTTTTTTCGCATAAGGCTCTTCGGGATCGTATGCTACTGCTGATCCCTTTGGGTTCCTGACCCCTGTCCTGGTATTTACTGTTTTGTAATAATCATTATTGTAATAATCGGCGCACCATTCCCATACATTGCCTGCCATGTCATACAAACCATAAGGATTAGGCTGAAAAGACTTAACTGGTGCAGCAAAGTAAAAGTGGTCTTTTTCGGTGTTCTTGTAAGGGAATTCCCCCTCCCATATATTCGCTTTGGTTTTACCGGTGGTCACACTTTCATTACCCCAGGGATAAATATTATTTTTGAGTCCGCCCCTGGCTGCCCACTCCCACTCCGCTTCTGTGGGCAATCTTTTGCCCGCCCATTTGCAATACGCCTGAGCATCGAAATAAGAAATATGGACTACAGGATAGTTGTCTTTGCCATTGATATTGCTCTTTGGTCCGTGCGGATGTTTCCAGTTTGCCCCCTTCTCCCAGGTCCACCATTGACTGTAATCATTAAGTGGCACTTCAGATTTAGTGGGTTTGAAAACGAGGGATGCGGCAACCAGAACACTTGCGTCAGGTTTAGGCGTACCGGGGGGAACCTGTTTTTTCAGTTCTTCCCAATCTGGCTTTTTTTCGGCAGTGGTTATGTATCCGGTTGCTTTTACAAAAGCCCTGAACTGTGCATTGGTAACTTCAGTAATATCAATCCAGAAGCCGTCAAGGATTACCCTGTGTTTTGGAAATTCATCTGCCGATGCCTGTTTGTTATCGCCACCCATTAGATAGTCGCCACCTTTTACCCAAACCATATTTTTGTGTCCCGGGTCCGCTACCAGATCAATGTCAAGGTCCACACTAGCTAGTTTAAAACGGCTGGGGATATTTGATTCACAGCACAATGCAGCTTTTCGATATTTTACTGCCGGTTTGCTTGCCACAGGTTGAGCTGCTTTCTTATGGTTGCAGGAGAGCAATACAACTGAGGACAAAAATAAAAAGCCAATATATAGTTCTACGGTTCTCATTGAATCAAATATATCAAAATATTAATAATCTATATTATTACTAGATTATATTCAAAACAGGGCCATTTGAGTCAAAGAAAATTTTTTACTTGATATGATTATCATTATCTTGCAATTCCGATAATCACTTATGAAAGAGCTTGTTAAAATATCTGATAATTTTAGAAAAATGGCAGTCAGGTGTGTATTTGCTATTCTATTATTCCTGACTACCTATATCCTTCTGATGATTTTGGCCATCGGCTTTACTGCATTATGTGGGTATTGCGGACTTTTGCTGATGATCAGTTACCCCATGTGGCTAACCATTATACTGGGTGCAGGAGTCATCAGCCTGGGCATACTGATACTGATTTTTCTTTTTAAGTTCATTTTTACAAACTACCAGACTGACCGGACCCACCTGTATGAAATTACGGCCGAACAGCAACCGGGCTTATTTAGCTTAATTGGCAGCATTGTGAACCAGACCAACACAAATTTTCCAAAAAAAGTATACTTGTCAGCGGAGGTAAATGCCGCAGTGTTTTACGACTCCAGTTTTTGGAGCATGTTTTTACCGGTCAGGAAAAACCTCCAGATAGGAATGGGCCTGTTAAACTGTGTGACCGTTTCAGAACTGGAAGCCATACTGGCGCATGAATTTGGTCACTTTTCACAGCGGAGCATGAAGCTGGGCAGTTATGTGTACAATGTAAACCGGGTTATTCATAATATGTTGTTTGATAACGACTCTTATGAAAACATGATGAAAAGCTGGGCCGGCATCAGTTCTTATATTTCTTTATTTGTCACCCTGGCCACTGCAATCATACAAGGTATACAGCTGATCTTAAAAAAAATGTATCAGATTGTGAATATCAATTATCTCGCACTTTCAAGGGAAATGGAATTTCACGCCGATGCGGTAGCAGCCAATGTAGCTGGTTCACAGCCTCTGATTAGTTCATTGATGCGTTTGGAACTGGCCGATGAATCCTTAAATACTGTGTTTGATTACTACAATACCAAAATAGCTACAGCGGAGAAAACCGAAAACTTTTATCCGCAGCAGTATTTCGTTTTAAAATTTATTGCAGAAAAAAACGCATTACCAGTAGTGGAGGGACTGCCTCAGGTTTCAGTAGAACATTTTAAGCGTTTTAAAAAGTCACGGCTGGTCTTAAAAGACCAATGGTCATCGCACCCAGGTACGGAAGAGCGCGTTGCACAAATCAGGTTGCTCAACAAACCTGTGAAACAACGGCAACCAGGTATCGCTGTAGACCTGCTACAAGATAAAGAACATGTTCAGCAACAGATCACAGACCGGCTGTTCCGCACAATAATTTATCCTGATACACCCGAAATCAGCGATGAGCAAAAATTCAGGGACGACTTTATAACGGAATATGAAAAGAGGAGTTATGCCGATTTGTATAACGGTTATTATTATTCCAGGGACCCGCTGTCAGATAAAAATGAAGAAGCTTTTGCGTTACCCTGCAACCTGTCAGATTGTAAGGTTACTTTATTTGATAACGAACTCCTTGCCAAGATTGCATCAATTACAGCAATGACACAGGATCTCCTTGTTCTGGAACAAATCAGCGACGGCTCAATTAAAGTGAAAACTTTTGATTACGATGGACAAAAATATACCCCTCCGGATTGCCATTTGCTGATGCGCCAGATCAGGAAAGAACTGGAATTTTTGAGTATCCAGGCGGCTAAAAAAGATGAGGAAATTTTTGAAGTTTTTCTCCAGCTCGCACGGGAACAGGGTCAGTTAAGAGTTTTTAAACAGCATTATTATGATTATCAGCTTTCTGTCCAAAACCAGGTCCTGCTCAAAGTCTTTGATCAGCTATCCAATGCTTTATGCTTTATTCAGGTTTCTACACCTTTTGCTGAAATACGGCAGAACTTTATGCTTGTAAAAAAGATAGAAATACAATTCCGGAATGACGTTAGTCAGCTGTTAAGCGGACAACTCTATCAGGAAGCTGTCACAACGGAAATCCGCGAGCGTTTTGAAAAATATTTATCTAAGGAATGGTGTATTTCACTGTAAACACCTATCATCAGGAAGAACTCGACCTCTTGTTCAAAACACTGATGGATTTTCAATATGTACTGCACAATACCAATTTTAGAAAGAAGAAAGCCCTGCTTGATTTTCAGGCCGGCTTATGGCAGCACAAAGGATGAACGAAATTTAATCTTCAGTGTGACTTCCTTCTCGGTTTTAGACCATTTTGAACCACCAATCAAAAGTTCCTCTGCTTTTTGATTAGCAGCGTCATTTAGGCCTCTCACAATTCGGATCTGTACTGGCCTGCCACTGTCATCAACCCTGAACGCCAATACTACCGTTCCTGCCCATGAACTATTGGTGACCGAATTTTGTTCCAGGTAACGCTTATACTTGTCCCAGCCAATTACTGGCTCTCCGCTCCCGATTTTAGCTGATGATGCCATTACGACTGCGACTTCATTCAATTCTGTAGTAGTACCAGCAACCCTGCCAGCCAGGGCATTTCTTACAGTATCCTCGTTTGTTTTCATCATTCTGGCATTTGCAATATTACCATTACGGGACATACCGTACCCTATACTTACAGGTACTTGTTTTAGCGGGTCATATTCTATTTGTGAGGCTTTATCTTTTTGTGCTGAACTAATTGCGGCTATACTGGCTGAATCATTTAGATTCAGATGAGGCTTTTTAACTGCAGCAACTCTACCGCTGACAGGTGCCTTTGCCCTAACAACGGTGGCAGTGTCTGCGCTAACAAGAGGTACCGACTCGTATTGAATCCCACTTTCCACCTTTGCATTTTGCTCTCCAACCACTGGTGCAGGTATGTTGTTATCCGATTTCGCCAGGTCGGCTGTGTGCATCTTTCCTGATGGCTTGTTGTATACCAGAATACCTGTAACCGCAGAAATAAGAATGAGTGATGCGGCTGCCGCCCAGAGCTTCCATGGAGTCATTTTTTGGACTTTGCGTTCCTGGACACGCCTGTTAATCAGCTGATCTATCTCCAGCAAACGGCTTTCATCTTCCTGTTTTTGGCCGTTTTCCATACCACGTATCACATCCATTAACAGGGGATCGTTCTCCGCCTGTCTTTCCAGTTTATACATTGCCGCGGCATCAAGCTCGCCGTTCAAGTATTTCCTGATCAGTGATATGTCTGGTTGATTATTTTTCACGATTTTTATCCATACAAATTTTCAAATTCCTTTTCCCGTTTTGGATATAACTTTTAACGTCATTCAGGGTAAATCCTGTACAATCTACTATATCCTTATAACATTTCTCATCCAAAAAAAACAGTCTGATACTTTGTTTCTGCCCTTCCGGCAACTTTTCAAGACATTTTTCCAGCGTAGTCAGCTGCTTTTCTTTCCCTTCATGATCTACCTGATGCTCCATGTCTGGAAATTCCACAAATTCTTCGAAAGGTACATATTGCATTTTTTTCCCGGAGCGCAGCTGCATCAAACAATAGTTGCGGCTCAGTACATACAGCCAGCTTGCAAACTGCCTGATTTCTTGTTTACCAACCTTTACAATCAGTTCTTCAAAAATTTGCATTACAGCGTCCTTACTTTTTTCACTGTCCTGCAAATACCTGTTGCATACATAATACACCATCGACGCATGCTGCTGGAACAACTTACCCAGCACCGCAAGGTCGCCAGTTTTCAGATACTGCTTTAACAGCAGTTCATCACCTGCAGGATCTGATTTTTTGGAGTTGCTGAACCAATTCATGGACCGGCAAGGTAAAAATATTTTCTTAAACTGTTTATGGAATAATTCTATAGCCTGCATCCCTCAGGAAACTTAACGATATGAAAAAGAATATTTATTTAATGATGCTCTTTCTTGCCCTTACAGGATTTGGAAGTTATAGCACACGTATCATCCGGGGAACAGTCTGCAATCAGGATGACAATCAACCATTAGCTGGCGTAACTGTACTCGTGCCGGGAACATCAAACAGTACGAAAACCAATAAAAAAGGAATTTACCTTATCAACGTGCCGCAGGAAAAAACCAGCCTGTTGTTTGTAGCCGCTGGATTCCAGAACCAGCAAATCAGAATTGGCAGCTCAGGCATTGTCAATGTTCAAATGAAAGCCCTCGGTGAACCGTTACAAGAAACTGCAGTAGCCAGCAGCGACAAAACTATAAGACAGTATGCACCCCCCAGAGCTCCGGTAGCTGGTATCGCCTATGAAAGTATGGCTTTAAAGAGTAGTGTACCGGGTATCCACATCAGCGGTGTATACCCCCGACCGACCGAAAGCTATAAGGGGATTGCTGAAAATGGATTTCTTAAACCAGAAAAACATCCGTTGTCTACCTTTGCCGCTGATGTAGATGCTGCCTCGTACAGCAACGTCCGCCGCTTTATCAACAGCGGAACACTGCCACCTCAGGATGCGGTGCGAATAGAAGAAATGATCAATTACTTTAATTACGATATGGCGGCACCCGCCAATTCCGATCCGGTGGCCATATATACCGAGCTTTCTACAGCGCCATGGAATGCCCGGCATCAGTTGCTGAGGATAGGCATCAAGGCCAAAAAGGTAAAAACGGAACAACTTCCTCCGTCCAACTTCGTCTTTTTAATAGATGTATCCGGTTCAATGGAAGACGGGAATAAATTACCATTGGTAAAAGCTTCGATGAAACTGCTGGTGGATCAGTTACGCAGCATTGATCGTGTAGCCATTGTAACCTATGCGGGAGAGGCAGGCATGCCGTTGCCAAGCACACCCGCCAGCCAGCGTATGAAAATCAAAGATGTGATTGATGCACTTGGTGCGGGAGGCTCAACCGCTGGTGGGGCGGGTATTTCAATGGCCTATCAGATTGCACAACGTAATTTCATCAAAGGAGGGAATAACAGGATTATCATGGCTACGGACGGGGACTTTAATGTTGGTGACTCCAGTGACGAGGATATGGAAAAACTGATTGTAAAGGAGAGCAAAAGCAGTATCCATCTTTCTGTATTGGGTTTTGGTATGGGCAACCTTAAAGATAGTAAAATGGAGACCTTAGCTGATAAAGGCCATGGTAACTATGCTTACATAGATAATATTGCCGAAGCTAGAAAATCGATGGTAACCGAATTTGGCGCCACTCTTTTTACAGTGGCAAAAGATGTAAAAATCCAGGTAGAGTTTAATCCGGCAAGGGTTCAGGCCTACCGGTTACTAGGATACGAAAACCGTTTAATGGCTAAAGAAGACTTTAACAATGACAATAAAATTGGCGGGGATATGGGTGTCGGGCATACGGTAACTGCGTTTTATGAAATTATTCCTGCAGGCCTAAAAGACAACTTCGTCGGCAGCGTAGATCCGCTTAAATATCAGCAGATGAAGGGGAGTATAGTGAAAGCAACGGCGGGAGCAAATTCATCAGAACTGGCAACAGTTAAATTCAGGTACAAAGATCCGGAAGCGATGAAAAGTAAACTTAAAACAGTGACAGTCAGCAATCAGCCGCTTGTATTTAACAATACGACTGACGATTTCAGGTTTGCCAGTGCCGTAGCAGAATTGGGTATGCTTCTTCGTGATTCAGAATATAAACAACAATCCGGATATGATCACCTTATTGAAATTGCCAAAAGCGCAAGAGGAAAAGATGAAGAGGGTTATAGAACAGAATTCATAAGTCTTGCCAAAAGCGCTAAACTAATGTCAATAAGCAAAATCAGGGGAGCCAAGTAAGCTTAATTTTAGTGCAATGCAATACATAGGTGTCCTTTTATGGATTTCAAAGCTCTTAAGTCTTGCTATTAGACTTAAGAGCTCTCTAAAAACGATGTTATTAGAAAAATTACACTCACAGAACCTCAATAAACACAACTTACCACAATATAATTATTCAATTTTTCAGAAAGTTTTAAAAATCTCTCAAATACAACCCTACATTACCACTACAAGGAGTAAAAACGGTAGAAAATACTGATTTTTCATTGTAAGTTCGGATAACAACATCCTTATAACCGAAATCTAATCCGAATTTTATGAAAAGACTTTACATGTTTTTTTCATTACTCCTATGCTGCATTTTACATGCTTCTGCACAGGATGTGATGGTAAATGGTACAGTGTCTGACGAGCAAAGTCAGCCGTTACCAGGAGTTAGCGTAAAAGTAGCAGGAACCACCAGGGCCGCCACTACAAACGCCGCCGGTAAGTTCTCTATCCTTGCACCGGCAAATTCTTCTCTTGTTTTTTCTTACCTCTCTTACAAAAGCCAAACGGTAAGTGTTGATGGCAGGACAAACATTGATATTTCTATGCAGGGCGATGAAAAGCTACTGGAAACCGTGACGGTTACCGCTCTCGGAATTGAACGGAAAACCACCAGTCTTACTTATGCTACTCAAAATGTCAGTTCCGAGGAACTAAACAAAGTGAAAGACAACAATTTTATCAATTCGCTGGCAGGTAAATCTGCGGGTGTGGTGATTACCAAAGGAACAAGCGGGCCGGGCAGCTCATCCAAAATCATCATCCGGGGCCAAAAATCCATCTCGGTGAGCAGCGCCCCAATTTATGTGATTGATGGTATTCCAATTGGTCAGGCAGCAGGTGCAGTTACCTCTAATTTTTCTGACACCGATAATGGAGATGCACTTTCCAACCTTAATCCTGAGGATATCGAAAGTGTACAGCTGCTGAAAGGTGCGGCCGCAGCGGCATTGTACGGTAGCAGCGCAGCAAACGGTGCGGTGCTCATTACCACAAAGAAAGGTCGGATTGGAGAGGCAAAAGTAGACTTCAGTTCTTCAACTATGCTGGAGAAACCGTTCGACCTTCCCGAAACCCAAACCAGATATGGTCGTACGGCTACTACTGCCAACGATATGTGGGGCGCAAAAACCAGCACAAGCACCAACGATTTTATTAAGGATTTCTTTGAAACCGGTAAAAGTTTTATCAATGCAGTATCCTTCACGGGTGGTAATCAACAGGCACAATTTTACCTTTCCTATGCCAATACCAAAGCTACCGGAATTGTGCCTAACAACTCATTGCTTAAACATAACTTTACATTGAGGGGAAGTGGAAAATTCTTTAAAGACAGGCTCACACTCGATGGATCCATTAATTATATCAACCAAAAAATGGATAATCCTCCTAAAGCGGGATTTTATTACAGCCCTATTTTCAGTTTGTACCTGTTCCCTACTGATGACAATTTTGGAAATTATGACAAAGACCATTACGAAGTCTGGAACCCTACCCGTGGTTTAAATGACCAGAACTGGCCTTACATCAGAAATGAAGCAAGTACCAACCAAAACCCCTATTGGATAGCCAACAGGAATTTAAACGAAAATTTCAATGGCCGCACCATTTCATCTTTCAAAGCAAAAGTAGATATTACCAATTGGCTGAATGTTTTGGTAAGGACCACGTTGGATATTAACGACAGGAAATTTGAAAGTAAAAACTACGCTGGTACTGATGCGGTAGATGCTGGTTCAGGAGGGGCATTATCCGGAACCTACAGTATCAGGACCAACTATGAAACCAATTTATATTCCGATATACTATTAAACGCCAATAAACAACTCAGCAAAGATTTCTCATTAACTGCTACGCTTGGAGCCAGCGATAACAGGAATTATTTTAATGAAATCAGCACGGCCAGTAGCCCTACCTCAGGCTTGTTATTTCCAAATGTATTTTCCATTAATAACTTCAATGTAGCATCCGGCGCAGCGCCTTTTGTCTTTTATCAGCATACCTATAAAGGACTTAACCAGGCAATTTTTGCTACAGCTTCAATTGGTTACAAAGAAACCCTATTCCTGGACGGGACTGGTAGACGAGAATGGTCATACACAACTGAAAAAGCCTATAATTACCCTTCTGTAGGTGTTTCGTATATCCTGACGAATACCACTGGTACTTCTGATCTTTTATCGTTTGCAAAATTACGGGCCTCGTATGCCGAAGTAGGCACCCCTTTGCAAAGAGGCGCAAACAACAGTAACCCACCAAAAGTAGTAGAGAGCGGTACAGGCTCAACTAAACCTGTAACTAATCTACCGTACTTCAGTGGCGATTTTAGACCTATTTTACAACCAGAACGCACTAAATCCGTAGAGTTGGGTGCACAGGTAAGATTGTTTAAAGATAAGCTTGGCATAGACCTTACCGTTTACAATGCAGATACTAAAAACCAGGTAATCACTATCAAAGCCCCGGCCGGTGCGGGAGCAGATAACTTCATCTTAAACGGTGGCGAAATTCGTAACCGTGGTTTTGAAGGTATTATCAGCTACAGTATGGATTTTGGCGACCTGAAATGGCAGCCTGCATTAAACTTTTCTCATAACCAGAACCAGGTACGTGCTCTAAGCCCGCTGTATACAGCAGACCGTTATGTTATTTCTTCTTCAGACGGATCAAGGTTGGTGGCTTCATTCCTTACACGCCCAACTGATGGCAAGTACGGTTCCTTTGGTGATTATTACGGCAGAACTATATTAACCAATGCCGATGGCTCAATTCAGACGGATGCGGATGGAATCCCAATTCTTTCTGAACAGGATGCAACATATGTTGGTAATCCTAACCCTAAATTCCTTGCAGGATTTAACAACAATTTTAAATATAAACAATACACGCTTTCATTCCTTATTGACAGCAGGTTTGGCGGGAAAGTATATTCTCAAACACAGGCCTGGCTTGATTTTAAAGGTGCGTCACAGCGCTCTGCCGACGCACGCGATGCAGGCGGTGTAATGGTAAACGGAAAGATGGTTGATGCGCAGACCTATTATGCAAGGATCTCTGGGGGTGGGAATTATGCCGCCGTACCGGAATATACGTACAGTGCAACCAATATCCGTTTAAGGGAACTTGCACTGGGTTATACCTTTCCTGTGATAGGCAATGTGTTTAAAAACCTGAACATTTCACTTACCGGCAGGAATTTGTTTTTCTTCCATAAAGATGCACCATTCGATCCTGAAGCATCAATTTCCGCAGCAAGTAATACACAGGGTATAGATGCATTCGGACTTCCGGCAACGCGCTCCTATGGATTTAGTGTAAGGTCGTCATTTTAATGTTTATCCTAATTCAAACGAAGATGAAAAAATTCAGAAACAAAGCGGGCATTAGCATCGCGCTCACTATAACTATTATTTTAAGCTTTACCACTTCCTGCAGAAAAGATATGGAGGGCCTTAATCGGGATCTTGCAGATATACCGCAAGACATGCTTGCTATTGATGGCAATGAGGCCAGTGTGATGCTTCCGGGAATGATGACCAACATTATCTCGCCTACCGATTGGGTGTACCAGCTTCAGCAGAATCTTGGGGCAGATATGTATGGTGGTTACCTTGCAACGCCCACACCTTATTTAGGCAATGTAAATAACCTGACCTATTCTTTTGTAGACGGATGGGTAAACTACATATGGGATACTCCCCAAACCAATATTCTCAACACCTGGTTACAATGGAAACTACTTAAATTTGACACCAAATACCCTGATCTTTATGGCATTGCCCTCATCTGCAAAGTATGGGGATCAAGCCGTGCAGCTGATCAGTTTGGACCTATACCTTACAGCAAATTTGGAAGTTCTTCAGATGTTTCTTTTGATACTGTCCAGGAAGCCTACAATGCGTTTTTTGCTGATCTTGACCTGGCCATTGCGGCCTTGTCAACATTTGAAGATGCCACTCCTGAAGCAGATCTCCTGCGTTTCAAAAAAGTGGACAAAAGCACACTGGGTGGCGATTACACCAAATGGATCAGGGTGGCCAACACCTTGAAACTTCGCCTGGCTATCCGTATCTCAAGGATTGACCCTGCAAAGGCGAAGACGATGGCCGAAAGTGCGGTAAGCAACAAGTTTGGACTTCTCGGCATTGCTGACGGCAACTTCAGTATGATCCCTGCCAATGCACACCCTTTATCTACGATTTCAGATTCATGGGATGATGTGCGTTTGGGTGCACCAACAAGCAGTATACTTGGCGGGTATAAAGACCCACGTCTGCCCTTTTACGGCAGACCGGCGACTGATGCAGCTCTATCGGGACAAATTATTGGCATCAGGACTGGTATCAAAATCGATGTCAAGGAAACCTATCTCAACTTTTCGAAAATCGTGATTGCCAATAATACACCGATAAAAGTGATGGATGCCTCAGAAAGCTATTTTCTAAAAGCAGAAGGCGCACTGAGGGGATGGAACATGGGCGGAACAGCACAAAGTTTTTATGAAGCCGGTGTAAAAGCTTCGTTTACGGCAGTGGGTGCCAGTGGCGCAGACGCCTATCTCGCAGATGCTACCTCTACCCCGGCAGCCTATGTTGATGTTAAAAATCATGCAAATGATGCAGCTCCATTATCTACCATCACTATTAAATGGAATGAAGGGGATACATTCGATAAAAGACTGGAACGTATCATTACACAAAAGTGGATTGCCATGTACCCTGAAGGATGTGAAGCATGGGCAGAATACAGGAGAACAGGTTACCCAAAATTATATCCTGTAACGGTTAACAATAGCCAGGGCGCTATTCCGGTTGGAGGTTACATTAAACGTTTCCCTTACACCACTACTTTCACCAATGCTTCCAAAGCGCAAACAGATGCTGCCGTAGCGAAAGAATTTGGTGGGGTGAACAGTCCTTATAAGGCGCTGTGGTGGGATATTGATTAACAGAACCAGCATCCTACATATCAAGCCCCAGTCGATTAGCGCTGGGGCTTGATATGATTTATATCTTAATCATTACCTTCTTCACATACATCCACCAGATGGGGATGAAGATCAGCAATACCACAATAAATGCTGAAATCAACGACGCATTGTTGGGCGAAAAATTAGGTTCCAAAACAGAATGGTTAATATAAGCCCAAAAGTTGGTGCTTTTGCCGTTTTCCGTAAAGGGGATACTGGAAAGTAGTCTAGGCAGAATACCGGAAAGTACAAAAGCAGTAATCGCATTCCGCCCGAAAGCCACAAAAGGAGGAATAATTAGTTGATAACCTTTCACATCGATAATCCAGTAAGACAACGCAAGGATAATTATACCCAACCCTGCTGTAAACAATACAAAGGAGCTTGTCCACAGTGCCTTATTGATAGGAAAAAACTCGTTCCAGATCAGTGCGGCAATAAGCAATACTATACCGGTACCGAAAATTTTAGCCAGGTCTTTGCTGTTCTTTAACCTTCCTTTTTTTAGCCATGTTCCCGTTTGGATACCGATTAAACTGGTCGCTATTGCAGGCAGCGTACCTAACAATCCTTCGGGATCCCAGGTTTTAGAAAATTTCCAGAGATGGTTTTCTGTAAACACCATCCTATCTACCCAGGCACCCAAGTTGGTTGCAGGCTCAAGATTGGCAGGACCAAAACCAGGTACAGGCACAAAATTCATTAGCAGGTAGTAGCCCACAAGCAGTACGACTGCGATGACCACTTGTAACTTGCCACTTGTTTTGATATAAATCAAAGCGCTGGCCCCAAAAACAAGGGCGATGCGGAACAGTACTCCCGGAATCCGTAAATGCGCAAGGTCAAATTTAGAGATCAGTGACAGGCACATTCCAAGTAAAATGATCAGCACCGTCCGTCGTAAAACAGACAACAGCAGCGACACATGTAATGACGGATCAGCTTTTTTGCTTTCCATAGCATATACAATTGATACCCCAACCATAAACAGAAAGAAGGGGAATACCAGGTCTGTAGGGGTGCAGCCGTTCCACTCTGAATGTTCAAGAGGCCCATAGATGTGTGCCCAACTGCCCGGGTTATTCACCAGTATCATACAGGCTACAGTAAGGCCCCTGAAGAAATCCAAAGAAAGCAAACGCGGCCCTTTCACAGGCATACTGGCGCCGACAGGCTGATCAATTATCAT
>Ga0247734_1001714_pt1 | contig 16094 bp, 15 predicted proteins | sample UWRJL103311B2_FD_180933 | JGI IMG/M metagenome (GOLD analysis project Ga0247734, IMG submission 180933) | Plant litter microbial communities from Arlington Agricultural Research Station in Wisconsin, United States - UWRJ-L103-311B-2 | ecosystem: Environmental > Terrestrial > Plant litter >... | reverse complement strand
GTATGACAGAAAAGAAGGTGAAGGTGATAATGATCACTATACCCAACCGGGCGATTTATACCGCAAGGCGATGAATGATGCAGACCGTAATAACCTCATCAACAATATAGTTGGTGCCATGAGCGGAATCAGCGGCCCTAAAAGGGAAAAGATCATCAATCTGCAACTTTGCCATTGGTTTAGGGCAGATATTAGCCTCGGTATGGCAATTGCAAGCGGCCTGGGCATCGATGCAGCAAAAGCAATGCAACACAATAGCCAACCTGCATAATACACGTTAATTAAATTTGATTTTGAAAACCCCGCCTGTTAAAGCGGGGTTTTTCTATTAGGGGATAATAACCGTCCCAAGACATTGAGTCTCAGAAACACGTTTTCCATCTGCAGAAAGAAGAAATAGCCAGAAACAGTACTGATGTCCACTAACATGATAAATCAGTTTTTCACTACATAGCAAATCACTGCGTCGCACTGTTGCATAAGACAGCAATTCTACCATCTTTTGATCTATATCAAAACAAACAACGTAAACCAAGTCGTCTAGTCTTGTGGTTTTATCCGGCAGGGGGTTCAATTCCCAGCTTACCTGCAATTCATCATCAGCGATGGCTAATTTAACATTTCTCGCCTTTTCGGTGGGCCTTAAAGGTTTGCTAAACTTTACGAGACTCAAGTCAATGTAATGATCAGGATACTCACCAGTAAGTGCGTCAGACCAAACCTGCTTTGTCATTGCATTGTGCGCTGTATATTTAGCGTTTGCCGGTAGCTGATAGGTCTGCTTGAGCAATCCCTTGGGCAAACGTTTTGTCAACTTTCCAACGATAACATTCACCAATTTAAACAATGCCTTATCTTTTACACGTTTAGTTTTTTCGTCAGAATTCAGCCTTTTGCCTGGCGCAGATTTTATTACGGTCTGTGATCTGTGTCCACAGATTACTTCGCGTCCAACCTTTCCCTTGATTTCTCCAAATATCGATGCTTTAACTAAGATCCCCATAATTACCAGTTTACTTGTCCTAAATAAACACTGTTGGAAACTGCATCCTGCTCATCTTTTATAAAGGAAATATATACCTCACCTACATTCCCTTTTAAGTCATCAGGCAACAACAAGGTATCTTTACCCTCAATTCTTTGCGCTCCTGCAATCTTATAGACTGACTTAATTTCTCCTGGAAAATGAACAAACAACATCGCATGGTCAGTATAATGCTGGTCATCCTTTGTAATTTCCGGATCCCAGCTAAAAACTAATCCCGTTTCTTGAACAGTAACATTTGCATTTTCTGGTGGGGTCATATCACCTTTTGTAACCAAAACATTCGGAAAATCTATCTTCTGGTTGGGGAATTCTCCAGTTATTGCAGATTTTGCCTGTTTCATACAAGCATTAAAAGCGCTGGTGAAGCCCATTTTTTTAACCTCTAACGCATAGCCTATTTTTAAAAATCCGATCGCTGAACTACAGAATTTACTAAAACGTTTGAAACACTGCGTACCACTTTTCTGCGACTTTGTGCGTGGGACTTTACTAGGCCTGTTTTTTGTTTTAGCACTGATTGTGCCATTTTTGTGATGGGTGATTGTAATCCCGTCAATTGTGCCGGATAGGTATTTACCTAACCCTGATTTTACGATAGCCATAATTTTAAAATTTAAATTAAGTTAAACAATTAGCAATTTCTGCCGCCTGAGAAACTAATTATGCTCAAATTCTAACAGCTTGCGCAACGCAAAACCGGCACAGGTTTGTGATAAAATTCCAGCTTCAATTCGTAACTCTTCAAACAAAAACATCCATATTAATTTTTGTGGGAATAAAGATAAAAAACTGATTTTAAAACATCAAACACATTAATAAAAAAATAGGTAAATTTAACTAACTATAGGCATGCACTTTGATATTTTAACTTATGGGAATTTAGGAGAAAGAAATCGCAGAGATCTCAAGAGAAAACCAGAGCCCCTTATAGTTCAACATATTCTTGTACTGATTTAGGTTTTAACAAAACCTGATCAACTAGTATTAGTAAAGTATTTAATGTTATGACATGAAATATGTAACTTTGCATTAATCATACCCCATCTATACTAAAACCACCCAAAATGGTATACATAGAGCATAGTTAGAGTATAGATCGTGTATAGATACTAAGGTTTTAAAAGCTCTTTAATAACTTTGAAAACGCACGTTAATCAAAGCGACTTCAGGATGAAGGTACCGTCAAAAATAAACTATTTTCTTCCTACAACATCCCTAAGAATTCCTTCGTTTTTTCTCTCTTTCAATCAGATCCAGCTCTCTGCTGGTCTGCCCTGCAATAGAAGTATTTTCCTGGGCACGTCTGAACAGGTAAGGCATCACCGCTTTTACCGGGCCGTAAGGCACGTACTTCGCCACATTATACCCTTTGTCTGATAAATTGAAACTCAGGTTATCACTCATACCCAGTAATTGTGAAAAATATACATGCGGATGGTTATGCGGAATACCAAATTTATCAAGCAATTCTGCCAGAGCCCTGCAGCTGGCTTCATTATGCGTACCACATACCACGCCCAACTCCTTTATATTTTCTACAGCATACGTTATTGCCGCATTGTAATCGTTATCCGTCGATTTTTTATCAGGCTGTATCGGCGATTGATAACCTTTTTCCGCTGCCCTGCGGCGTTCTTTTTCCATATACGCACCACGTACAATCTTGGCACCCAGGATAAATCCTGCTTCTTTTGCAATCAGGTGATCTGCCTTCAAATGAGCAAGCTTATCATGACGGTATAATTGATAAGTATTGTATACAATGAGCTTTTCCCTGTTGAATAACATCATCATATCCAATGCAAGGCTGTCAATAGTTTTCTGGATCCAGCTTTCTTCCGCATCAATCATCACAGGCACGTTCTTTTCAAAAGCCATCCTGCAGATCCTTTCGCAACGGCGTTTTACCTTTTCAAACTCAGCAGTTTCTTCAGCGCTAAGTGTTTCTTTGGCGTCTATTTTTTCAAGCAATGCAAAACGTGCAATCCCGGTAATCTTAAATACGGTAATCGGGATCCGTTGATCTCCCGCACCACGCTCTATCGTGCGGATAATTTCTGCACAGGTAAAATCGAACACGTGCTCCTCTTCTTCTCCTTCTACAGAATAATCAAGGATGGTGCCTACCTTGCCGGCTGATAGTATTTCTATGGTATGTTCACATTCTGCAATGGTCTCCCCGCCGCAAAACTGTTTAAATATGGTAGATTTAATCAGTCCCTGAATGGGCAATCCGATGTTCAGCGCCAGATTGGTTACCGGCATGCCCATCTGGGTCAAAAAATTGCTGCTCATCACTTTAAATAACCAATAAGCACTGTTAAGTTCTGATTTGGATTTATTCTTGAAGGCAATTTCGGTGTTATCGAAATCTACCATTTTCCCTGAGGATACTTGCATTTGGATAGATAAGTTTAGTCAAACTGCTGCAAAAATATAAATTCCCTTAGTATGACAGGCAAAACCCTTTGTAAATAATTGTAAATTTGCGTTACGATGATAGAATTTAAATTAGAAGGCGAATTTATCCCAATGATACAATTGCTGAAAGCAACTTCACTTGTTCAGAGTGGTGGCGAGGCACAAACCGTTGTTGAAGATGGTTTGGTTAAATACAATGGCAATGTAGATTACCGTAAGCGCTTAAAGGTGCGTAAGGGTGATCTGGTTGATTTTATGGGTAAACAAATTAAGGTAGTCTAATGGATACACTGGAGAGTTCTGGACATAAAATATACTTTGATACCCAGTTGGCCCCGCTAATGGATATCATCGGACAGGAGAAATATAGCAATATCTTCGTTTTTGCCGACCGCAATACCGCGGAAGCATGCCTGCCGGTTTTTAGGCAGATGCTGGATGATTTCAGCGGTTTCGACCTCATTGAAACAGATCCGGGCGAGGAAAACAAAAACATAGATTTCTGTATTGGTATCTGGAAAACTTTACTGGATTTTGGGGCCGACCGCAAATGCCTGATCATCAATCTTGGTGGTGGGGTAATTACAGATATGGGTGGTTTTGTAGCTTCTACGTACAAACGCGGCGTAGATTTCATCAATATCCCCACTACATTGCTCTCACAGGTAGATGCCTCTGTAGGCGGAAAAACGGGTATCGACATCGATAACGTAAAAAATATGGTGGGTACCTTTAGCCTGCCGCAAGCTGTATTTATTGAAGCTGAATTCCTCAAAACGGTTCCTAAAAGGGAAATGTTATCTGGCTTTGCCGAAATGATTAAAAACGGACTGATTGCCGATAAGGATTACTACGAGGAACTGAAAACTGTAAATTATCAAAAGATTACTACCGCAGCCATATACCGCTCTGTGGAGATTAAAAATGAAGTAGTAACGGAAGATCCGCATGAAAAAGGGGTTCGCAAGATCCTTAACTTTGGCCATACCATTGGTCACGCGGTAGAAAGTTACTCGCTCAGCAAAGACAAAAAACCTTTGACCCATGGCGAGGCTATTGCCATAGGCATGATCTGCGAAGCCTGGCTTTCGCATAAAAACAGTACACTGAGTGCTGAAGAACTTGTAGAAATCCGCACATATATCTCAAGTGTTTATCCCGCATATAAAATTAAAGAAAAATCATTCGACAAGCTTTCTGAACTGATGCAAAGCGATAAAAAGAATGAGCATGGTAACATCCTCTTTTCTCTGTTGCAAAGCATAGGTAAATGCACCTACAATTGCAGGGTTTCTGAAAATGACATCCGCGAGAGCCTGGAGTATTACAATGCAACTTATGCTGTTAGAGCCTAGAAATATATCTGTAGCCGTGCTTTTTGGTTTGCTGGTACTCATCTCCCTGGTGGAGATGTACGTGAGTTATGCGCACGACCGCAAGTTATACACTAAAGAGGATACCTGGACAAACGTTTATCTGATGGCATTTGCGTTCATCATTAACTTCTCCACAAAAACGGCTACATTTTATCTGCTCCATTACTGCTACCAGTTCAGGCTCTTCGAAATCAGCAATTTCTGGCTCTACTGGATTGTTCTGGTACTTACGCAAGACCTGTTATACTGGGTCTTGCATACCTCGGGGCATTATATCAGGTTTTTCTGGGCCATGCATGTTACCCATCATTCGTCGCCTCTTTTTAACCTCACTACAGGTTTCAGGTCCACGGTTTTTGAGCCTTTGTACAGGGTCTTCTTTTACCTGCCCCTTGCTTTTATGGGCTTTTCGGCAGTAGATATTCTTTTCGCCTACCTCGTCACGCAGCTTTACGGCAACGCGGTGCACACACAGGCCATCGGAAAATTACACCCAATTGTAGAATATTTTTTGGTTACACCCTCGCATCATCGTGTACATCACGCCAGTAACACCTTATACCTTGATAAAAATATGGGCATGGTGCTGATTATCTGGGACCGGCTGTTTGGCACCTTTCAGGAGGAAGTTGCGGAAGACAAAATTATATATGGCCTTACGCATCAACCTGAAGATGTGGGCCCAATAAACATCGTTTTCCATGAATTTAAGGCGATGCATGCCGATGTAAAGCGGGCGCCCGGTTTCAAAAACAAATTAAAATATATGTTGATGCCACCGGGATGGAGCCACAATGGAAGTACGCAAACAGCTAAAGTGATGCAGCGTGAACTATGGGCAGAACGTAACAAAAAATAATTTTTTTTATTTAAGTATTGACAAATTAAATTTTGTTGCTACATTTGGAAAAATAAAACAATAAATAAACCGGACGCCGCTTTTGGCCCCAAGATAAAAAATGAGAAACATCACTACATATTGGTTTGGTTACTTCTACTATTTTAGTAAGAGCCGGGACTGATATGCAATCAAAAGAAACAACATAAATTGTATATGAAAAGTCCCGGCCTAAAGCCGGGACTTTTTTTGTTTAGTGCAAAAATTAACGCAAGACATCAAATTAAAATGGAAACACCAGTAAGAGTAGCAATTCAGGGTATCAAAGCATCATTTCATGAAGAAGCTGCCTTCAAATTCTTTGGTAATGATATTCAAACCATTGAATGTAATTCCTTTAAGCAAACCTGTGAAGTGCTGGAAGCGAACGAGGCCGACTACGTGGTAATGGCGATTGAAAATTCCATCGCAGGAAGTTTGTTACCCAACTACACGCTGATCAGGGAACATAATTTTGCCGTCACCGGCGAAATCTACCTTCCTATCCAACTTCACCTGATGGCCTTGCCAGGCGTGAAAATTGAGGATGCCAAATTTGTAACCTCCCACCCTATCGCCCTGCGTCAGTGCATCGATTTCTTTGACGAATACCCGCACCTTAAAATCGTGGAAAGTTCTGATACGGCAGCCTGTGCTAAAAAGATTAAGGACGAAGGATTGACAGATACACTTGCTGTTGCCAATACACTCGCGGCCAAACTGTACGACCTGAATATCATCGAGAAAAGAATTGAATCCAACAAAAAGAACTACACCCGTTTCCTGATCCTGCAAAAGGAAAAAACAGGCGAACTGAAAGATGTAAATAAAGCATCTATCTGCTTCCAGGTTGGCAACCATGTTGGTGCCTTGTCACAGGTGCTCACTATTTTTGCCGAGCAGAACGTGAACCTCAGTAAGATCCAGTCTATGCCAGTTTTAGGCAGACGGAACGAATACTATTTCTATGTGGATATCGAGTGGACGGATATGGAAAAATACGACATCGCCATCCGCAAAGCACTCAAATTCACAGTAAACTTTAACATCATGGGCGAATACCTCAAAAACGACGAAGTATAACCCACATCATAAATAACAATTCACTCAAATCGAAAATCCCTAATAATCCCATAATCATGAAATTAAATTTAACTATCCAGCCATTAGAAAGCTGGTTGAACATCAAAAACGAACCACTTATTATCTCTGGACCTTGTAGTGCTGAAACTGAAGAACAATTGGTATCTACAGCTCATTTACTGGCTGCAACGGGTAAAGTATCTGTATTAAGAGCAGGTATCTGGAAACCACGTACACGTCCGGGAGAATTTGAAGGTATCGGAAGCATCGGCCTTGAATGGTTAAAAAGAGCAAAAGCAGAAACAGGTTTGCCTACAGCGGTTGAAGTAGCTACAGCAAAACATGTTGAAGAAGCATTGGCAGCAGGCGTCGATATCTTATGGATTGGCGCAAGATCTACCGCTAACCCTTTCACAGTTCAGGAAATTGCTGATGCCCTTAGAGGAACTGATATCCCTGTATTGATTAAAAACCCGGTTAACCCTGATATCTCACTGTGGATTGGTGCTTTAGAGCGTATCAACCAGGCTGGTATCACTAAAATTGGTGCTATCCACCGCGGGTTCTCATCATACGAAAAAAGCTCTTTCCGTAACGAACCAATGTGGGAACTGGCCATTCAACTGAAAACCTTGTGCCCTACACTACCTATCATCAATGATCCATCACATATCTGCGGAAACCGTGAACTGATCCCTTACATTGCCCAAAAAGCACTGGATCTGGATATGCAGGGATTAATGATCGAATCTCATATTGATCCTTCTGTAGCATGGACTGATGCTAAACAACAAGTTACACCTTCTGCACTGGAAGAACTGGTTTCAAAACTGAGCGTACGTGATCCTGAGTCGAGCAACGAAGCTTTTGCCGATAAACTGAATGAACTGCGTCAGCAAATTGACAAAATTGATGATATCATGATCCAGAAACTGGGTGAGCGTATGGCTATCGTTGAGAAAATCGGTGAATACAAAAGAGACAATAAGGTAACAATCCTGCAAGTTAACCGTTGGGATGAAATCCTTAAAAAAGGCAGTGCATTTGCAAGGGCATTGAAACTGGACCTTAATTTTACAGAGAAATTTCTGGAACTTGTTCATGGTGAATCTATCAGGAAACAAACTGAGATCATGAACGAAGGTAAAACTGAAGAAGAAATTGTTGAAGCATCTGCTGCAGCAAAATCATAAATGGTAAACATGCAGGGACTTGTTAAAAGTTCCTGCCCAATACCTTTTAGCGCAGCGCCTTTTGCTGTTGACAACCTTTAAAGACATATCAGAATAAACGCAATAGAAGAAAAACACTAATTTAATGAAGAAAAATGCAGTTGTTTCCTTTAACGGACAAAAGGATATCCATGCAACAATCAATCTAACCGGCTCTAAAAGTGAAAGCAACAGGGCATTGATCATCGCCGCGCTCAGCAAAGGCATGGTGATGGTAAAAAACTTGTCGGATGCTGCAGATACGGTTATCCTTAATAATATCCTTATTGAATTGACAACTGCTGCGCTCGACGAAAGAAGAACGGTAAACGTAGGCCATGCTGGTACTGCGATGCGTTTCTTAACAGCTTTTCTGTCTACTATTCCTGAAAAGTTCAGGCTTACAGGATCTGGCAGAATGCAGGAACGCCCTATCGGCATCTTAGTTGACGCCCTGAAATCACTCGGTGCAGATATCTCTTATGAGAAAAACGAAGGTTATCCGCCCCTGCTGATCAACGGAGGAATGACGGATACACCATCTGAAGTTTCGATTCAGGGAAATGTAAGCAGCCAGTATTTATCTGCCCTGCTGATCATTGCGCCTACGCTTCCTAAAGGTTTGTCGCTTCATATTGTGGGCGGATTAACGTCGAGGCCTTACCTGGAGATGACTTTGAATATGCTGGCTACAGCGGGCATTCATCACAGCTGGGAAGGTGATACGATCCACATTAAACCACAAATGCACAAAATGGCAACGCTAACTGTTGAGCCCGACTGGAGTGCAGCTTCTTACTGGTACAGCATTACTGCGCTGGCACACAAGGCCGATATCCAATTGCCTTACCTGAAGGAAGAAAGCCTGCAGGGTGACAGTGAAATCCAGAACATCATGACGGCACTGGGGGTAACAACCTCACGTACGCTGAATGGTATCCGTATGGTTTCTGCTCAGGAAACACCTATTAATGAAGTGCTGAACCTAAAAGACTGCCCTGATCTTGCGCAAACTATTATCGTTTGTGCGGCTGCTAAAGGCCTAAACCTGTCTTTCACTGGTTTGGAAACCCTTAAGATCAAGGAAACAAACAGGGTTCTTGCACTGCAGACCGAACTGGCTAAAATTGGCGTGAAACTGATTGAAGACAATGAAGTTTATACCTTAGATTGCGCTGAGCTGAACTTTCCTGACAAAATCACGATTGCCACGTACGACGATCACCGTATGGCGATGGCCTTTGCGCCATTGAGCCTGCTGGTGAAAGAAGTGGAAGTGGTGGATTACCAGGTGGTAGAAAAATCATATCCGGATTTCTGGAAGGATCTGCAGAAAGCTGGTTTTACAGTAGAAGAAATTTAATATGACCTATTCAATATACAAAAATGGCAGGTAATACATTTGGACATTTATTCAGAATTTCCACCTTCGGTGAGTCACATGGTGAAGCCATTGGCGTTATTGTTGACGGATGCCCGGCACAGCTACCAATAGATATGGAATTTATTCAGTCTGAACTGGATAAACGCCGTCCGGGACAATCAAAAATCACTACACAACGCAAGGAAAGTGATACAGTACAAGTGCTTTCAGGTATTTTTGAAGGTAAAAGCACAGGCACGCCAATCGCCCTGCTGATCCCCAATGAAGATCACCGTTCCAAGGATTACGAGCACAATAAAACTGTTTACCGTCCTTCGCACGCAGATTATACATATGATGCAAAATATGGCATCCGCGACCACCGTGGCGGGGGCCGTTCTTCTGCACGGGAAACTGCTGCGCGTGTTGCAGCTGGTGGCATTGCAAAACTATTGTTAAAACATTATGGGATTGAAATTTTTGCACATGTAGCAGCTGTTGGGACTATCAATGCACCAAACCTGCAATTGTTACCTGTAGATGAACTGCTGGCCCAGCGTGAAGAAAACATTGTACGTTGTGCCGATCCGGCAGTAGCGCGTGAGATGATTGAATTTATTGACCAGGTGAGAAAAGATGGCGATACAGTAGGTGGAAAAATCAGCTGTGTGATCCGTAACTGCCCTCCGGGATTAGGGGAACCCGTATTTGATAAACTCCATGCCGATTTAGGCAAAGCGATGCTGAGCATAAACGCGGTACATGGTTTTGAATACGGTTCGGGATTTTCGGGGAGTGAGATGAAGGGATCTGAACACAATGATATTTTCCTTACAGATGGTGATAAACCTAAAACACTGACCAACTTTTCTGGTGGGGTACAGGGTGGTATATCAAACGGAATGGAAATAAACTTCACTGTAGCGTTTAAACCTGTAGCAACGATCATGCACAATCAGCAGACTGTTAATGCAGCAGGCGAAGCCGCAGAGATCAAAGGTAAAGGCAGACATGATCCTTGTGTGGTACCGAGGGCTGTTGTCATTGTGGAAGCAATGGCGGCACTGGTAATGGCCGATCAGCTGTTGAGAAACAGGGCAAGCCAGTTGTAACGAATACCTGCCTGTTATCGTTAAAAATATCCTGCTATTTAATAAATAGCAGGATATTTTGTTTTGTTATGTTCGTGCATCATGCGGTAGACCGTTTCTACCACATCATCTGCTGACGGTTTTGTAAAGTAATCACCATCGGTGCCATAAGGCGTACGGTGCGGTTTGGCAGATAAAGTTTGAGGCTGCCCATCGAGGTGATAATACCCCTGCTGCACCTCTAACACCTGCTGCAGGATATAAGCAGCGCCACCACCCGGTACATCCTCATCCACAATTAATAATTTATTTGTCTTTTTCAATGAAGCGGCACACAGATGCTCATGATCAAATGGCAACAGTGTTTGCGGGTCGATAATCTCTACGGAAATGTCCATTAACGCCAATTCTTCTGCGGCCTCTTCTACTATCCGTAGGGTAGATCCGTAAGAAATGATGGTGATATCGGCCCCTTTTCTGATTATTTCTGCTTTTCCCAAAGGAACGGTGAAATCACCCACGTTTTCAGGCAACATTTCTTTCAGGCGGTAGCCATTTAAACATTCGATCACCAGTGCAGGCTCATCGGCCCTGAGCAAGGTATTGTACATCCCTGCTGCCTGGGTCATGTTACGCGGCACACAAAAATGCAAGCCTCTTAACGACCCAAGGATCATTGAGATTGGTGAACCGGAATGCCATACCCCTTCAAGTCGGTGACCACGGGTCCTGATAATCAGTGGTGCTTTTTGACCCGCTTTGGTACGGTATGACAAACTTGCCAGGTCATCACTCAATACATTTAATGCATATAACAGGTAATCTACATACTGAATTTCAGCAATAGGCTTTAGTCCGCGTAACGCGAGACCGATCCCCTGACCAATAATGGTCATTTCCCTGATTCCCGTATCGGTGATCCTCAGGTCGCCATATTTGGCCTGCAAACCGGCAAAACCCTGGTTTACGTCACCTATAGCACCAAGGTCTTCTCCAAAGGCCACCAAACGCGCGTCGCGTGCAAAATTTGCATCAAAACAAGCGTTCAGTACTTCACGTCCATCCACCATCCTGCTGCTATCATTGTAAGTAGCAGCAACAATTTCAATGGTCGACGGACTTTCTTTTCCATCAGTAAATAATTTCGAATTGTAACGTTCTTCGTTGCGGCTTTTTTCTTTTTCGTACCAGGCCATCAGCTTATTACGCTCTTCAGAATGCTGTCCGCGTGTAATGCGAAGCGCCCTTCTTGCAGAAGAGATAATCTCCTTACGCTGGGCATCAGGGGTATTGGCTAAAGTTGCTGTAATTTTACTAATTTCCTCATTGCCGGCAGCAAGGTTATTGATTAACTCGATGCCCTGGTCTTTTTCCACCTTAATATCAGCCAGGAATTCATTCCATGCCTCTCTTTGCGCTTCACGCACCATGTTTTTAGCGGCATCTTCCAACAGCAGCAGCTGCTCCTCATCTATAATAGCAGTTTCGAGCATCCACATCCGCATTTGGCGGATACAATCGTATTCTTTTTCCCAGGCAAGCCTGGCTTTATCTTTATATCTTTCGTGTGATCCCGAAGTTGAATGTCCTTGCGGTTGGGTAACCTCGGTAACGTGGATCATCACCGGAACATGCTCATTTCTACAGACCTGAATGGCCTGCTGATAAGTTTCGCAAAGTGCCGGATAATCCCATCCCCTTACTTTAAAGATTTCAAGGCCCGCATTGTTTTCATCGCGCTGGAAGCCTTTCAAAACTTCAGAAATATCTTCCTTAGTGGTTTGATATTTTGCAGGGACAGAAATTCCATAGGCATCATCCCAAATGGAGATGGCCATAGGTATTTGTAATACGCCTGCAGCATTGATCGCTTCAAAAAATACCCCTTCAGAAGTAGAGGCATTGCCAATTGTCCCAAAAGCTACTTCGTTTCCTTTTACAGAGAAATTTTTGAGGTATTCCAGTTCCGGGTTCTTCCTGTATAACTTAGAGGCGTACGCTAAACCTACCAATCTGGCCATTTGTCCGCCCGTAGGTGCGATGTCTGAAGAAGAATTCTTCATGGCCGTTAAATCTTTCCATGACCCATCGTCATTGAGTGAACGTGTAGAGAAGTGGCAGTTCATTTGTCGCCCGGCAGAAGCAGGATCTGCCTCAACATCCGGATTTGCGTACAACTGTGCAAAAAACTCTTTCATGGTGCAAATACCTGTAGCAAAGGCAAATGTCTGATCGCGGTAATACCCCGAACGCCAGTCGCCATTCTTAAAAGCTTTGGCCATGGCAATTTGCGGAAGCTCCTTTCCATCTCCAAAAATCCCAAACTTAGCTTTACCCGTTAACACTTCCTTCCGGCCCAGTAAACTCGCTTGTCTGCTTTCAAACGCAATTTTGTAATCTTCGATCACAAGCGTTTTAAAATCGTCGAAACTTAATTCTGAGGCATCAATAGGGTTCGTTGTAAGTTTGTTATTTAGCATCATAGAAACAAAAGTTTATTGGGCGAAGATACAAATTTTATAAATCAGGGATTGAATCTCTACGTAATATATATATTAGGTTCTTGCTTTGAAATGTAAATGAAATCTGTAAATTTGTTTAAAACATACACATATGAAAAAGCTAATTGTACTATTAACCTTTGTTTTAGGCGTAAGTGCTATATCATTCGCTCAAAGTAAACCAGCAGAATTCAAGTTTGAAAAAGAGACGTATGACTTCGGGAAAATCCCAATGGGCAAACCTGTTTCTATCGATTTCAAATTCACTAACGTTGGTGAAGAGCCATTGATTTTGACTAAGGTTGAAACTACTTGCGGATGTACTGTACCTACCTACACACAGACTCCTGTGCTTAAAGGTCAATCGGGACTAATTAAAGTAACTTATACACCTGCTGGTTCACCATTGCCTTTCAGCAAAAGCATCACTATCACTTCAAACGCCAAGACAACTACAAAAGTATTGTATATCAAAGGCGAGACGGTAGCGTCAAGCAGCAAATAATTTTAGTCACAAAATATTTTATTTTTAAAAACCTCGTTATTCAGCGGGGTTTTTTATTTTTGCGCCATGCCATATATATCAGAAAAAGGGGTTCAAATGCCCGCTTCACCCATCAGAAAGCTAACCCCGTATGCTGTGCAGGCAAAAAAGGATGGCAAAAAGGTTTACCATTTAAATATCGGACAACCGGATATTGCTACTCCTGAAGGTATGTTAAACGCCATCAAAAACATTGATTTTGACGTTTGGGCCTATACTGATTCTGAAGGTACCATTACTTACCGGACGAAACTTGCAGAATACTACAACAAATTGGGATACAACATTACGCCTCAGGATATCCTGGTGACTGTTGGTGGCTCTGAAGCCATTACTATTGCGATGCAGACCTGCGTAAACGAAGGTGATGAAATTATTATTCCTGAGCCTTTTTACGCAAATTATAATGGTTTTGCCTGTATGAGCAATGTGGTGGTTAAACCTATCCTGTCATATATTGAGAATGGTTTTGCCCTCCCGGCAATTGAAGAGTTTGAAAAACTGATTACCCCGAAAACCAAGGCAATCATTATTTGCAATCCAAACAACCCTACGGGATACCTTTATTCTAAAGAGGAGTTAATTGCATTGAAAGATTTATGCCTGAAATATGACTTATTCCTGTTTTCTGACGAAGCTTACAGAGAATTTTGTTATGACGGCCGCGAATTTATATCGCCCATGCATTTGGACGGACTGGATGAAAACGTGGTGATACTGGATACGGTATCAAAAAGGTACAGCGCATGCGGAGCAAGATTAGGCTGCCTGATCACAAAAAATAAGGAAGTGATTAAATCTGCACTGAAGTTTGCGCAAGCACGTCTGAGCCCTGGGATGGTGGAACAAATTGCAGGAGCCGCAGCTGTTGATACACCGGACAGTTACTTTGATGCGGTAAATAAGGAATATACCTTACGCAGGGATACACTGGTTGCCCGTTTAAATGCAATCAATGGGGTATACTGCCCTAATCCAGGTGGTGCTTTTTATGTGGTTGCCAAATTTCCTATTGATGACGCTGATAAGTTTTGCCAATGGATACTGGAAAGTTTTGACCTTAATGGCGAAACGGTAATGATGGCGCCTGCCACAGGTTTCTATTCTACCCCTGGATCTGGAAAAACAGAAGTACGAATGGCTTATGTTCTGAATACTGAAGATTTGAATAAAGCCATGGATTGTTTGACTGTTGCATTGCAACAGTATCCTGGAAGAACAAATTAATATAAATGGGAGAGGCTGGTTAATCCAGCCTTTTTTGTTTTTAGAGGCTTTGCCAGTTTCCTTACTTTGTTACACCAATTAAATGTTCTATTTTTAGAATTATCCGCGGTTAACTATATCCACTTATCGCTTTCTCTAAAACCAATATACCAGAAATGAATGCATACCTGTTAAGTGGTCTCGGAGCTGATAAAAGGATCTTTACGAAACTAACCTTTCCTAAAAAATATGTAATTCAACACATAGATTGGATCGCGCCCTTGCACAATGAAGAAGTGACCGCTTATTCTAAACGATTATCAGCACAAATTGATCAGGACCAACCATTCGTTTTAATTGGTGTCTCTTTCGGTGGGATAATTGCAGTAGAAATTGGCAATTTTCTAAAGCCGGTAAGAACAATAATTTTATCCAGTGCTTCTGGTGCGGGACAAATACCATGGTACTATAAAGTATGCGGAATACTCAAACTTCACCAGGTTGTTCCAACCCGGTTATTAAAAGCTCCAACAGCATTGCTGTTTTGGTTTTTTGGTATCAAGGGTAAGGAACAAAGGGATCTTCTTACACAAATTTTAAAGGAAACAGATGAGAGTTTCTTAAAATGGGCAATCTCAAAAATAACCACCTGGAAGCAGAATTTAATACCAAAGAACCTTTACCACATCCACGGTACCGCAGACAGAATCTTACCAATGGCATTTATAAAGCCTGATTTACAAATACCAAATGGAGGTCACTTAATGGTATATGATCAATATGAATTAATTACAAAAATTTTAGCGGATAAGCTTAATTAATCAACCGCATGATGAGTGGTAAAGTTTCCAGATTTCTGTAGCTATAACAATAAAAAATAGCTACTGTAACAGATGCAAGATTTCCCAATAAATAATAATCATTAAATTTATTGTGCTCGTCAATACTCTCCTCATGCTTTAACCTCGTGCCTAGTTTTATAGCCCCGAAAAAAGTCAACGCTGTGGTTATATTGTGAATTAATGCAACAGTCAAAAATAATTCTATTATTGCAAAATTACTGCAACGAATAAATTTCTGTATGAGCACGAGAATAGGCCTGAAAATAAAAAACCCTGCATTTTTGATGTGCAGGGCTTAAATTGAATGTGAAATAGCTTAGCTGATCAATGCATCAAGCTTGGTCAGTTCTTCAACCAACTTACGCTTACCTACCTGTTGACGCCACATAGCATAGTACAATCCTTTAATCTCAAGTAGTTCTTCGTGGTTACCACTTTCAATGATTGATCCGTTCTCAAGTACATAAATACGGTTAGCATGCATAATGGTAGATAACCTGTGTGCAATGATCAGCGTAATATGATCTTTCA
>Ga0247734_1001713_pt1 | contig 16097 bp, 20 predicted proteins | sample UWRJL103311B2_FD_180933 | JGI IMG/M metagenome (GOLD analysis project Ga0247734, IMG submission 180933) | Plant litter microbial communities from Arlington Agricultural Research Station in Wisconsin, United States - UWRJ-L103-311B-2 | ecosystem: Environmental > Terrestrial > Plant litter >... | reverse complement strand
TGCGAGGAAAGGCATATGTGTGCCACTGCTCTCGTGAGTGTTTCCTCATGATACTTCTAGCAAAGCTAACTATTCGTCAGAGGAGGAGATTAAGATTGATAGAGGCGAAGGAAAGGGCTCACCACGACCATGCATACATCGCGACCGACCTATTTCTGAGTCTCTCACGGAGTTTGAGGGCATGAAAGACGGAAAATATAAACCAAAGGAAGCCGCGCTTCGCATGAAGCAGGATTTGAATGACCCGAACCCGCAGATGTGGGATCTGACAGCGTACCGTGTACTCGACAAACCACACCATCGAACACACGATCAGTGGCGCATATATCCGACGTATGATTTCACGCATTGTCTCTGTGATAGCTTTGAGAATATTTCGTGAGTTCTTCATACCAGTCATGCATGGAGCATGCTCCTTACTTTTGACAGGCACTCGCTTTGCACAACGGAGTTCATCGGTTCGCGTCAGTCTTATGACTGGTTATGCGATGCCCTTGAAGTTTACAAGCCAAGACAGTCCGAGTACGGGCGTCTCAATCTGGAGGGTACTGTGATGTCAAAGCGGAAGATCCTAGCCCTCGTTGATGAAAAGTTCGTCTCCGGATGGGACGATCCCCGACTGTATACATTGATCGCATTACGCCGAAGAGGGATACCACCAGGAGCCATCAAGTCCTTTGTCAGTACTCTTGGGGTATCCACTGCTCCTTCCAACATCGAACTGTCTCGATTTGAGCAGACTGTTAGGCAGTACCTGGAAGGCTCTGCTCCGCGGCTTTTGATGGTTACTCATCCTCTCAAGGTGACCATCGAAAACTTGCCAGAAGATTATGTCCTCATGGTTGAGAAACCTCTTCACCCTAAAGTCCCTGAACTGGGCACATCCAATACTCCCTTTACACGCAATCTATACATTGACGCAGACGATTTCCGATTGGAGGACTCGAAGGATTATTTCCGACTTGCACCTGGCAAGACCGTTGGATTATTCGGAGCACCACATCCAGTCACTTGCGTTTCATACAAGACCGATCCTGCCACAGGGCAGGTAGTGGAGTTGATATGCCGATTGGAGGATGTAGCCGAGGTGAAAAAGCCCAAGGCATATATTCAGTGGGTAGCTGTACATGCACCATCCGGGAGCCCTGTTACCATCGACGAGACGAGAATCTTTCACCGCCTATTCAAGAGCGATCACGTACCTTCCGATTTTCGCTCAGATATCAGCCCTGACAGTTTGGAGGTAGTCAAGGGCGCCATGGTGGAAATAGGATTTTTGACACTGGCAAAGAAGCTAATGGAGGAGGCCAGGCGGGAAAGCAAGGCGAGAACAGAGGCAGCATTGAAAGAAAGCAGCCTCAGTGTCGACGACAATACACCTCACGCGACGAGCGCTCAGCTCGTTGGAAACGAATGCGTGCGGTTCCAGGGTCTACGGGTCGCTTACTTCGCTCTAGACAAAGATAGCCGACTTGCGGTGATTGACGATGAGACGGTTGGAGCGGAATCGAGAAAGCAGGGAGACTACATTGTACTGAATCGGATTGTCTCGCTGAAGGAAGATGCTGGGAAAACCTCTTGATTGCTGGTGATTTTACATGCACATTAGATCGTACTTGTATGTGTTTCTCTCTTATATATACCGTATACCATTTGAAGCACAGGTATTGTAGCCGGCCGCGTTTATATAGATATACATTCAGAGGACAAGGTCATCAGCACGATATCAAACCCTAAGTCGCATACGGGGGCTCCATCTGGTTGCATGTTCTCTGCTTTGGCCAGCGACCATTCAAGGTCGCCTATTTGACGTTTCGAACCTTGGGTTAATAATGCCGTTGCATATTGCTTGACGTCCACCATGCCTGGCCTGCATTCTGTGGACATTAGCCCTTGTATTGTAATTCTGAACTCGGTTCTTGCTAATGTATCTCGCAAAGCTATTCGGCGCATCCAAGGACGCGTGGCTCTGATGCTCATACCCCGCGATCGCACTTCAGCAGCTTTGGTGGATATTCTCTACTCTTTTTCAAGGGGACTACTAATAGGTGTCTATGAATGCTATTTTGACATTCTGCTAAAAATGCGCACTTAAAGCGCCTTCTGCATGTCTGTCGAGCAAATCAGACTAGATCTCCACCAAACCATATACATTCAATACACCCATTCTTCCCGCGTTCTGCTTGATGCCCTATCTTGATTGAGCTTCGCATACCAGTTGGAAGTTGTATAAGACCAGCACTCAAACATGCTTCTATCCTCGTCTGCCGTTTCCCCCCACTGCACTCTTTCCTGCATCTTGGCTGAATCCAGTCAATCATGCCGGGTATAACGCTTGGTGTAGCACAGGTCAGTTTATGGCACAATCCGGCAAAGACATGCTCGTTAAATGGATCATCCCGGCCTCAGATAGCACAACTGTTTGCGGAGAGCGTGCTATATGGGCTCTACTTGTCAAGCTGTGGATTCTCAGGCTACAGGCTTTTTCGTACTGGCAACCCTTCACGATGGCGCAAGTGCTCGGAATGCAAGTGGTATCTGAATTTGATATGGGTTACATTGCTCTTGACGGGAACGGCGAATATCATCATGGAGCTACTTCGTGTCTTTCGTGCATTTTCTTCAGACGACGGGCTAGCCGAAGAAAGATTGGCGGAAGTATCTAATGCGTTCAATCTTGGCATGGTATGCCTGACTCGATCGTTATTATTTCCGCTGAGAGCTGATAGATATGCCGTAGACGACTACTACCGTGATTCACGTACTGGTTGCCGATACTGTATGGGTAAGTTCGTCTCCCGTTACTCTTCGGGAGGTCTCTAAATCTTTGATTTAGATTGTTCGGACCTACGTCGTGGCAAGTCTTCAAGATCTTCAGGACGGCCCAATCTAATGCTGGATACAGTACTTTCGGAGGAGGCTGATCATTATCCCGTCTGTGATTCTCTGGATTGCAGGCGTCGTATGTGCTGGAAAAGCGGTACACTCACAAGCAACTTCAAAAAGCGATGGAACGATCAATTCTCCCCACATAGCACTCTGGTTAATAGTGTTCTGGGGCCTTACGTCTGCTCAGAACACACTGTCGACTGGTAAGTGTCATCATTTGAGTTTTCAGGACAAAGGCGTTGAGCATCTCCAGGGCTGATCCTTTGGCGTCTGTGGACGATCGAACATGTTACACGAGATAATAACGCAGCTGCAAAACCGACTTCTCGATTGCAAAGAGTGATGAGGAGTGTCATTGAATCGGGAGTGGTGCTCACCGTAGGCTCCTTATTGGCTCTTATTCTCCAGACGGTACACAGCAATGGTGCATATCCCGCAGGAGGTATCGTAAGTCGACATCATCATTTGTCTCGAAGAAAAGGTCTCTGACGTAAAATATTTCTCAGGATATCATGCTGGTGGGAATTGCCTACAACTTGGCCATTGTGCGATCTGCAATGAATTCGCTCGACGAGGGACAGAGCGGTGGTATCATCATCTCATCGCTTCCCACCGTCTCTCCTCGTTCGACATCTCGACACTCTCGAAGATTTACTAGTATACAGTGGAACAGTACCCCTACATCATTGCTTACGAGGGGAAGGAGTATAACTCGGACTCCACCTCATGAGCTGCGTGTTGTGGTTACTCAGCGAGTGGAGAGATTTGAAAACAAGGACACTTCATCAGTCAGTTCAACTAAAGAAAATGGAGAAAAAGGCGAAACGAAAGGAAGCAGCGTGTTTGAGGCTTGAAGCAGTATATTTACGTGTATAATAATCTCGATGTAATTCTTGTAAACGTGCTACATGGCGCAGGAAGGCAATGTAGAGTCGCGGTCAGTCGCCACGTTTACGTAAATGATGTTAGACGCGTCGAGAAGCACGCAGGGCGCGACAAGCATGGGAAGAAATGAATCTTGCCCTTATACGGCCACTACAAGGCTGCTAGCTAGCAGTTTGCAATGAGCTCAGAGCACGACAGCTCATTGGCAGGAAAGGTGTCGTACTTTGAGCTGGCATTTGCAACCTCTCAGCTAAGTAGTATTTGGCCAGATTCTAGCACTTGCAGATAATGTACGCGCCTTGGAACAACAGCACCAGGAAGACCGTCGAGAGATAGCCGAGCTCAAGAACGTGAACAGACAACTTGCCAGATATACGAAATGGATGGGCGAGAATGGAAAGGACCAGGATCAAGCGCGAGCAGAGAATACTCGCAAGCTTCATCTCGTTCGAGAGCTCTTGCGCGATTTGTTGAGTGAAGTCCTCAAGTCGGCAAGTGCAGACTGCTCTTTTGATTAGTTCTTGCGACTTACAATCTTTGTAGAGTCCCCCTTTACCTGGCCGTGCCTCCAGTGTGTCCAGTGTATCCCTAGACGAGGACATGTTACGAAGAGTGCATTCTGCACTCGATGATCTGTCCGAGGACGCACCCTTGAAAGATGCTGTATCCCCAATTCCGCCACCACCATTGAACACCTCGCCAGGCCCTCAACGTAAGGCGAGAACAAAACCACCTACTCCGGTCGCCACTGGCAGCGGGTTGCGACACAGTGCTAGAGGCTCAGATCAAACACCGCCCTCACCTCCCCCCTCAGCGATCACACGATCGCCTCGAAAGACAGACCAACACAAGAGTAGCGCAACCTACTCACTACCTGCATCCCCCATAATCCATTGGAAGATCGGGGTAAGAAGGAAGGCTCCTATGTCTTGTGATGTTGTTGTCGAATGCGGGAACTCTTGGGAACTACTGCAGTATCTGAGTCGCGCTGGGAAATTGTCTAACGATGTTGTAAGTCACAAATTTCTTGTTTTCTTGTTGATTCTGAATGAATGGATATCTTCTAGGCCGGTACGATTGAGGGGTGAGTCTTCATGGCGACTTGAGGCAGGCTAGTAAGTTGCTGACGAGATGGACATGTTATTGCAGCTTCGACTATCCTGATCCCTCTATGCAAATATCTATCTCCAACGGGCTTGCTTTCGTTGTAAATCCGGCCGTGTTTTGCGATGCGGTACACCTGAAACCTGACATCTCGTACATCGTTGACTGGGTGGACAGCAAGAGCCACGATGTTATCACGAAGTATATTTTCAACCCAAAGTTACCAGCGCAACCATGGCACACCTTTTTAGCTCGATATCCGCCTGACGGCAGGGAAGAATCCAAGGTATAGGGTACTATTTTGTTGATGTGTTGCCACCATGCCGCTGACCGCCAATTGACGTAGCGCCTTGAATGGTTTTACGTAGGTGCATGCGACTGGGGAATGGATAGATTTATGCCAAGGATATGGCCCGTCATGCCAGAGAAGGTGAGTAGTGGCAAGAGTATGATATTGCGGATGTCATTGAGATAGCACCCTTGCAGAGAAAAGCGGATTTGCTAAAGAAGCTCTCAAAGCGTATAGAGCAACGCGACGACCTGCAGGACTACTTGAAAGCTATCGAGGAAGACACCATTTCTCAGCTTTCCATCCGGCTGAGCGGTCTTGATACACATCGTGAGATTTCCAGAGAGTTCGTTAAAGAATTGGGAGGGGAAGCTGTGGTAGCTTAGAATGGATCCAAGTAGTCATTCCTCTGGATAGCATGGGGAATATTCTGCTGCGTTATACCCCTATTTATGAGTTACGAGGATTGTAGATGGTAGTTCGAGAGCAACCTGGAACCAGTAATAGTCAGCCATCGGCCTCAAAGTTTGACTCAAAGGTCCACCGGTGTAACGGGCCGCTTAGGTAATTCCACGTGGATTTTATTTAGTTTTGCAAGCTTTATCCCTGAAGAGGCTTTTTCTGGTTCTCTCTCAGTCAGTCGCTGCTGTGCCACTGTCTACCCCGTTCAGTCTTTATACGGCTTGGAGAGGCTGCACCGAAGACATTGCGCTTTATAGGGCTACACTGCATCGTAATCGACATCTCTACGAAAGACTTAGATCCACCCCGTGCCTCTTCTCAATCGTCGAAATCCACTCAAGTGTCACCGACCTTTTGAATATTGCACAATATGCCGGCTGTCGAGAACTCTGAGAGTTCGGATGAGAGGGACAGAGACGGCAAGAAGGGTGCATCGTCGAAAAGTGCGTAGCTAACTGTATCTATGTTACACAACGATTTACTGGTATACATCTAGGCAAGGACCTATCCCATGTTCCCTGCAAATTCTTTAGAGTTGGATCGTGTACTGCTGGCGCATCTTGCCCGTTCTCACATACTACACAAGAGACAGGAGGAGCGAAGGATGTCTGTGCTTGGTTCGTGAAGGGCAATTGCAAGTTTGGCCACAAGTGTGCTCTAGCCCATGTTCTTCCGGGTCAGAGCATGGCGATGGATAGAAAGAACAAGAAAGCAGCGCAACAAGCAGCATCTGGGGGCAAAGACGGCGGGGCGAAAGGAGGTCGTGGAAACAGCCGCCGCGACGCCCCACGCAATCCCTTGCTTGCTTCCGGATCTGGTGGCAGAGCACCAGCTGGTAGACCTCCTATCACACTCCCATCGAAGGCTCGAGCATCTGCACCTGCTCCAGGCCTCAAGGAGACTGACTTTGCGTCTCTGTTGGAGGACAAATTAGAAGGGAAAGAGGACAAGAAGTCGTTGTCCGGATCTCCAGAAACCACACCCAAGAACGAAGAAGCCCCCAGAGTTGAAGCTATCAATGCAGAACCAAGCATTGAAAAGGTCTCCAAGTCTGCATCTCCAGTGTCTCTACCGATGTCTGCGCGCAAACCTCCTTCCCAATCTCCGCGTAATCCATCCCTTGACTTCGGTCCCATCGGCTCACCGCCCCGAGCAACGTCTAGCGCATCCCCGGCGCGTGCTCTCAATGGGATCTCGCCTGGGACTTCGCCTTCGCAACGAGCAGCGAATGGGTTCCTTTCTTCTTCTCCTTTCTCTGCCCCCGGCTCCCAGTCCATGTTTATGCTCGATGATCAACAAAACCGCGGTATGACTGCAAGCTTAGGGGCGGGATTGACAATGGGAGGCGGATTTGGAAGAGGAAATCGAAGCGGGTATGGATTGTCTTCTAGCCAGGTCCCACAGTCTGCCCTTGCTCTCAGAGCTGAAGATGACGGAGACATGGAAGATTTTATTCCAAGTTCATTGTCAGATCTCTTGACACCAGAAGAACGCAGTCGCAGGATGTCTCGCAGCAACTCTGGACAAGGTGGTACACCTCTTACTGCTGGACATCTTGCCGACCAATTGCAGCAAGGAGTGGGACTTTCATCATCACTGGGACAGGGTGGGTCTGGTCATCGATACTCACGCTCCGTTCCAGCGCAGTCTCTATTAGGAGACATCAGCGCAATATGGTCGGAGAAGTCGGGGAATCAAGCTCCAGTAGGGCTTCCGGCATCACCTTCCCATCTGAATGTCGGTAATGGAACACCCAGCTCCTTCACCTCTAACTCGTTTGGGGGGCGATCGTTTACTGAAGAGCACTCATACCTCAACCCAAGCAATGCTAGTGCTGCATTCTTACCCGGAAACATGCACCATCATCTGGCGCCGAAGCAAGCCTTGTCTTCCAATCTTGGGCGAGGCTTCAGGGACAATGGTCAGTTATCTCAGAGAGCTGCATCTGGCAATATCCAGCGCGCACCTTTCAATGCTTCGCCATCTAGCCATAGACCTATACCGCTGCAACCTGAGATTCCAGCAGATGATCCGAACCTTCTCTCACCCAACGCTCGTGCTTTACATGCTCATGCTCCGGGGCAAAGTTTGCCACAAGGCCTGGCAGCAGGGTATTCTCGCATTCATGCTTTGCCCGCATTGCCCTTACCGTCACCATCTTCGACAGCAGGGTTTAGCGTGTCGCCAGGTCCGACCAACATGTTTGCACAAGGACCATATGGGACCAACCTGACAGGGAACGACTGGCATGCAGCAGGTACCGGCTCATCGCCTCATTATAATGCTGGAAACGATACCATGGACGCCATGCTCTCGAAACTGTCCTATTCAGCTGCTACCCAGCGTGCCCCTGGTCCACCTGGCATTCAGCGCAATGTTAGTGGCAATGGGAGATGGGGACAGGGTCCTCCGCCTATGAGCCCTCTAAGTGGACCAGTTGTTGCAGGTGACGATGATGACCTGTTTACACTGGAATAAGAGATGGGGGTGTACGAAAAGTAATCCAAAATTAACGTCGGGTCGTCACGAATAGCTTGTAACATCTCCCCCTTTGGACTTTCATATCTGTTTATCGTCATTACCAGCGTCTGCCTTGTTTCTCTTCCGCCCTGAGCTGTCCCTTCCAGGCGAAAGGACAACTTGGTCTAAGCCATTTTCTCTATTAGCTACTTACTCTTCCCTTACTAGCGTTTCTGACTCTTGCCCTTGTAAAACCAGTTTCGGCATCCATACATGTGTTGCGTGTATATAGATAATAATGTTGCACGCTATTAGCAATGCAGAATAATGACATAACCTCTCAACTCCGTGTGTGAGGCCGTTGTTCCGCCAGGCGGGGCTATTTGGTGGAAGATGCGCTCAGGTTTAGGCGCCTTTACCCGCTGTGTATTTCATAAAACCGAGGTACATCGATTCACGAACGTGTAAAACTTGTGCTCAACCTTCCATCTTTCCTACCATAATGCACTCCACCACCTTTACTGTAGATGCAGCGTGAGTGCATAGTGTGCCCCTTAGTAAAATTCCTCACCCGGGCACCTCAGGTTGTTTGACATGGATGGCACTCTTGTTGACTCGACAGCTGGAGTTGTCGGCGCGTGGAATGTCTTCAAAGAGACTTATCCTAGCATTGGGAACGTGGAAGACGTGTTGAGCTGTACGTTTTTCCTTTTCCTTTCCAATTACCGTCAAGCGAAAGGAACCATCATGTTGAACGGTTGGATTTATGTAGCTGCGCACGGTGTTCGAACAGTGGACAATCTTCGAAATTTCTGCAAAATTGAGGATCCAGAGCTTTTGGAGGTAAGCATTACCGCTGAAGCTCATGCTATAGAATTCTCAGCCATTGTAGAAAGAGGCAGAGCGATTCGAAAGTGCAATTGTTACCTCTGCATCGCAAAACGGAAGGCCGGGAATACTCTTGCTTCCCGGCGTGCAGGATGCCTTAGATGAGGTAATACCGAATCGCATTACCTATCGACTCTGGCAAGTCTGATATATAGCACTCGCCTTTAGATCTTGCCTTCACGCCATCTCCCAAATCCTTCTTGGGCAATCTGCACGTCTGCCACGCACAAATATGCCGCAGCTGCTTTGAATGCAGCAAGAATTACCGTTCCGGATGTTCTCGTCGCTTCTGAAGACGTAAAACAGGGAAAGCCATTGTAAGTTGACCATACATTATCATAATAATAGCGCCATACTGACTTCATGCGCATAGCCCAGACCCTTATCTCCTAGGTAAGCTCCTACTCTGCATGATAGTATGCTTCCCTAACATTAGGCTAGGCGCAAAGCTATCTGGAGTAGATCCGACGAAGTGTGAGTCGCAGAAATTCGATATAAAGTTCTGCATTTAATGTGCTCTTTAGGTGTTGTTTTTGAAGACGCACCAGCAGGCGTTCGAAGTGGGAAGGCAGCAGGTTGCAAGACTATTGGATTCTTGACAACCCATAGCAAAGCCCAGATGGATGCAGTCAAGCCTGATTTCCTGGTTCAAGACATGTCCAGGTATATATCACCTTAGGCCTTTCTTGTGTATTTTTCATCTTGCTTACTCTGGAATCTAGGGTGAAATTCAAACGATTAGAAGCCGGAGGCCTAGAAATCACAGTTACTACAGATTAATGTCCGCCCAAAGCGATAGATTCTCGCGTGAGCATGCGCTCTATAGACTACTTCTAGCACGCCCGATTTGGTATTTCCAGGAGATACGCCTCCCTGAGAAAGTCCACTGCCTAATGTAAATGCTTGCAAATGCCGAATGTGCAGCGTCAAATGATCTGCCTGCGGCTCACGAATTTAACGGCAACGGATGTGGTCGAATAGCCTCGAGGGCAGGTGAAGACAAGCTTGCGCTATGTACGGACAGTATCATGGTGCAACGGAGGATCTCAGCCGTGACAGCTACGGCAATGGGGCAGGGAGAGAATTCAGGATGCATGAGTGGGCCCGTTCGCAACAAAGGATTGTCGTTTACACGTAAAATGTAGACATTGGATCCAGTGGAGAGCCTTGCGGCTCGATCTAAGCCCAATCTTCCCGTATAAGACTCTCTTCATCGTCAATGAGGCTGCACTAGCAAACCGCACCACATTCAGTCTCAAGCACTAGCAGCTTGTGAGTCTTGGGATATTTCTCCTTACTCGATCTCACAGTCCAGCTGTAAATCCTAGCCTGGATCTCAGCCGTACTGCTGTTCATAGTTCCTTTGTCGTTCCAATTACCCGAATACAATCACACTAGGTATTTCGTGCTTTCCAGTCTAGCATACGAAACTGTGGCAGTTGAAGTCGATCAATTTCTAATAGACGGTGGTGGTATACTCTCAAGCCGCTGTATACGTGGGGGTGTGACAAGGTCGTTTAGGATTAAGTAGAAAACATTGTAGGAAAATGAGAGTCTTCAGATAATTTCATTTACGCGGTAGTTATGTCGACCAATGAATAGAATAAGTTGACAGTGGCTGTCGCAAATGAAAGCCGTTAACAGCGCATACTGTACATTATTAGTGACTTGGTCCGTAGACTGACATGTAAATTCTTCGCATTCCATAAAGTAAGGTGACTACTATCAATACAATAGCCGAACTAGAAGACATTATTCTCCTTGCTCGATCTCTCAGATGCGGAGCGTACATGTATTTAAGTGTATCTACCTGACATATCATCCCTAAATATATTTGTACAGGTGTCCAAAGCCCTAGTGTGTTAATAAATGACTGCACAGCGGACTTCGATACTTGATCTTGGGTTGGGGCAGTTGGCATATCTCTCCTTGTCTATGACTAGCAAGAGGGGAAAAGCATCAGCCGGTTAAGCGAGTGAAAGTAAGGTCGAGACGCACATGCAGTATGTGCAACACATCCAGGTCCGGAATATGGGATGCCTTCACAAAAATATTAGATCATAGAGCCAGTCAAAAAACACTGTACTAAACGTACTGCTGTCGAACTGACGAAAGATGAAAACTTCGTCAGGCATTTGGTCGCGTATGTACATCCATCTCATATTTTCTGTGTGACAAAGATACTCAGATGACCGAGGCAAAAGTTTGCAGGCCGAAGTGCTTACCGTTGTACTGGATAAAGTAACCACCCCCGAACTTGTCCGTCGTTCGCTTCATGTCCGCTGGATCTAATGTCTGAGCATCCAGCATGGCCAACGGCACATCTACGATGGGGCCTTTGAGGGGCCGCCATATGTTGCTGGAAAGCTCCAGGTTAGAGATAGAGCGGGCCAGTGGAAAGGAACTGGGCAAACGTACAAGATAGCAAGTCGGTTCGTTTCTGCGGAGAATTCGGAGCCTTCGAAGGGAGTTAAAACTCGTGCACTGGCTCTCTCCCGATTAATGTCGACGTGGACCGCTGGAACAGGCTGTCCTCCCTGGGTGCGGTCCGGTTGCGTGTAATTAGCAGAAGGCTTCCCTTCTGGTGTTCGACGCCTTAACGAGGAGTGAATAAAATTTTTACGAAGACATGGACAGAAATAAAGAGCAGCATACCGGAGCTGGTGATTGATAGGTTTACAGGCTTTGGCGCCAAGGTGCTTCATTAGCCATGCGCAAGTTGCCTCTGCGTACCGATCCTCCCAGCCGTCAGGGCCTTCGAGGTCGTCGTAAGGCAAAGAAAGCCAGGTGAAGCCCTCCCTGTCGAGGGATGGCGGACGGATTTGTTGGCGAAGGTCGTGTATGGGCACAGTGTGTGGCGCGAGATATAATGGTTTGCCAGATGGATGGCGAAAAACAAAAGGGAATTCAAAGGCTCCAGGCGCTGATTCCTCAACGGCAAAGTTGAGTTCTGCGAGATAAGGACCAGCAGGAGGATTTGCGGAGACCATGGATAAAAAGTTGGAGAGAGCAAAGAAAAAAAAACACCAGCAGATATTATAAGGAACTAAGAGCCGTAGTGCAGTAAGGATGTGCCGTTGCACCGAACATCATCGCACGAGATATCGATAGAGAAAATGCCACAAAATAATCAGGAGGCCGTTCTTGCGGCAAGTCCATCGAAGCCTGAAGTTGCCGGAGGGTCGCTCCGCAGGCGGATATCCCGCGGCAAACAAGACGGCCACTAGAATGTTGCGCTTCCATCGTCCGACTAGGAGCAAATGAATGTCGCTAGACTTGTTCCCAACATAGTTCTTGCGCTTACGGTCGCTACTACTGTCAAAGTTGCCAGGGATTCCCGCTTGACTGGTTGGAAATTTGCAGCTCGAAGGCGCGCGCAGCCGATTCAAGCGTTATCTGTAGGCGTCGAAGCAAATTAGGCGCTATCTTGTTCCTGGCATTCAACGCAAATCACAGCTACTGTTTAAAAGCAACTACCTCCCCGTTGCTCAAGCCCTCAGCCACTCGCTCGCTCCCAGGTTACCCTCATACTTCCAGTTGCTACCGCTCTATTAGCTAGCTCGACATGGGTGCTGGTACTGAAGCCTTCAAGAATGTCCAGAATACAGACTCCCACTTGGTACGCCCCTGTCGTAGACGACTTGTTACAGCCAACAGGTACTGACAGTTCTACGCAGCGTTGGTGGAAGAATGCTGGACTGTTCAAACTCAACACACTCATCTCAGCCGTTTTGGTTGCCCAATTCCTTAATGGTGAGCATACCCCTGTATACATTTAGGGCGGACTTATAGCTGACGACGAGGGGACAGGCTACGATGCATCTCTGCTAGGAAGCTTCCAGTCCATGAAATCGTGGAACGCAAGTACGCTTTCTTCATACTATGCCTACACACGGGGGCTTTTTTTTGACGACGTTTCTTAGCGCTTGGTAAACCCAGCCCGAGTGCCATTGGTCTGATCAACGCCGCTACCTACATCACAGGAAGTAAGCACCGATGTATCGCTAGTCGTTATATGGCAACTGACCAAATATGCTCTAGTGCTCACCGCCCCAATTGCTGCATACGTCTCAGATCGATGGGGGAGAAAATGGTGCATCCAGTACTCGGCTATCACTAACGTGATTGGCACGGTCATTGGATGTCTTGCTGGTGTGGGAAGCTCGAGTGGTTACGCTATGTTTTTGGTTTCACGCATTGTTGTATGTGTCTCCATTTTTTCATGGTGTGGCAGCTTTCTAAATCTCCATAGATTGGATCTGGTCTTGCTTTCGCTGTCATGGTCTCGCCCATCATGTGCGTTTACAATGCCGTACCCAAAAGCCTTTTTATCAACTTACCCACTATAATAGGTTGCAAGAGCTACCACATCCTCGGCACAGAACATGGCTAGCAGGTTTCTTCGATGTTGCTTTCATTGGAGGAAATTTCACTGGTGCATGGTACATATTCTTCTAGTCTTCTTGATCCGTGCGTTCGCTTACCCACTTATGCGTAGGGTTGTATTCGGTTGCAGCTACCTCCTCTCCAATTGGAGTTGGCGTATCCCCTACATTGTTCGTTGTCTTCATTCTGTGCGCAGATCATCGCGGGCTCTGATCTTCAATTCACAGATTCATGTCCCTTTTGCCATAATGATGTCTATTCTTGTCGCATTCGTTCCAGAATCTCCTCGATGGCTAAGTAAGTATCAATCAGACCTCGTTGGATTTCTCGCTAACGTTCTTCTATTTTAAAGTGAAGCAAGGGAGGGAAGCCGAAGCCGAAGCCTTCTTCATCCGGTATCATTCTAACGGCACTCGGGATGAACTTGTCGCATTCGAATGCTCAGAAGTCAAGGAAGCGCTCACTCTTGAGAAGGAGAGGAAGGACGATACATGGGGCGTTATTTTCAGATCGAAGAGCTCCAGACATCGTTTGGCTGTTGGTCAGTGATCTTGTGAACTACGGCTTTTAGACCCTGCAACTAACGAATATGCTTAGTTGTTCTTATTGCCACATGCCAGAACTTGGCAGGAACGGCTATCATTGCGTATTACTACACCACGAGTGAGTCTTGTTCTGATCCCACTGAGATTGCTTGCTCACGATTTTTGCCAGTCCTGAAGTTGGTCGGAATTACTAACACCGTCGTTCAAACTGGTATTAATGCTGGCCTGACATCCGTACGTGAACAACTGCGCCGTGACGCGCTCTCGACTGATGACGATTTCTATGATCAGTTCACAGTTGTGACGGCCATGTTTGGACTTTGGCTCACACAACACATCAACCGTCGTACACAACTTCTCGGAACATGGGTCGCTGTCTTGTGCGCCAACATTGGTCTGACGGTCTGCACGGCCATGTACGTGAAGACAGGCAACACTGGTGCAGGAATAGGTGCAGTCGTGTTTGTGTGGCTCTACAATGGAGCTTTCTTCGGTACGTCCTTATTATTCCTCCCTCGCTCTGGCAGTTTTTCTGAAAATGCGATGGTTAGTGTCGTGTGGAAGTATCTTCTTCAGTATGCCTGCAGAAGTCTTGCATTTCTCTATGCGTGCAAAGGGCATGATGGTGTGGACGATCACGGCCAAATGTCTTTCCGTATTCAGCGCGTACACCAATCCTGTCGCGATGTCTAGAATCGGATACAAGTGGTATACCTTCTAGTAAGTTTCAGCCTAATGCTTGGGGAAGAACCACAGACTGATGAAATGTCTTTTATCCAGTACTGCTGTTCTAGTGGTCACGGGTGTCCTCATGTTCTTCGTTATTGTTGAAACAAAGGGATACACATTGGAAGAGTATGTTGTTCCTTCCTCCACACTTTATTTATTTTCTCACATTGCTTCTTTTCACCTAGAATCGGTCAACAATTCGATGGCCAAAAACTGGGAGCAGTGGAACACCCTGAACTTGTCGTTGTGGAGTACGAGCGCGGCAAAGGCGTGCACGAAAAATCTCTCGATTCTTCAGCCAAGGACGAAGAGAAATCTGTGGGATCGAAGGATTAAGGTTTGGTGATTATAAGGATGGTTATTGTTTTCTTGCATTGTACATAGATTTTCTGACTGTAAATTGTATCATTGAGTAATTCGTTTCGATCTTCAAGCGTGCTCGATCCTAGCACTGCAATTGATCTCTATACACTTTGTTAAAGACAGAGGGGGTTCGTGCATAGACCTGTCTTTCACAAGTATGGAACCGGGACTGATTACGAGGCTAGGTCCTTCCTAACAAATACCTAACAAATATTGAAGCAGTTCTCAAACTGGTTTCGCTTTGAAAATCATTGCATCGGTTGAGCTACATTCACAAAAGCACAGACGTCCATAAATTATGACCCATATAATACCAGCACTACGCTTTACGAACAGAGCTTTTCTGCGCCTTACGCATCTGTTTCTTCCTCTCCTTCTCTTGGATCTGGGGAAAATAATGAATAGATGCACATTCAGTGCGACAATGCCTACGAACCTTGTTCTGCTCAGCAGCGCTAAGCTTGGCTATCCTCTCGTTTTCTGCCTGTCTCTTCTTGATACGTTCCTCTTCCTTAGCTGCGCTGGCTTCCTCCTTCTTTTCACGCTCCAACTCTTCCTTGAATTCCTTGTCCAATAATTCTCTGGTCTTTCGAAGTTTGGTCTTGGTTTCCGGGCGTAAAACAACTTTGTTTAACGAGTCAATGAAAGTGAACATGGCAGAGACAAGCTCCTTGGTATCCGCGTTATTAGAAGATGAGGGGGCAACCAGACTGAGAATAACATGTTTCTGGCGTTCAGTGCTGGGAAGGGGTGTAGTAGGTCTTTCGCGAGGTTGGTCGGTGATCTGAAGGCTGCAAGTGAGTAATTTGAAGCGGAAGAGGGCAAGGAATAGCGTACAGAAAGAGAGCGGAAGTAGCGCAAGTTCTTCTCATTCTTCAATACACTCAAGATGTTGGTGTTCTTGAAGATGCTTTCCGTGATATCAGCGAATTCTGCAATAGGACATCAGTGATATGGAAGGTGTCGATGTCATGTAGTTCTCACCAGACATGACGGATAGTGAATCTGGGAGGGCAGCGTTTTCCGTAGTCTTGGTAAAAGTCTGAGCAAGTGGACACAATAAGCGTCAGACCAGACGGAAAACAGAGCCATGAGGG
>Ga0247734_1001712_pt1 | contig 16098 bp, 13 predicted proteins | sample UWRJL103311B2_FD_180933 | JGI IMG/M metagenome (GOLD analysis project Ga0247734, IMG submission 180933) | Plant litter microbial communities from Arlington Agricultural Research Station in Wisconsin, United States - UWRJ-L103-311B-2 | ecosystem: Environmental > Terrestrial > Plant litter >... | reverse complement strand
AGCGTCGAGGGCAATGTTGTCTCTGCTGATGGATGATGCAGACATGATTACCGCTGAAGATATGAATGAACCAATAAATAAAGAGTGAAGTATGGAGGGGATTTGATTTTGAAATAATATAAGGATGGAAGGTTTTTCTTTTTGATGCTATCTAGGTTATTATTTATTACTGTAGTTGTTGTGCTGCGGCGGCCGCCCGGCAACTTACAGTACCCGTCCCATGGTACGCAAGTCGATACTATCTACAGTAGTAAATAGTAATGAGAGGGTTGTTATTCTCTGCTCTTGTCATTCGATGCCTCTCCTCTCTTCTCTGACAGGTCAGTAAGTTTCTAGGCATATACGACCGAACCTCTATTAAGGTTGAATTCCGAAATAAGCTTTCAGGGGATACGCACTCTACAAAAGAAGCTTTCAGGGGATTCTGCCCACACGATGTCGACATATTAATATCGACATATCAATATCGACGCGTTAGCGAGGTTTGAGACCGGAGGTGATATGTCCAGTTGGAAAGATGCGCGTCGTTGGTGCGTGGGTGCGTTGGTGCGTTGATGACGCGGCGGCCGCGGTTCGGGAACGTACGTTATCCCCCACCACAATGCTCGTGGTTTGTCTCCATACAGTATTGTATAAGTCGTGTACCATAGCCACCCCCTGAACAATCTACACTCTTCTTACTAAAAAAAATATCACTTTCACATCATCAGGTCGGATTTCACCCTCAACGGAATGCCCACGACCACGACGGATCTCGATAGGAGGACGGCCGTAAACTTTTCTTCTCTTCATTGACACGCCACTTTAATTTTTTTGGAAGTTGATGCTGCCAAATACCGGCTAGATATCGAGTCGGCTCATCAATACGCATAGAAACGTCTTGTGCAACTGCTGCTATAGCTCACAACTTGGCTGTTTGGAGGCCGAGTGGTCGCTGGGTATAATCAACCACGATAGATGCCCATGCCGATTCAAAATCCATGTCTCTAGGTTGATAAAAATTGCCTTTGTCTTGGGTTTCTGTTTTTATTTCTATTCCGTTGTGCCATTGTTTGAATGAGAAGCACTGACAGATCCAGTGGATTTGTCCCGACCGAAACTGGACAAGGCGTGTTGAGAGCATTTGTTCCTGCTTTATCCAAGCTCTCCGATCAACTGATGACCTTCCATCAACAAGATCATCCCGAGCCGTTTGTCTATATAATATTACACGTCCATACCTCAACGGTAACGCAACGCGACTAGACTTTGATCCGGGTTTTGGTAGGTCCCAGGAATCACGATGATAATAGAGGGCGTCGTGCTAGCTCTAGTGATGGTAGTTGGGCTAGTTGCCGTGCTGTCGCGGGAGGCTGTGGTGCCATTACGGGAGTGGGTGCTGGTTGTTACTATGGGGGAGAGAGAGCGTTAGTATTTGATTTCATCTTTCAATCGTGGGCGGTTTCTCTTGCTATCATGGCGGGATGGGATGTGCAGAGGGGAGGGGAGGGCAGGGGAGGAATATACCAATAGTGCTGTTGGATGTAATGGTAGTGGTGCTCGTTACGTTTCGGGTGGGAGAGATGCTAGGTGTCAATGGAGGCGGCGAGATGATGCTTCCGCTTGATGTAGTGGTTGTTGTGGTGGTTGCGCCGGATGCACCGCCGTCGCCCTGTGCGAGCGTACGGGGCACCACGGCTGCGAGAAGGAGGAGGGTGATTTTGGAAAGCATACTGTTTGAGTGCTTGGGGTTGGATAGAGTTGGTGAGTGGGAGAGTGCGTTGGAAGAAGAGAAGGGGGAATATGGGAGGGGATTATGAAGTTAATGTAACGAGTGGGCTTATAGCGAGAGTAGTTGAGGCGCAAAAACGAAATAAGTTGATGTTATGGGGGAATGATTGATGTTATTGTTATATCTCAGGATGCTATGGTTAGTTTCTTTAATAGATACTTTGGTTTGGATTACTGAAAGCAGCAGTAGACCACCTGCTCGCAGCGGGATCTATTCACACGACGGGCATGTCGACAAAGAAAAAGAATTTGTTGGACCGACGAGGTCCTCATTTTCTGGTGCGAAAGCAGGTATTCGGTAACATATGATGGGAGCAGTAGATTGCCAAATTGATATTTGTCTGCATCCAGTATACCAGTGAGAGTTATTGTTGATGTCATCATCGATGGTGTGGCCAGTGTGACGATATTAGAATTTTCTGTTTTCAGTCTTGGTTTTGGTTTCACCTGCTCGAATCCGGATCTAACTGAACATTTTATCATGTTCCTTCCGCGTAGTAGTTCTATTGCGTCAGTATCGCATTCATACTGCTACCTTGCTCCGCATTAGGTCTCTTTTGCTCGGCTGGTCTCACCATAACACTCGATTGAGTAAGATCAAATCTGTGGTTAAAATTACAGAAACATCGCAAATCAATTAGCTGAGTGGAGTGTTTGAGCGAGGAATGATGTTGAATTCGGGTGGCGGGAGTTGGGAATGTAGAACATTATTGCTGTTGTTAACCAAGCGAGCCCGAAAACAATAGCATAAAACAGGAACAAGAACATAAAAGAGTATTAATTAATCTACTGTATAATATAATATAATACGATCTTTGTTTATACCAAAATCTTTGTTTACAATTTAAAACAGCATGCGTACGAAGCTGCTCGGGTGGTGTGCTGTCTCTACGCCGTTTTCTGACCCAAGGTGTATCGCTACTGACACCCCTTCTCCTAGCTTTAATCTCCTTGCTTTGGTTTCAGCACGCTCGAGGAGGGAATATAACGTTTCCGCGGAGAGGTGTATGCTCTGGGTAAGATCAGGAAATTTCTCGGCGAATTTCTCAGTAGCAAAGTCTTGGAGTTGCAGTTGTAAGCTGGCTTGGGAATCGGGAACAAGCTTCCCTTCGTCGTCGCGGAAGAGCCAGGAGTATTAGACAAGATATGGCTTTTTCAAGGGGTCGCGAGCATACCTTGTCTGTCACTGGCTGCACAACAGACAGTTCTTTCTCGCCCACAGCATCGACTCCAATATGTGGACGCCAGATTGAGATAGATGCTTTCTTGCTTCCTTTATACTCAACATCGATGCCAACAACGACACGAATGTTGGCATCAGACCCAAGAATATATGCATCTGCTAAACGTGACAGATCCTTCTTCTTTTGCGAGTAGGACAGTTCAAAGATGACGCCTGGATTCTGTGCGTCAAAATGTTGGAACGAGACGTCTGGCTGATGGGAGCCATATTTAGCATCTTTAAAGATTATCTCTGCAGAAGCGCTATTTCTATGTCATCTGCAAACTTCGCCGAAGGACTATCGCTCTGAGCAATTGCACGTAATTGAAATATAAGCTCTTGTGTGATATAAGATTAGAGGCTTTCGTGTAATGGACTGAAGCAAAGGTAAGCATTTTGCGATGACTGTTGCGGTCGGTCACCAGAGGTATAGAGGACATGTCAAAATTGGGATGTTGGTAGAGGAGCGTCTCAAAAAGAGGATCGATTGCTGCAGCTGGAGATCGAGGTTTGGAGCGCGTAAGTTTGTCTCTTTGGAGTTGGACTGGGAGGATCGGAGGTGTGAATTTTGGCGGGAGGCCTGAGGTTTGGTTAGCTCGAACTTCTCTTCCTCATAATAGGGCGAGAAAGACCTGGGACGTATATAGTTGGATGCTCGATGTCTTTCCAACTATACGAGGCAATAAATTCATAATTCTGGATTGTAACTGCTTTACAAGCTTCCTCTTGGATCTCAGAAAACTCAACATAGATATTTCTAATATGTTTATCAACTCCTTTCAGCATTCTATCGTCTCTTAACGGTCTTTGCCGTCCCTTGGTTAGAGCTTCCTCTTAGTGACATCATGGTTGGTCTCTCTAGCTGGCTCACCTATTGGTGAGGCGCCTGAGCTTTGCTGCACATTGACTTTGCTTGATCTAATGCTCAGGATCGATTCTAAAATAGATCGGGTTATTAACTGCAAACCTGCAGGTAGAATAAGAAAGCTGACCGTTGAGGGACGTCATTCCAGCAGTGTTATGAACAAACCTACACTTCTCTCCTCCAGGAAAATAACCATTGAGAAGCAATACAGGATGCTACAACCACAGAGTATCCTCTTTGTGCCGTGCTTTGCGGACGCAAGATCATGACAATCGGACTCGAGTCGAGGTGGAAACTCCTCAAGCGGTTTGTCACGTGCAGTAGCTTGTTAGAGACGAAAGGTCTGATAATGCACAGCCACAGGCTGACCGCGCCACATGCTTGAATCTGCGCGCTAAAATAAAATACACCATAATAAACCTGTGGAATACTTCACGCTTGTGGGTCCAAACGTTATGCTTACCGCTACGTCATGGAACTTGGATTCTAGACGCATTTGATAGGAATCTGCTGCTGGAGGGATTATGTTTGTTATAGAAAATTCTTGTCACTTACATTTAATGACAAAATATATAATTCTAATCGCTAGTTTCAAAATCGTCTAGAAATACGAAACACTATTATAAAAGTAAAGGTATTATCTACAAAGGAGGTGGGTGGGGAAGAGGAAAAGCGAACTCCCATACCGACACCTGACCGGACGAGCCACCGATACATACAACTTTCCCGAACACAATACTACAGGATGGACGGTAGCCTAGAGGAAGCCAAAGCATACGATTCTGGCCATGCGCTATCCACTGTTCTTGCACGATGATAGCTAAGGAAAGACCTGGCTGTGGAGAAGTAATGGAAACTCGAGATGATAGATCTAGTCTTCTACGGCTTGCGAAAACCGATTCAACGGAGCTAGTATGGCCCTCGAGAACCTGCAGCGGCGCGCCTGTCGCGGCATCCCATAACCGAAGTGTATTATCGTACGAGCCAGACGCGATCTGCTTGCCATCGGGAGAGAAGGCTTACTGCAGTGCGACAAAGTAAGATGTCCATTTCGCTATGTGCTTCGGTTTCGATGTTGGGCTCTGCAAGGTGATAATACAGTGTATGTGGCTCTTTTTCCAAGACGCGAAGGAAAACATCGGCTTCACCTATGGACAATTTGCTATACTCGAGGCCATTCTCAATCATGTACATATATGTCTGCGTTAAAGCTGCTGCTGTCAGCCGTTCAGAGAGGTAAACAAACTTATCCTCTAGATCGGTCGATATTGTGATCCGATTTATAACATCCTCTAGAATATTCATAAATCCTTTATCAGCCAGCAAAAGTCCAGCTCGCAGGTTAAAGACTAACAGCTTGTGAGACGGTTTATACTCCACAACCATACACAAGCTCCGTGTGCCATCTGCCTCCTTATATACACAAATCTGATCGGCGTTCCGCGGTTTTGATTTTGAGCCCGAGGTTTGTCCTTTGTTTGAGATACGGAGATTCTGCAAGCTTTGCTAGACCTCTTCGTTATTATCACTGAGGGTATTAACATAATTCTCGAAAATAATGCCACCGCTCAAATTAAGCTCACGGCGAGCTTCTCCTATTTGATAAAGGTGGGAGATGATATGCGTTGTCGGTCGCTCAACGGCTAAACGCTGATATGCCTCCAAATCCTTCTCGCTCGCCAATGGCCGATCGCAGAGGTCTTGCCCGAGCTCTGTAAGGTATTGGGTGGAGCTGAAAAGTCCTACATCTCGCGGTATGTATTCGTAAATTCTTTCGAAACGATGCTGCTGCAGTGCTGGAAAGTCCGTCCAAGGTTTCAACAGGGTCGGGCAAGGTTTGTTCTTAGGGCTGGTGATAGAGCCCTGTGTGCTGAGGCTTTTGTCTGTTTGCATACGAAGTGGTTTCGAGAGAAGGGTATGGCAGGCACGTATGTATTCTTCGAATGCTGTGGATCTTGTCTTCTTTCCTTCGATCTGAGCACGAGACTCAGCTTCTTGTCGATTTCACTACTCATCCTCAGCATGTCGTCGTTCCCGTTCTGCGCGCTCGTCCGCTTCCTCCGCACGTCTTCTCTGCTGCTCGGCTCGCTCATCTGCTTCTCGAAGCAACTGCTCAAGACGCGCAAAATCCGATTCCCGCCTAGAGGACATTCTGAAGAAGTAGGATTAATTAAGCAGATGGAGATGACGACTGGAAGACGCTTCAATTGAGTGACATCGTTGTGTTATGGTAAAGGCAACGCGAAACGGGAAGGGCCGAGTCACATACGATTCGCTAGAAAGCCAATTAAATTAGTTTAGGAACGGAGATCTCCACAGAAGCATGACGCCATAACCACTGACATTTTATGATAGCGAGAATTATTTATCCTAATTTCCTTTATATCTTGATTGGCTATATTAAAGAATCTGTATTTATAGCGAACGTCTATCGGTTGCACTTGAGTGCTGAAGGCTCTCTAAACCCGGCTTCAATATCTCATGGAAATAAATCTAGAGAAAGAGAACAATAACTTGTAATCTTTTGCTTCTTTGAATTTTTATTTTATCTATTCAAGGTCAAGCACGCAAGCGCGAGCGCATTTCTGGTTATAAAAATACCAAAAGGGCATCAAACCCTATCCCTTAATTCTTAAATCAGAATCGGAATAGGGAATCCAAAAACCGACATAGTGAAATCTGGGTGTCGTATTAGGTCTCACCCAGTTGCGGATGTGTCACATGAAGCCTATTTTGGCGCGGAGCTCTGAGCACAAAACAGGCTTCCCTGTTATTGAATAGTAGCCTGCTCCACTAAGTGAGGTGCGTCCCGGTTAATCATTACCAAATATCCGAGGATGAACTTTGTACAATCAGGAAACGATTGCTCCTCAAACTTTTTACGAGCAACAGAATTCCATAACTTTCCTGGTCCTAGCACCATCTGATAGAAATCGCTAGAAGCCGTTGGTAGACGCCCTTGATCATTTTGACTATTGCTTTCTAACAGGAGTAGAATATGGAAGTATGCGAACACAACGAGCCTTCATCGAACAGGATGGAAATCTTGCATTTTCCCACGCGAAGATTATATTCAGAGGGCGACCAATATTGCTATGCGATTCCTAGTCGTCGATACCTCCCCACTTCCGAACTTGATCTACTTGAACTCCATCTTGTCCCGATTCCAGCTTCGCAGGCCAAGTCTTGACCAGAGCGGCAGGCGTGAAGGGGGTTACGGGAAAACCGCAATGAAGTGGCAATACCTGGGGAAGTCAGAGTAGTTTGTTCTCTGTCGGTCGAAGCATAGCAGAGCCCATGTCCACAATAACCTCCTTGTCGGTATAGATGTCATTGTCTACAGCTTTCATCAAACTCTATGCCATGACTTCCTGCCCTGGTCAGCAGCTTCCTTGCTGCGCCGGAGGAGCACAACGTTCTCTGATAGCTGGACTAGGTAAGGAGGGAGAAACGAGAGGACGAAGTTCCATAGCCATGTATTTTTGTACGGTGCAGCATAGAGAGATTCGAGATGGTTGCTCCGGAGAACCTGAAGCCCATTCCACGGATAAAATAGACCGAGGAGAACCTCATGTATCTCGTCTTGAATCTTTAGTGTAGTATCGAGAATGTCAGTGTCCTGCTCTGACATGGAAGTGAAACTACCACATAGAGAGGGAGTCTTTAAGGACTTTACGGAGCTGAAAGAGACCTGGATATGAGTCATATGTAACGGATGAGAAGGATCAAATGGAAAGAGAAACACTCGATTCTTAGAGCTTTGAATGTCTGTATGATTGTCTTTTCAGAGCTGCGTTGAAGATCTCTATAATAATTTACATCTAACGGAAATCGAAGCCACTGGTCGCCAGCATACAGACTATATCCGAGTTCATTACTCAAAAGACAAGTATATGGCCAGCCCTTGCGGTGTTTCCCAGACGGTGGTCATAGAATCGTCTCCTTTCGCCTTCTACATCCTGGCCGATAAGGGATGAGAAACGAGAAACGGAGAGTTGAGAAAGTGGGTATGGAATGACGAAGTCAACTGTCGCGTAGACGACCAATAGATGCGCGGTGCTTGGTGTGAGCGGTGCGTGGTTTGTAGAGCAGCGGGTGCGGTTAGCTGAAAACTGGTTAACAGACTCCCAAAAACAGCGGCCAAACACCCCCGAAAACAGACGCTTCTTAACCGTTACACCGTGTAATAAAGTATTATATCATACAGTACAGCACAGTAATGAATGAATCATAGCACTGCTTGCTCGCTTGCGTATGCATCAGTGCCACCTGCCCTCCACATCATGACCAGACCAGGGCCATGACTAGGACCAGGACCATGAACCATGACGACCGTGAAGAAAAGAAAAAATCGAAAAAGAACTCAGCGATCATGGATCCATCGTGAAGAAGATCACGACATATGCGGTGTAGAGAAAAGAGTCACCTGGTGCTGTCCTCAAACTTGGTTTTCCCTCTGGTTTTCCTGACCGCCTCACAATACGTGCTGAGGTGGTTTCCCAAGCCACATCTGGCCACCACCGCACGGCAACTGCTTGTTGCTTGCTGCTTGCTGCTGCTACGACTTCGCTGGCCAGATGCCTTTCTTCTGCCGGCATGGTGCCTGTTTCCTGAGCTTAATCAACCCGGGACACTGGTGCCGCCGTTGCTTTCAGCTTGCAATAATGGGCAATGCAAACGCAAGGAATCGCCCCCAAAATCCTTCTGCAGCAGAGCACAGGGGGTTGCAGTACTCCAGGTAGGGAAGTAGTGTACTGTACTGTGCTGTACAGTAAGTAGTCGGCGCGCGGCCCCGCGCGGTTAATCTCACCGAAGATTGTTGTATGCGCTGTTGGGTGGTTGCACAGCACGCCACAATTGCACAATGTATTGTCGAGTCGAATGTTGAAGGGAATTGAAGGAGATTGCATCCGCCGTTAGGCTTCCGTTTTTGACCGATGCGATGTGCAACAGAAATTATCAAGAGGGAGTTGAGGGAGTGAAATGGGGTGGTTTTGCACGGGAAATGTGAGGAGAGGGGGGAAAGATCACGCGTTGTTCCTATTGTCGTCGGAATTCATGAGAGCGAGCGGAAATACAGCCCATTCATCTTCGTAGATCAGAATACAATGGAAACGACGGCACTTTTAAAACATGGAGCAATTGTGAACTAAACTCAAGAGATGATTTTGACAGTTGTCATTAATTTATCCAAGCTACGCAATAATTGATGTGTATCAAACCAGCGCACCCAGAACTATCTAAAACCGGTCCTGTTGGAGGGAGCAGCGCTCAACCTTCCTCATTCCCATAATCATGTCTCTCTTCTCAGAGTCCTCGAGATCACTCTTTCCATCTTCCATAGAACGTAATCCTGTACTTTGAGACCAGCCTTTTTAGCCCGTCGAGGGAGTACGTCCCTAACCATCCATCCCGCCCATGCCCATGCCCATCCGAAACGCCGTTACCGTGGGTATGTCCAAATCGCTTGCTAATTAGAATATGTGTTCAACAAAGGAAAGGTTCGAAGTTGCCATCATCTTCTGATGTGTTCTCCCTTGCTCCTCCTAATTCATAGTCCCCGAGATGGGCCTATCCCAAACCCACAATCCATTCCCAAACTGCCCTGATGCTTTGCAGCTACCATCTATAAACTCAATGATTGAATCCATTGTCCCCAGGACTCTTGTCGTGGTCGAGTGACATCCACGGAGGAAGTGAAAGCCATGCCTCTAGGCGAATGACTATGTTGTATGAAGTTTGAACTGCCTTTAAACCTGTCAAAGGCTCCAAGCCGGTTTCTAGATCAACAAGAAATCCCAGCCCTTCATTTGCATCACATCTCTCCAGGAAATGTAATGTGCTTCACCTCCACCAGGACTGTATTGACCATCGACGTGGCTCCAGACCTCTCTCAAAAGACAAGATACACGACCAAAACTACCGACATCGGCAAGATCTCCTAGGCTCATCAGACGCTCGTCGAAGAAGGCCCGGAAGGTGGATCCAGCTGTGCTGACAGAACCACCGATGAGATATACCCAAACAAGACTTCGATCGTAACCCATGTGTCCCGATGGAATGAATTCAAGAACCTGGGTGAGTTTATCAACAAGGCCGACGCAGCTGGCCTGGCTGGGAGTAAACCCAGGAACGAGACTGCAGAGATAGATGCGAGCAGCTAGGCGGAAAGCTGCGGTCATGTTCTTGCTTAGTTGCTTTGGGCTCAGAACACCATTGGCATTGAAGGGAATCTTAGGTCCACACTCGCCAAGCTCGGTCAAACCAATTTGATCTCCGAGAGCATGAACATGCTGGCAAAGCTGGATATCATCCATCCCATCCTTTTTGAGTGCTTCTAAACAGGCGATCTCAGAGATCAGGTACATGACGCGGTCATCACAGCCCATGAGCTCTCGAAGTCCAAGAGAAGAGTTGGTTGTAGATAGGTGTTTTTCCCGGTATGTATGGGCGAATGTTGGAGCGCGGCCTTGAATGGTTGATCCAAGAATATCAATCCAGGAAGTCAGTGTCATATTGAAAGACTTGAGGTCATGTGATTCTGTGACTAGCCGATTCAGCTCGAGCTTTTGTACTAGCGAGATGGCAGCTTGGAAATGTTGGTGCCAGGGAATATCTGGAAGGGAATCGTCGAAGCGGCCAACTGAGCACTGGAAAAATATCATGCCCAAAGTCGCCTCCAGTATCGCCGAGTGATCAGTGTCGCGATTGAGTGCTTCACAAAGCTCGGATATTGTCGCGTAGCGGTGGCGCATGATATCGTTGTCGATTTGGTCCCCTTGAATGTTCATGGTGGCTTTGAAGTGCTGCGCCGAGATGCTCAAACAGCAGTGCAAATAGCACTTGTTGCTTTGGAGAGCAGGTAGCACATAGTCAGATCTAGCTGAGCCGTGTTGATTGGTCTCGAGAATTGGGAAAACTGTGGGCAAGACATCTGAAATGAAGTGATCGAGAAGTCTCTGGTCGCTTTCGTCTAGCTCAATGGCTACTTGTCGGACTGTCTCAGGTGGACCATGGGAGAAATCAAACAAGTTCATGTTTAGCGTCTCTTCTGCCATTGATGCTCGTCTACCATTATATTGTTCTTCCCAGTCATCGGTAACTGGGTAGGATGGGAGCATGGCTTCAGGGGGTGGTGGTGGATGGAACGTGCTGAAGGTTGATATTGTTGACTCGCGGCGGGTAGGGACGTCGTTGACGAACATTTGTCTTTCAGTCTTAACATCGATTTCGTATGGAGAATATTCAGGGTACATTGAAGCGTATTGTGAGTGTGATGAATGCATTTGGGCGTTGTATGCAGTGTAGTCTGCGATAGCAGGTCCTTGATTGAAGTCATATAGTGATAGCTGAGAATCAACCGAAGCTGACCTTGTTCGATCGAGAGAGTCGGAAAAAGTGGCAGAAGTAGGCAGAGAATAAGATAGTCCTGGTGGCGTTTCTGATCCAGGAGTCATAACTTGTGTATTGGTTGTGGTGGTGGAGGTGGTGGTGGTCTTCTCGTTGAGCTTCTTCCGCTTGATAATCATCTTGATGTTATCCTTTTGTAACCGGCGTTGATCATTGTTGCTCCACCACATTGGTCTTTTGTATTCACATCGCAGACCAAGATGTTTGCATGCAGTGCATGAAGGCGAGCCCTCATCACACTTCTTTCTCCTCAGTCTACATGTGTAGCAACCTTTAAGGTCAAGTTAGCTTCCGAGTCTGGGGTCAAGCGAGCGGCCGGCACCAAGGTGGATAAGAGCGAGTGAACGAGGGAAGGATGAACAAACCTGTCCTTGATCTTCTATGCATTTGCATCTTAGTTTTGGCAGCATTTGCATTGCTGGCTTTTGAAGCCGACTTGGGCTTTGATTGAGCAACCGCCATGGCAACGTCTGGTCTGCTCATTACCTGAGAATTGGGGGGTTGTGTTGACATTTGTACCTCGCAGGCAAATAGTGGGGGCAAGGTGACTCGGCTGTGTGGATTCGAGTTGAGTTGAGAGGTGACTGGGGTGGACGGGCTTAGAGTTGATAATTGGCGAGACCGGGGGAGCGATTAATATTAATGAGTGACGGGTCAAAGCAAGTCCAGCTTGCCTGATCAATGATATGAAGAAGACAAGAGGAAGTACTGAACGGCGACAGGAAAGGCGGCACACTAATAACTTTCGACGTTGGTGATGTGTGAAGTATTGGGCCGACTGCTGGATGAACTATATACTATATACAAGTCATCTTGAGGATGCAGAAAAACGGTACGTTCTATTCTTGGATATCGAATAAACAGAAGCTATTCCGGCCCAGATTCGCGCCTATGAGTGCATGCACACGTGCGGCTAGGCGTTCACAATGGAGTAGGGCCAAGTCGAGAGGGACGACGTCCTCCTCCGGGGCGAAATGATGAGTGTTGGTTGGATCCAATTCGGGTACAATGCCATATGAGCAAACGAGACAGGGTGAAGCGTCCACCAATGGCAGAAGCAGATATCTGCGGCCATCCAGTCAGAGTCCTTGGAGCTGCTGTGGGTTCTATTTCGACGACGCGCCTCATGCAGCCTCTTGCCCAACCGCTGGCTAAAGCCAGCATCTTACATCCTTGAACTGCTGTACTGCTGTACTGCGGTACTGTTGCAATCTAACCCAACGCGGACTGATGGGGGTGATCCTGCTGGTAGCGTCAACAACTCCAGTATCTGGACGATCGCGGCGAGGAATCGGCTGCCGGCGCTCTTCCTCCTTGTCTGTCTTTCCCTCCCGCAGGGCCCCCCGTCCATGGTCCATGCTTTCTGCAGGACACCCCCAGCTGCAGAGCAGTGGAGCAGTCAGTATTGTACTGCACAGTAGAGAGCAGAGAGCTTCCCTGCTCACCGGAATCGCATATCCTCACAGACCGTTGCAGAGCTTGCAGAAGCTTCCCTTCGTCTGCGTCATGTCTGTGCAGGACAGAACAATTTCTTTGTTTTCAGCAAAGTCGGGATATGGACACTTGGCCCCTCCTCAACTCCACGGCGATCTGCCGTCTGAACTCACCAACATACAGTCCAGTATACCATAGTGCATAATTCTGTAAGTACCAGACAAGGATCGGATAGCTGCCCATTCGTAAGACAAATTGGGGGAGGGGGCATCCCCTATTTGCTCTAAAGAGGTAGCGAGCGAAGAACGTCCAGGCTTTCTCGAGGACTCAAACTTGGTTCTTGGCTCGTAGATGATGATGAATGGAATGTTCAACCAGACGTCCAGAAGTCCAGACGTCCAAACGTCCAGGGCGTGACCGACTTTGGCGGTGAACGCTCTCGTGACTCGTCGCACGCAAAAATCCCGAAAGTGCTCTTCATTCCCTGGAGATTCCGATGGTTGAGTATTCCTCGAATCGTGTAGCCATAAACGGCGGTCAGGTTCGGATTGGCCAGGAGGCGGGCCACTCACGATGGTGAACGGGACGTAAGACAAGGGGGCGTGATAGCAATGCTCCTATTCTTTTTGGCTCGTCCTCCTCCCTCTGAAGGAGGCTGGTAGCACTACAGTTGGGAAGCAGTAGTAACGTACGGTAGCAAAAGAACGACCGAAGGATACGGAGGATGGTACGAGTGTGGTAAGTGCAAACCGCGTGATATGGCTTCGAGTGGCTGCCAGATGTTGACGTTGTGTGTGTCGTTGCATTAGCCTCTCTCTTGACGCACGTCGGCAGCCAACCGTCGCATTATGAGCTAGGATCGCACAGAGACACCACGGCTGGGCGACAAGGTGCGTGCGGACCATAGCTCTACTACAGTACTGTACTTACTTATTGCTCCCTGCACTGCGTCAAGCCGTTGCGGGGAGGAGGGACAAGAAAGCAACCCTCCATGATTCCCTTGTTCCCTTGTCTAGCCGCATCTTCCTTGCATTATCGATTGATAAGATCTCGATACGGTAAGGCAAAAGAGGACTCGAGGGAAAAGGGGGCCAGATTTGCTTCGGCTACGGTACTATGCTATGCTTTGAGATATATTGGGTTTTCGCTTTGGTGATATGAGCTATGAGATATGGACTATGGAACTCCTATGAGCAGGTTGATAAATTAATGCTATATGGCACTATCAACCCACATACTGGGTACATAAGCTACACTATTCATTGACGTGCAAATGACTCGAAAGTGGGTTCTTCTCTCCGCTCTTATCGCGATAGTCTCACGCAGACTCCCTCGCTGTGATCAACGGTTAAGCAGTTAGTGGTATATTACTTACTTAGTAGCTTGGGTAAGTAGTACTACTAACTAACTGTACGGTCCAGCAGAGTAGTACTACTGTAAGCAGGTGCTGGGGAGGGCTGCAGAGAATTAAGCGAGTGCAATGTAAGTAAACACAGGGGCTCATGGATGGATGAACTTCTTCCCCCCGGCAGATCAGCCATCCTTTTCCCCCCCTTTCCCCCTTCCCCGGTAGTCTTTCTGTCTCTTGGACGCTTTGACCATGTTTCTTTTTAAAGATACATAATATCACCGAATTGGGATATTTACCCGTCAATAGTCTGAAAATGCTGTTAATTTGGTTCAGTCTCCAAGCGCCAAAGTCACCATGCCCGGTGCTCGGGAATAGCTGCAAATTAGCTTACTTTCATCACATTATCACATTAACCGCCCAATGCAGATCTATTTTGGTACATTAGCTAAACAATGAGAGCTAATTTTGTCTCTTTCGTCGAAAAGCCTCTGTACCCCACTCCTTCCAACCCGTTTCTGAATCTGGAGTTTCCTCTTCTCGTCCCCACATTGAATGCTCCCTCAGGCTGACTACTTTCTGACTTACTGACCTACTATCTGTACTACTGTACGTAGCCTCATGTGATCTTCGGTGCACAAGGAGACAAGCAACGTTCCGACACCACGGAGTATCCCGTGCTTTTCGAGAAGCCGAACTTCCTCCACAGTCTCCATCCAGGCCAAGAATATCGCAACATCTATCGCTCTAAGAGTTGACTTATCCTTCTCGATTAGGGAACCCGCTAATACGCAGATCACTATGATCGGCTTCAAAGGTAACTGTGCTGACTTATGTCGAACAAGGGCTCATACAACAGGAAATCAGTAGAATGAGTTGATTGGGAAGCGGTACGAAAGAGCCGAAATTTGATAGAAAAGCCATGATTCTCCAGAATCAAGTCACATCGCGACGGCCAACTTCACAAAGATTTCATGGTTCGCCAAAGCTCCCCGAGAGAAACCAAGTTCGTACACATTCCCATTCTAAATATGTGATGGGTCAAGTTATTTCTTAATTAAATTAGTGTCAAGTGTTGACAGTTTCTTTGGTGGTGTTCCAGATTCAGTTACAAGCATCGTCGAGTTTCGCGATCCCCGTCTTGCTATTCGACACCATCACGCAACCACCCTGAAGATTTCATCAAACTTCAGACACTTAGATCTTGTAAACTTCCCGTGCCTGAGGGAACTTCTCTCCATCTCCAATGAATGTTCCTTCTCCCTTCTCCCTTCTCCCATTGTTTACTCAGACAAGGAATCTCGCATGAGCTTTCAATCATGTGAGTTGAATGTGAGTGATTTCCATTGGCAATTTGACAGACAGTGATTACGAGACCTGGGGATCAATCGTCACTATGAGAACTTCGGAGAAGGATCCTGAATAGTAGAGGTCACGTCGCAATAAGCCCTCTACCTCCTTCCCGTTGATGTTCGCTCACGAAGTAGTAGTAACCAATACATGGTTTTTGCGGGTATTTACGGCAATGCTTGAGGTTCCACGGACGGACGCCGACTGGCAAAGGATTCAGGGCATGAATGTTAAGAACATCACCATGACCAGAAGAGATTTCTTCAGCTGTGGCCAGCTGTTTATTCCAGGTCTCCACGGTATGTTTGATTTGACCATCACAAAATCCTCCGGCCAACCACGAAATATAACATTTGGAAAATTGAGCACGTAAATGAGGATAGGGTCCGCAGGGAAGAGATAGCACCGCAAATGAATTCAGAGTCGTTCAAGTGCATATTGGCGACGCCATGGGCTTTTCTTCAACCATTAGGATGATTACGGATGGGTACGGATGCACCTGCCATGCACATAACGGCACAAATTATCGTAGTGCTTTACATGGTAGTCTCCTTCACTTTAAACTCATCAATTTACATTAACGGGTGCCATATGAATTACACTATTGCAGACTATTGTAGATCATGAGTTTAGCCGAGATATGGCCCCATTTCTTCGTAGTTTAAGTAGATCGGGAGGTTCGGTTGCACCCGCGAACCC
>Ga0247734_1001711_pt1 | contig 16101 bp, 9 predicted proteins | sample UWRJL103311B2_FD_180933 | JGI IMG/M metagenome (GOLD analysis project Ga0247734, IMG submission 180933) | Plant litter microbial communities from Arlington Agricultural Research Station in Wisconsin, United States - UWRJ-L103-311B-2 | ecosystem: Environmental > Terrestrial > Plant litter >... | reverse complement strand
CCGTTATATTAACCTTTTGCTGGTTGGAAATCTTATATGGGTTTTATCTACCTACATCTTTAAAACCTACCAGTTTAATCGTTTATCGTATAGCATTACACGTCAGTCTTTGAATGTTATAAAAGCAAGTGCTGTACATGCTGCCTGTATGCTTGCCTATTTATATTTCACCAAACAGGGGGAAGAATATTCAAGACAACAATTCCTTTATACATACAGCATTTTAGCAGTCAGTGCTATATCAGCAAGGATTTTCATGATGTATTCTATCCAGCTTTACAGACAGGCAGGATATAATTTCAGGACTTACGCCATTGTTGGAAAAGGAGAGCTGGCAGGATTAATTGATGGCTTTTACAACGAACGCAAAGAACTTGGCTATAAAAAATGCGGAACCTTTGAAGTTCGCAACCATGGTAATGAACTGGAACGTTTGGAAGGATTTTTAGAAAAAGAACAACCAGACTATATCTATTGCTGCCTGTCGGACATGGATGATACGATGGTAAAAGGTGTGATCCACATGGCACAACGCCAGAAAACACAGGTGCGGCTGGTTCCGGACTTCCGTGGATTTATGACCAATATGGCTACAATTGAATACCACGATATGTACCCTGTTATCCAGGTAAGCACCAAACCATTCTCCAGTATGGAAGAAGCGACTGTTAAAAGAGTTTTTGACCTGACCTTTTCTACTATTGCAATGATACTGGGTGCGCCGTTATTTCTTCTTTTAATGGGTGTAGTTGCAATTTCTTCACCGGGTCCGGTCTTCTTTTTACAGGAACGCTCAGGCAGATGGGGTAAATTATTTAAAGTAATGAAGTTCCGTACCATGTATGTAGATGCTGAGAAATTTGGCCTGCAGCATTCCCAGGGAGATCATGATCCGCGTATTACACCGATAGGAAGAATTTTACGCCGCACACGTCTGGACGAACTTCCTCAGTTTTTCAATGTATTCAAAGGTGATATGTCTATCGTTGGTCCTCGTCCGCTTTATAAATATGATGTGGATATGCTGATGCAGGAAGCACCGCATGAATTCAGAAAATTACTGACCCTGAAACCCGGCATTACTTCCATTGGACAAATCAAAGTAGGATATGCTTCTACCGTAGCTGAAAATGTACAGCGCCTGCGTTACGATCTTCAATACCTCCGCCGATACAGTATGTTAACCGACGTATCCCTAATCTTCCAAACCGTACAGGTAATGGTCCTGGGCCGAGGAAGATAATTACCCGAACAATCTTACCCTATACATTTCTAATACGAATTAATGCTAAAACAATTATTAACAACTTAAAAATGAAAGTAATGAAAAGGAAAACATTTTCTCTCTTGGTATATGGGCTGGTTCTCATGCTGGTGATGTACAACTGTAAGAAAAAGGATGAGGATCCTCTTACTCCTGATGCAGGAAAATTAGAGGAGCTATCTAAAATTACGATGACACCGGTTACTTTGGTAAAACCTGCTGCTGTTGCCTCAACCGAAGGTAAAGTTGACGTTTCTGCTAAAGCTACTGCTTTGAATGCTGATCTGGCGAGTATTGCTACTACCGGCGTATTGCCTGCCAGTGCAGTAACGGCTTCGGCAGAAGTGACAAAAGCATTATCACCTGCGGAAATCTCGACTATGTCGTCTCTTACCCCTGCTGCACTGGCTGCAATCGCTAAAGGCGGTGCACTTCCGGCTGATGTAAAAGCGGTAATGACCAAGGCTGCTGCTGATGCTGCATTATCTGCTTATTTCCCAAAAGTTACTTACCCGACTGTGGGAGGTAAAGAAGTAAAAGGACGTATTGGAGGAACTGTAATTCCGGAAGCTGTTGAAGCAACAGAAGGGACATTGGTAAGTGACGAATGTATTGCAGCGGCAGAAGCAGCTTTCCAAACTAAAAAAGCAGCATTGGATGCAGCGCGGTTAACAGCTCTTATTCCGGTGACTGCGCAATATGCAGCAGACATTGCACCGATTGCAGCAGCGCAATCTGCATGTAACTCTCCTATCGCAGCTAATTATGATGCACAACGTGCTTCATATTTGACAGTGTATAACACAGGAGATGCACTTTTACAAACATTAGGTGCAAGTGGTGTGCCGATGAGAATTTCACTTTTAATGCAGTATTTAGCATTGGTAGAGGCAACTTATGCTTCACAATCTGCTGCTGTAAAAGCATGTTCTGATATCGCAGCGGCCCAAACTGCCAATGCCAATACTGCACGTGATAGTAATGCTGCGGCAGTTGAAGCATCTTATGCGACAGCTATTGCAGCTGCCAGAGCTGCTCAAACTGCTTTAGTTGCTTCTTGCCACAATCAGGGAGGTGGTCTTTAAGATATTGGGAAACAACATAATTTGGAAGGGGAGTATTTTACTCTCCTTCCTTTTCTTGTTTGCAATCAGCCAATCGTTTGCACAGGTAAACTTGTCTGGAAAACCAGGCTTGATCTATACACCAAGTGCCGTTGCAACGGAGGATGGATTATTTCGATTAGGTTACAATTACAATCCAATCAAATACTCTTTGAGAAGAAATGGGAGAAACCCGGAGAGAATTATTTTCGCCAATGTGACTATTCTTAAGCGCCTGGAAATTAATGCCAGTCTTTTACAAATGATTGATACTAAAAAGAGCAATGTAAAGGAAGGGCTTGGAGATAGACAACTTGATCTTCGATATTTGATTTTAAAAGAAACGAAAAACCGTCCATCTCTTGCAGTGGTGATGACAACTCCATTTACAATTGACGGAGCCATGCTGACACATGTACTGGTTGCTACTAAAAACTTTCAGGTAAATGAAAATTTCAAACTTGAAGCAAGTGCAGGGTATGGAAGTCCATATTATCTGTTTCGGGATGTGGATAATATCAGTAATTCCAGTTTTCTTTCCGGTTTTAAATGGCAAAAAAAAAGTGAAGACCGTTTTCCAAATCATTATTTGCTTGGAGCTTTTGGTGGTGCATTACTACATTTCCGTAAGTGGGGAGGTATAATGATAGAATATGATTCCAAACATATTAATGTCGGAGCTTATGCTACATTATTTAAGACATGGACTGTTCAGGCTGGCTTGCTCAATGGAGATCAGGTTACTGTGGGTACATCATTTGCCTTTTCCTTATTAAAACCTTCAAGACGTTTAAAACAACAAAATGATGAAGTCAAAAAATAACTTTCTTGTTTTGTTTATAATTTTATTTTCTGTGTCGTCTGTTATGGCTCAGGAAAAAAAAGCAAAATACACACCGGAAAAGCTCAGGCAAAATTTTGAGAATGTAAAAGAGCATGACGGAAAAATATTTTATGAACTTCGCCTGTTCCGTAACCCGTTCATTGGCCTGTATGAGATCAGGAAAGTAACCGGAGATTCGACAAAAAATAGATTTGTTCCCTTATTTCAGGGAATGCCTGTCGGCAAGTATCAGTTTGGAAATAATCTGAACTATTCTCCACTTACCAAAAAGGAACGGAAAGCTTATTTAGCACAATCAAATTTCCCGCTTCATCTTAAAAACTATAAAGCTGATTTCTGGATACAACCTTATTTTGCTGCCAATTTTGGGAATAAAAATATTCCGGTTCAAAGTAATACCAGTCTGGGTTTGCAAACGCAGGTATTTATTCGGCCCGGTCTTTCTTTTTCAACGGGCGTTATTTTTCCATTGGTGAGCCAGCTGGATAACCGTCCCAATATTATTCACCTTGCTGCTACTTTTTTAAACCAGTTTTATGCGGCAGGCAATCACTTTTTCAGTGCCTCGGCGGGTACGTTTTATACGGATCAGTATGGTTTAAATTTTCAGTACCGTTATGCTAATCTGGCTAAACCGTGGTCATTTGGTGTGGAGGCAGGATTAACAGGAACTTATTATTATCCAAAAGGCGGAATTTACTACAATGCCATGGATGAGCTGCTTTTGCTGGCAGATGCATCTTATCGTTTCGCAAAACCCAACTTAACCGTAAAACTTCAGGCCGGCCAGTTTTTATGGTCGGATAAAGGAGCACGGATAGAAATGGTGCGGCAGTTTACGAATGTGGAGCTGGGCGTCTATGCAACTAAAACCATCAACGGTTCAACACTGGGTTTCAACTTCGCAGTCCCGATACCACCGGGAAAAATATTTCAGGGTAAAAATGCAAGGCTCAGAACCACGGATGAATTCCGCTGGGAATATACTTACACCAGAGGCTACAAAATCGGCGAACGCTACCGCGTAGGCTACCAACTCGACCAAAAACTGCGACAATACCACCAAGACTACCTAAACACCCAATACCAGCAACTTAAGTAGGGAGAAGGAAGGACTTGCCACGAATACACGAATTAACACGAATAAGAATTGATAATAAATTACTTATTTAATTCTTGGTCAAAAGAGCTTTTTCTTTATTCGTGTAAATTAGTGTATCTGTGGCAAAAACCTGAATACCAATTCGTGAAAATTTGTGTATCCGTTGCAAAACCCTTAAAAACCATTCGTGTAAAATTCGTGCATTCGTGGCAAAACCTTATAACCTCCCTATCTTTGCACCACAAGCAATCACAACACCATGAAAATATTAGTACTTGGGGCGTCCGGACAATTGGGCAGCTGCCTTAAAAAAGTATCAGAAGAAAGACAGATCACCAATATCTCGTTTCCATCCGAGCAGGAAGGAAATATATTAGACACCGATCTTTTAGAAAAACTATTCACCGCTGAAAAACCGGAATTCGTCATCAACTGCGCCGCATACACCGCGGTAGACAAAGCCGAAGACGAACAGGAAATCTGCCGTAAAGTAAACCGCAACGGAGCCGACAATATTGCAGTGGCTTGCAGTAACCACAATGCGACTTTGATCCATATTTCAACAGATTTCGTGTTTAAAGGCAATGTTCCTCATTTGCTTTCGGAAACAGATATTGCAGAGCCGGAAAACATATATGGCATTACCAAACTGGAAGGCGAACAGGATATTACCAGAATACTGGATAAAAATTTCATCATCCGCACCAGCTGGCTTTATTCAGAATATGCCAACAACTTCGTAAAAACCATGCTCCGCCTCGGCAAAGAACGCGACCAGTTGGGTGTCATCGTGGATCAGGTAGGATCTCCTACTTACGCCATTGATTTGGCCGGAGTAATATTTGATGTCATTGAATCCGGAAGCGAAAGTTATGGTATTTATCATTACAGCAACGAAGGTGTAACTTCCTGGTTTGATTTCGCCAAAACAATATTTGATATCAGCGGAACGACCGTGAAAGTAAATCCGGTTAAAACTTCTGAATATATCACCAAAGCAGTCCGCCCGGCTTACTCGGTGATGGACAAAACCAAAATCAAAACCACCTTCGGGGTAGAGATTCCATACTGGAGAGATAGCTTGGTGGTGTGCCTGGGGAGATTGAGTTAAAAGAAGGGATGGAAGGTTTCACGCAAAGAACACAGAGGAAAAAGCAAAGAGCACAAAGTTTATTTCTCTGCGTTCTTTGCTTTTTCCTTTTCTACTTTGCGTGAAACCTTACTTTTTCTTCGAAGGCCTTCTGGATCTTTTCACTCAACCTTGCTTTTTCCTTCCACGCACTACTTCCGTATACCCCAGCCTGCGTGTAGTCGAAGGGTTTGAAGTTGATCTTTTTTAGTAATTCTTTATTTTTTATCTCAAAATTCCCGGTTTCAGGATTAACGAAGTTTGGATTTTCTATGAGACTGTGAAGGTCTTTGTCTTTCTTTTGCCAACCAGCCAGATCCTCCTTTTTGAAAAGTACATTTCCATCCGGCTCTTTCCAATAAGCATTTGAATCTGTTTCCATGCTGAACTTGTCCCAGCTGTTACTCAGTAAATCCCCCTGATCATAGTAAATAATATTATTTTTAAAAGTAAAAGATCGGTGCTTTTCGGCCTTGGTAGCTTGTAACTGCGATTTGATGTTATTGGCAAAAATATTATTAGTGATCATATTGTCTCTCCCGTAATGCTGGTGGAATCCGGCACTTTTGCACTTATACACCAGGTTATTCCGGATCAGGATATTACTGGAACCTTCGTCGGTATAAATTCCCCAGCCACCATAATCCAGTGCATAAATATCATGGATCAGGTTATTACTGATCGTCGTTCCGGGTGAAACTCCGAGCATGTAAATTCCTCCCATATCACTCATTTCTCCCCAGCCCAAATGATGGATGTGGTTATTTGAAATGATATTACGAACGGCAGGATTTTTGTCATAACCCCAGATAAAACCGCAGGAAATACCTGTATATCTGAAATCACCAATTTCATTGTGTGTCAATTTATTATCATATCCGTTTAAGATAGCTATTCCTACGGCACAGCTCAAAAACTGTCCGCCGGAGTGCAGGATATTATTATTTACAGTGATATGACTGGAGATCAAAGTTGTATCTTTTGGAATAAACCACTCTCCTATCTTTATTCCTCCGGCGCCCATATCCTGAAAATAATTATGATTAAAACGGCTATCGGAGCAGCTGCGCCTGAACCACACCGCATAAGCACCGGTATGTAAAAATTCGCAATTTGTGAAAGTAATATGATCGGCAAAATCCGCTTCAATTTGTGCGGATGAAAGTCCGGCCGCTTGCACTGGTTCAAAACCATTTTGTGGCAGCCGGTAAGCGTTACATTGAAATGAAATATTTCTAAAAGTGATATTGGAAACAGGCTTTTCGGTTTTCTCATCGCCTTTGATGATCACCAGTTTTTCCAAAGAAGGCGCTATGACCCTTACGTTCTGAATCATATCCCCGCTTTGAGGCCGGTAATATAAAGTGCCGTTTTTTTCCAGAAACCATTCGCCGGGTTTGTCCAGCGCCAGACTGAAATCTTCGATTGTAAAAATAGAGCCGGTCGTTATTTTATTCCACGGTTTCATCGCCTGACCGGCAATGGTAATTGTTGAATCTTCCTTGTTAAAAGTTTGAATATGTTTAATGGTATTGTCCCAGTTATGACAAATTTTAATGATCGTCCGGGTCAATTCTTCCTGGTTAAGCGCTGACAAAACCTGAAAGCATGCGACCGGAACTTTTATAGTAAGTATGGCTAAATCAGCGTTTTTATCCTGCTTAATAATTTTTTCCTCAATCGAAACCGGATTGTAAAAACCTGTATTGGGAGATTTGGCGCGTTCGGCTCTGCGGCCATTGATATAAAGCTGTTCGAATAAAACGCCGGTTTCCCGCACCTGCGGCACATCTGCTTTCCAGAGACTGTCTGTAACTTTCCGGAAAGACCTGATGCGATAACCTCCGTAAAAAACCGGTTTCCTGGCTGGATCTCCTAAAAATGAAAGATTTTGGTCTGTATCTTTTGCAGATGTTAAAAGCTCCAGAGGTTTGGTCATGTAATAATTCCCGGAGGCGATTGAAATAGTGACCAGCTGATTTTTATCTTTCTGATGTATGGTCCTCGCCAGGTTTCGGGCCGTTTCCAAAGTTGCAACAGGTTTTTCCCGCGAACCATTATTGGCATCATTTCCGGTATTGCTCACAAAAATTGTCTGGGCAAAACCACTTTGACAGAAAAGAATGATCAGTATTAAAATTGAGAAGGATTTCAGGTTCATTTCTTATAGCCCTCCACTTGAAAATTATATCTCCCGGAACCGGCCTCAATAATTATATAACCTTCTTCTTTTCCCTTCATTTTTAAATTCCTGTCAGTCGTCAGCTTTCTACCATTGACCAAAATTTTCTCTGCATCATTTCCCGGAACATAAATATTGGCAACGGTATTTACAGGAATCCCGACTTTCATCAAAAGTTTTTCACCACTCTTCCCCCACTCCGAAACAATGTCTCCGTTCATGGAATGATAACTCGATTTTAACCAGCTAATCCCGTCTATACCCATACCATCAGGAGCTATTTCAGGCCGGATATTGAACTCACTAAAACCTGGTTTTGTAACCTGAATTCCTGCCGCATTTCCAAACATCCATTCACAAACCGCACCAAATGCATAATGACTGAAAGAATTCATGGCGGCGTTGTATTTAAAACCATCTTCTTTTGTAAAACTATCCCAGCGTTCCCAGATCGTTGTAGAACCGTTTTCTACTTCAAAACCCCAGGATGGAAATTCCTTACTCAGAAAAAGTTTATAAGCCATATCTGATTGCCCGGCAGCAGACAATGCTGGTAAAAGCGGTTTTGCTCCCAGAAATCCGGTTGCCAGTTTGTTACCATTTTTATTGAGCAAATCTAATAGATGCAGTCCCGCTTTTTCTCTGTCTGCCAGATTTACAATATTCATGTAAATGGCATTGGCGTAAACCGTTTGTGTATTTCCGGTAAAGCCAAGCTGTCCGTCCACGTATCCTTTTCCATCACCATAAGCAGCAGAATCACATTTAAACTGACCATTAGAATCGGTGTAATGAGCCAGTACTGAACTTCGCACTTTTGCCGCCATATCTGTGAAACGTTTTTTATCAGCATCATGACCAATTGCGCCAGCCATTTCTACCATCAGGTTTGCACAATATGTATAATAAAATGAAGCAAGCAGATCGGGAGGTGTCTTTTTGCCAAAGGAAAGCCAGTCGCCATATCCGCCTTTCGGGTCAATATCTTCAAATGATTTCTCTTTAAAAACATTATTTCCCTTACTTCTTTTTTCAAGAAAATCCATAAAACGGACCATGTGCCCCCATCCTTGTTTAATCATGCGGGTGTCTCCATACGTCCGGTAAATCTGGTATGGACAAATAATTCCTGCTTCCATCCAGCCGGGAGAAAAAGTATCAGTCTTACGTAAATTAGGTCGTGGTGCATAAAGCGGATAGGCTCCGTTTTCATATTGCCCGTCATTGAGATCAACCACCCATTTTGTAAAAAAAGAGGCTACGTCACGATTAAAAGTGGCCGATTTCACATACACCTGTGCATCGCCAGTCCATCCGACACGCTCATCACGCTGCGGACAGTCAGTAGGAATATCTACATAATTGGCCCGCTGTGTCCAGTCGATATTGCTATACAACTGGTTCACCATTTTGTTATCCGTTTCAAAAGAACCTGTTTTGGGTGTATCTGAACCAATCACCAATCCCAGCATGGTGTTTTTGTCTGGTTTTTCCTTTAATCCGGTTACTTCTACGTACTGAAATCCGTGATATGTAAATTTCGGCTCCCACGTTTCGCCTTCGGGTGCACCATTCAAAATATAAGTATCGGTTGCCCTGGCCATACGCAGGTTTTCCGTCATGAGGCGACCATCAGGATAAAGTTTTTCTCCATACCGTAAGCGGATCGTATCCCCTGCTCTGCCTTTCACATGCAAGCGGACAATTCCAGCAAAATTCTGATTAAAACCAAAAATAATTTTTCCGTCAGGAGTTGCCATGGCGAACAAGATGTCCAGCGTTTGCGTCACTTTTACAGGTGGCCCTGGATAAATCTGAATTTGTCGTTCCGGTTTGTCGGGAAATACTTCTGCTTTTTTCCAGCCTTTCTCATCAAAACCTGTTTTATTCCAATCATTCCTTTCCAGTCTGGCGTCATAAGTTTCACCATTTAACAGATCCGATTCCAACAATGCTCCCTGACTCACTTTCCATTGATCATTTGTGGCAAAAGTTTCTGTCTTTCCATCCGCATATTCCACTTCCAGCTGCGCTTTCAACAAAGGTACCTTTCCATAAAATGCCCTGACAACCGGATTTCCAACCAATAAAGAATAACCCAGATACCCCGCATACCAGCCATAAGAAAGCTGCGAAGCCAATGCATTTGCACCGGATTTAATTTGATCTGTTACGTCATAAGTCTGATAATACACACGTTTGTCGTAGTCTGTCCAGCCGGGAGTCAGAAACGCATCACCAATCTTTTTTCCATTAATTGAAAATTCATACAATCCCAATGCGGTGACATATAACCTGGCTTTAACAAAACCGGGCTTGATATTTATTTCTTTACGTAAATAGGGAGCAGGCGGTAAATGGTAGATTTTTCCCTTTCCCAACTTATCCAGATCCAGACCAATCCAGTCCCCTTTCCATTCTTTTTTATCCAAAAAACCCATTTCCCAATGCGCTGCTGTACTCCATTCTCCTGCAACGCCGTTTTTATCCCAGCTGCGAATTTTCCAGAAACAAACTTGTCTGGATTTCAAAGGTTTGCCTGCATATTCGATTTGAGCGGTAGCCCTGCTATTTATCTTTCCTGAATTCCATAAATCTGCTTTTTCTTCTGACAAGTCAGCCATTGAGCCAGCCACCAGAATCTGGTAAGCAGTCTGTATGTGGTTATTTTCTGCTGTGGTCAATTCCCAGCTTAAGCGCGGAGACGTCACATCTGTAAACGGGTTCTCTTTATATTCACAACGAAGGTAAACCGGTGTAAGACCTTTGGCCTGGATTCCAAAAGCTGCTAACATTAGAAAAAAACTGGTAATAATTTTCATGAATAATGGGTAGACTTAATGACTGTAAACTCAAAATTGTAAATTTCAAACTAACGCAGCACCTTCACTCCCTTAGGAGCATCAATGGTTGATTTAATTTTTCCGTTGGCTTGTTTTTCATGACGAATTTTCACTACGCCCATTGGTGTTGGGTATGTACCTTCTACCCATTCCAGGTCTCCAAGATTTGGCTGAATTCGGATTGTTTTGCACCCTGTCTCTTCTATACTTACGCCTAAAACATGCTCGGTAAGCCATGCCGTAGGACCAGAGGCCCAGCCATGACAAAGACTGTGACGCAGGTTTTTGTAACAATACGCTCCAAAATCTCCGTGTATATCATCTTTTCCGTCAGGCACCAGTTCGTCAATTGGTGCAGCATTTTTTGTCCAGGCCAGGTCAAAATCCTCCCAAAAAGTAGTTGCGCCCATGTCCAGCATGCCGCCCCAATAATTACGGATACAATTCATTGCACCCTGATAATCGCCTGCTTTTGCTTTGGCCTGAAGCATGTAGTATCCGTAAAATGTCGAAAATCTTTCGCACTCTCCTTGTGAGATCACTTCCGCATTTGCTTTTTCAGCCGGCACTAATCCCGACAATGCAAGCAAAGCCGCTGCCTGTTTGGAATTGTTGGCATCAGGTACATATAATTTTAACCTGGTTGAAGTGTCTTTGCACTTTGCCGCTTGTGCGGGTTCATCTAAAATCGTACACAATTCAGCTCCGGCATCCAGCGTCATCACCATCATGGCATGAAGGCCTGCATGTACACCCAATGGATTTTCGCTGGAAGGCCAGTCGAGGAAACGGCCGCCATCCAGATTCTCTTTGTTATCTAATGTTTTTGCAATGAGCTGGTCAAGCAATCCTACCAGGTATTTCTGTTGTTTTCGTAAATATTCCAGATCTCCCTGGTTTTTATATAAATCTCTGTGAATCAATATCCACCACATCGAATACGCACTGATTCCGTTCATCCAGCCGGGTAAAGGTGTAATGTCACGTGCCTGGTCCAGACTTTTTGCAACGACTTCATTTTTACCAAAAACCGCATTAATTGTCATCACTTCCGGATGCATATCACCCACCCAAACAAGGCGGTCGCGTTTGATACCATCCCATAAATATTCCTGCATATTCAGGTGAACCGTGTAAGCGCCCGTGTCCCAGATTTTATTAAGCCGGTCGTCATTACTTTTGAAAGACCCCAGATAAGGAATATCCCGGTACTCAAAAATCGCCCGTACTTCTTTTAACTGCAATTCACGATTAGGATCGGCAAGATCGATTCTTGCAAAACGAAAACCTGAATTTCCAATTTGCGCAACACCCAACCATGGAACTTCAATAATGAAATCCCGCATGGCATGATCGTTGGTAGCACCGCTGATTGTATCAACATCGGACATGGTTTCACTGACCGATTCTCCAAAACGAACCCTGATCTTTATAGGTCTGTGATCGGCCGGCTGGTCGGTAACGATTTGAATCCCACCCTGTATTTCTTTTCCAAAGTCAAGCACAAAACCAGGCCGTACATCAAAAGTACTTACCAATCTGCAAATATTCCGATGCACCAGGTCGGCTTGTCCGGTCCCTTGTTTAATCAGGTTTTGAGGATCAATGACACTCACTCCTGTTTTATCAGACATCCATACAATTCGTTTTGGACTCAGATATTGTCTTATTCTTGAATCTTTCTGCCCTTCAAAAGTTTTATCAAAAATCGGAGGAAGCAGTTGCGCCATGATGGGTTCTTTTACAACATACAAAAGACATACAATAATCAGCAGGTACTTTTTCACGAATTACAGGTTTAGAAAATGATTGTTTGTATTGAAAAATACAGTCCAAAAATACAGAGATACGAATCATTATAATGGCAAATTCAGCAGTTCTTTTTAGTCCGGATTAAAATATGCTAAAACTTTCCAAAAAGCGTTCTATTTTTGCCGGAAATAGGACTATCCCAAACTGACTCCTGAACCATATAAAATGGATGAAAAAAATCACGTTGAGACCGACCGTGACGGGCTCCCGCCATTTGTTAAAAGCTGGCCACAGCTTTATGCATTACTTATAGGCACCCTTGTTTTGCTTATCGTTCTCTTCTATTTATTCATGACCCATTTTCAATGAACTACCTTGACTGGATTGTACTTTCTCTTACTTTAATTTTTGTTGTTTCGTATGGTATATACCGAAGCCGGGAAAAACAGACGATGGATTCGTTTTTTCTGGCCGGTCAGTCATTGCCCTGGTACCATGTGACGCTTTCTTTAATGGCGACACAAGCCAGTGCCATTACTTTTTTGTCGGTTCCCGGACAGGCCTACACGGATGGGATGCGGTTTGTGCAGTTCTACTTTGGTTTGCCGCTCGCCATGGTTGTGCTCTGCATTACTTTTGTTCCAAAATTCCATAAGCTTAAAATATTCACCGCTTATGAATTTTTGGAAGGCCGTTTTGATATGCGGACACGTGCGCTTACTTCATTTTTGTTTTTGCTTCAAAGGGGATTATCAACCGGACTATCCATTTATGCGCCTTCCTTAATATTATCAGCAATCCTGGGCTGGGATATTACCTGGACTAATATTATTTCAGGAGGAATTGTGATGCTTTATACCATCACCGGTGGATCCCGGGCCGTTTCGCATACGCACATGCAGCAAATGGCTATCATTACTATAGGAATGGTGGTGGCGGGAATTATGGTTGTAAAATTTCTTCCTGAAAATATATCCATGTCGGATGCCTTGCATGTAGCCGGTAAAATGGGAAAAACGAATGTGATCGATTTCACATTCGATCTCAACAACCGTTATAATGTCTGGTCAGGATTGATTGGCGGTTTCTTTTTGCAGCTTTCTTATTTTGGAACTGATCAGTCACAGGTGGGCCGTTTTCTGACAGGCAGCTCGGAGGGACAGAGTAAACTGGGACTTGCCATGAATGGTTTGTTAAAAATCCCCATGCAGTTTCTGATATTATTGGTGGGCGTTTTGGTTTTTGCTTTCTATCAGTTTACTACTCCTCCACTGTTTTTTAACCAGACGGAGGTTGATAAAATAAAGAAAACTCAATATGCCGCTGAATACCAGCAACTCGAAAAAAAGCATACGATTATCCAAAACGGAAAACATCAGCATGTTATGGCGCTTAGCGAAGCTGTAAAAAAAGATGATAAAAAGGCTATTGAAAGTTCGCGTTTGGTGCTAAATAATATTGAATCAAAAGTAAAAGACATACGTAAAGAAGCAGGAACATTATTATCCAAAGCAAATGGTGAAGAGACTAATGATGTTAATTATATTTTTCTCCGTTTTGTAACCGATTATCTTCCGGTTGGAATGGTGGGGTTGCTTATTGCTGTTATTCTTCTTGCTTCTATGGGTTCTGTGGCTTCTGCTTACAATTCCCTGGCTTCCTGCACTGTGGTAGACATATACAAACGAATTTACCGGAAAAATGGTGATACGGAAAATTATGTAACTGCTTCGCGCTGGGCCACTTTCTTCTGGGGTATTTTCTGTATTGCCGTGGCACAATATGCTTCCCGGCTTGGCAGTATGATTGAGGCTGTTAATATTCTGGGATCTCTATTTTACGGTGTCATCCTGGGTATTTTCCTGGTGGCTTTTTACTTCAAAAAAATTGGTGGACGTGCCGTTTTCTGGGGAAGTGTCATTGGTGAAATTTTTGTAATAATGAGTTACTGGCTGGATCTTACGGCATTTTTATGGCTGAATCTGATTGGCTGTGTTTTAGTGATTGGATTTGCCTGGATTATTGAGAATATCTGGCCGGAACCGCTAGTAAAGACACTTGAAGTGAAATAACGGTTAGGCTATTATTGTCAAGGTAATGCTCTGGGTTAAGGTATTACGCCTTCTCAGGGTTTTGCGGAAACATGTTTTCTATTTTCTTTTTCCACCTTTTTCATTATTTCCCAGGGCGATGCCCTAGGCTGAGGTATAACGCCCTTTCAGGGCTGGGATGGGATTTTCCTTTATATTTTATTTCTCTTTTCCCAGGGCTGCATCCTGGCTAAGGTATTGCGCCCTTTCATGACATTGCGGGAATTCCTCCCCTCTTCCCTTCTTCCGTTTTCTTTTTTCCCTTCTTCCAAACATTGGCTTAAATAAAGATATTTTACTAATTATCAAATAACCGTTTGATAATTTCAAACAAACGTTTGATTTATTTTTTTAATATCCTACATTTGAGCGATTATTGAGCATCCTTCATTTCTATCATATCGGTGTTTGATAAAAAGGTAAGATGAAATACAATCAAAAACAAATGCAGATCATTGGGGTAGCTGAAAAGTTATTCTCAGAAAAAGGGTTCTCCGGTACTTCTATCCGCGATATTTCCCAATACGCAGATATTAATGTTTCGATGATATCATATTATTTTGGATCAAAAGAAAAATTGATTGAAGCACTTTTTGAAGTCCGGTCTAAAGATTTTCTTACGCTTCTGGCAGATTTATTATCTAATCTCGACTTGTCTCCTGTTCAAAAGGTCAATGTAATGATTGACTGGGTTTTGGATCGCTTTATTAAAAACCAGTGCTTTCACAACATTATGGTTCGGGAACAATTATCTGCTGATAGCCGGTCAGTTCAAATTTCGGATCTTCTTTACAGTTTTAAGACCGATAATTTAAGAGCCATGGAAAAAATTATTCAGGAAGGTCAGCAAACCGGAGAATTTAAAAATAATGTTGATGTTCTCATGCTTTCAACTGCTCTTTTTGGAACCATTAACCAAGCCATCAGCACGCAGCGTTTTTACAGAAAAGTCCATAATCTGGAAGAACTCTCGCAGCAGGATTTGGAAAATCACCTGAAGCAAACACTAAGCTTACATCTTAAAAAATTTTTTAAGGTCATGCTTGTTCAGGAATTAAACAAGCCATTCGAAGGTTAAGCTACAACAGCCATGTTTTCGAATATTATTAACACCATTAATCATTATCAAATTAAAGTACTCCTTTTCATGCAATTTTATTATAACGCTAAATCAATCAGATATTTAGCACTCATTATTTCACTCCTCTTTCTGACTCCTGTGCTGGTTTCTGCTCAGTCTACGGTTACAACCACGCCAAATGGCACTGAGGAGCAGAATACTTTGGACAACGGTACTTTGGAAGATGTGATCCGGTACGCCATTAAAAATCAGCCTTTTATTCAGCAATCCATCATAGATGAACGAATTGTTGAAAATACAATCAAAAGTAAACTGGCAGACTGGTATCCGCAGATTAATTTTAATTATAGTCTGCAGCATAATTTAATAGTTCCTACCAGTATCATTGCAGGTAACCCGGTAAAATTAGGTGTTGGAAATACATCTGCTGCTCAGTTCACACTTTCCCAGGCTATTTTTAACAAGGATGTTATTTTAGCAAAAAGAACCAGAGGCGATGTTCGTCTGCAGGCAAGCCAGACTACCTCAGCCAATAAAACTGATTTAGCTGTGAATGTTTCCAAAGCATTTTATGATGTTTTAGCTACTACGCAACAAATTGATGTTTCCAGGGAAGACATTGTCCGTTTGGAAAGAAGTTTGAAAGATGCTGAAAATCAGTATAAATCTGGTATTGCAGATAAAATTGACTACAAAAGAGCCACGATATCT
>Ga0247734_1001709_pt1 | contig 16123 bp, 16 predicted proteins | sample UWRJL103311B2_FD_180933 | JGI IMG/M metagenome (GOLD analysis project Ga0247734, IMG submission 180933) | Plant litter microbial communities from Arlington Agricultural Research Station in Wisconsin, United States - UWRJ-L103-311B-2 | ecosystem: Environmental > Terrestrial > Plant litter >... | reverse complement strand
GGCCGCGTCAGCGGGTAGCCGAGCTTGGTCTGGAAATCGGGCGTGCGCCGTTCCAGCAGCGTGGCGTAGCGGGTGTAGCCGGCCTGCTGCTCGTCCTTGAGCGAGGGAATGCCTTCGAACCCGGCGAGGAATACCGCGGGGATCGCCTCGTCGCCGTGGACGTCCATCGCGAAGTCGACGCCGGTTTCGTCCATCGCCTTGCGGATCGCCAGCACTTCTGGCGATTTCTCGGCCGAAGGCGCGTCCCATTCGCGGTTGAGGTTCACGCCCGCGGCATTGGTGCGCAAGTGGCCGCGGCGCGAGCCGTCGGGGTTGGCGTTGGGTACGACGTGCAGGCGGCAGCGCTTGCGCAGTTCGCGCGCCACAGAGCTGGCGGGGTCGGCGAGCAGGTCGAGCGCGCCTTCCATCCACCATTCGGCCATGCTCTCGCCGGGATGCTGGCGCGCGTAGAGCCACACCTGCACCGGCCCGTCGCCCATTTCGAGGCAGTCCACCGCCTGGCCGTCGAGCGTGAGGCCGAGCATGCGGTGCGTGACGCCCTCGGTCCCGGCGATCGCGGCGACGAGGTCGTGGTGGCGCTCCATCGAATAGGGCGCGAAGTAGGCGAACCACGCCAGGTCGCCGACCGGCTCGTAACGGATGGTGAGGGTGCCGCCGTCGAGGCTCTCGTCGAAGCTGCTTTGCGCGCGGCCCCAGTATTCGCGGTCTTCCGAGACGACCGCGTCGTAGCCCGGCCAGCCCATCGGGTAGGCCGAGCCGTTGAGCCCGGTGATGTGCAGCACCAGTTCGCGTCCGGCCGCACCGCTCACCCGGAAGTGGAACCACTGGAAGAAGTCGGAACCGTGGTCCTTGCGGATCGCTAGGCGGGCCTCCGCGCCGGTGACGGAGAGGACTTCGATGTTGCCGGAATCGAACGCGGCGTTGATGTGTATGTCGGTCATTTCACCAGGATAGTTTCGCCGGACTGTCCGGGGAACCCCTTGAACAGCGCCTCGGCCAGTTTTGCCGAACCGAGCGGCGCCTGGGCGAGGGGGGAATCGGCGCGCACCGCGAAGACCGCGCGGCCTTCCCACAAGGCGGTGGCGCTGGGCGGGGCGGCGCGCTCGCGGATCGAGACAAAGACGCGCGTCGCCGCCTGGTCCTTGGGTGGGCCAGACAAGTCGATGGACACGCCCAGGCCCGCGCCCGAACCGTAGTTGCCGGTCGCCGCCGCGCCGCCGACCGACACGGGGCCGCGCCTGCGCTCGGGCTTGTAGATCCGCCGATCGAGAGTGAGCAGCGCCACCTGCTGGCTGCCGGCCTCGCCGGGCAGCGGCAGCGTGTAGCCCAGCCGCGTCAGTTCGCGGCCGACGGCGGCGGCATAGGTACGGAATTCCAGATCGTCGGCCTGCCCGGCTGCGGGTTCGACGCGGATAGAGCCGTGGCCCAGCTGCGCGATGTCGGGCGCGTGGAAGCGGGTGACCTCGACCGGACCGATCGGCGCGACGCAGGCCGACAGCGCCAAGCTGGACGCGAGTGCGAGAATGAAATTGCGCTGGATCATGGCTTTATGTCCTCTCCTGCGACGGTGTGCGCTGGCGCGGGGGCTTCGACAAGCTCAGCCTGAGCGGAATCGAGAGATTCCTGCTTCACCCCCGCTCACCCTGAGCGTGTCGAAGGGTCAGCCCTGACCGACCGGCGTGATCGGATCGGCCTTGGGGAAGTTGTCGAACAGTGCGCCGGCGAGCTTCGTGGCGATCAGGCCCTCGGGCCACTTGTCGTCGCCTTCGCGCGTTGCGATCGTGGCGTAGCCTTCCCACAGCACCTTGCCGCTGGCGCGGTCGACGATGCGCGCGTCGAGGCGGGTGGAGACGAGCGCCGAGCGCGGCTTGGTGAGGTCGACGTTGATGCCCAGGCCATAGGACTGGCCATAGGTGCCCACTTCCATCGCGGCGGTGCCGCTGACGGGGCTGCGCTTCTGTTCGGCCGGGACGAGGACCTGGCGGCTGATGCGCAGCTTGGCGACTTGCGGCTGCGGCGCATCGGGGTGAAGCGTGTCGTAGCCCGCGCCGACCAGCGCGTCGACGATCGCCGCTTCATATGTACGGCGGGCGCTGACTTCGACCCAGGGGCCGTCGCCCGATTCCGATTCGACCGAGACGGGGCCGTGGCCCAGTTCGGAGGCGGCAGCGTCGGTGGAGACGAAGCGGGTGACTTCGACGCGGCCTTCGCGTGCGTCACCCGCGCTACCGGTGTTGCGGCGCGAATCGTTCCATCCCGAACGCCCCCAGCCGCCGCCCCAGCCACTGCCGTAACCGCCGCCATATCCACCGCCCCAGCCGGGGCCCCACTGGGCCTGAGCCGCCGGAGCGGCGAGCAGCATGACGGCAGCGCCTGCGGCGATCACCGCGCCATTGAGCTTGTTCATCGTTGGTCGTGTCCGAATTCGGTGGGGTCGCGCCCGTAAGCTTGCGTTATGGGCGCGGGGCATTGCGCTTAGCTGAATGAAGATAGGCGCGGTATTTGAGGACCGCAACGGCGCGCAACGGCTTGACTTCGAGCGCCGTGCCCCGTAACGGCGCCACTTCGAATTCCCGGCGGTCGGTAACCGCCAAGAACGATACGGACGGAAACCCATGAAGATTCGCAACAGCCTCAAGTCGCTCAAGGACCGCCACCGGGACAACCGCGTGATCCGTCGTCGCGGGCGCACGTACGTCATCAACAAGACCAACCGTCGCTTCAAGGCCCGCCAGGGCTGAACCTGTCCGCCCGCTTTCGATAGCGGGCGTCAACAGGCGGACGGTTTCGTCGCATGCATGAGGCCCCCGCCGTCCGCGGGGGCCTTGTCATGTCTGCCGTCCATGAAATAGCGCCAGTTCAGGCGCCGGTCGAGGCTGTCGTCTTCGACGTCGGCAAAGTGCTGGTCGAGTGGGACATGCGCCTGCTCTTCGCCAAGCTGATCGCCGAGCCTGAGCGGCTCGACTGGTTCCTGGGCACCGTCGTCACGCAGGACTGGCATTTCGAGCATGATGCCGGGCGCGATCTCGCCGAGATGGTCGCTGCGCGCAAGGCCGAGTTCCCCGGCCACGACGACCTGCTCGACGCTTACGCCACCCGCTTTGGCGAGACGATCCCCGGCAACGTGCCCGGCAGCCACGAGATCGTGCGCGAGCTTGCCGCGCGCGGCGTACCGCTGTTCGCGATCACCAACTTCGCCAGCCCCTTCTGGCGCGACTATCGTGCCGGCGAGCCGCTGTTCGACCTGTTCGGCGACATCGTGGTCTCGGGCGACGAGAAGCTCGCCAAGCCCGACGCGGCGATCTTCGAACTGGCAGCGCGGCGCTTCGGCCATGCGCCGGGGGCGATGCTGTTCATCGACGACAACGCGGCGAACATCGCCAGCGCGCGGGCGTTGGGCTGGCAGGTGCATCATTTCCGCGATGCCGACGGGTTGCGGACGGATTTGACGGCGCGCGGGTTGCTGTGATGTCCCCGTCGTCCCGGATCGCGTCCGGGTACGACGATTAACGACCGAAACGCTCCGATTTCCAACATTTTCGCCCGTTTCAAATTTTCTTCGCAGCTGCAGCGACAACGCTTGGCAAGTGCCGAATCCTGTTGCATCACTTGGTCAACAGGGAGTCACAATGTCGGCTGCGAACGGGATTAACTTCGACGAAATGCTGACCGGGGACGGTTCGGTCCGCCCTGCCTACGCCGAATTTCGAAACTGGTTCGACAGCCAGGACACCGCCTGGCTCCGCCGCCAGGATGCAGAGGCGGAACGCTTCTTCCGCCGCATCGGCATCACCTTCAACGTTTATGGCGACGATGCCGGCGAAGAACGGCTGATCCCGTTCGACATGATCCCTCGCATCATCACCGCGCGCGAATGGCGCAAGCTCACGCGCGGGATCGAGCAGCGGGTGCGGGCGATCAACGCCTTCCTGCAGGACCTCTATCACCGCCAGGAGATCATCCGCTCGGGCCGCCTGCCGATCGAGGCGCTGCGCAATAACGAGGCGTTCCTGTCGCAGATGATCGGGTTCACGCCGCCCGGCGGCGTCTATACCCACATCGTCGGGATCGACCTGGTGCGCACCGGCGCCGACGATTTCATGGTGCTCGAGGACAATGCCCGCACGCCGTCCGGTGTCTCTTACATGCTCGAGAACCGCGAGACGATGATGGCGATGTACCCGGAACTGTTCACCAAGATCCCGGTGCGGCCCGTGTCCGACTATCCGCGCCGCCTTGCCCGCTCGTTGCGCGCCTGTGCGCCGCCGGCGTTCAAGGGGCAGGGCGGTGCGCGCCCGGTGGTGGCGGTGCTGACGCCCGGCATCTACAACTCCGCCTACTTCGAACACGCTTTCCTGGCCGACCAGATGGGCGCCGAACTGGTCGAGGGCAGCGACTTGCGGGTGATGGACGGGCGCGTGTGCATGCGCACCACCACCGGCTACAAGGCGATCGACGTGATCTACCGCCGGGTCGACGACGATTATCTCGATCCGCTGACCTTCAACCCCAATTCGCAACTGGGCGTGGCGGGCATCTTCGACGTCTACCGTTCGGGCGGCGTCACCATCGCCAACGCGCCGGGCACCGGCATCGCCGACGACAAGGCGATCTACAGCTACATGCCCGAGATCGTCGAGTTCTACACCGGCGAGAAGCCGATCCTCCAGAACGTCCCGACCTGGCGCTGCTCCGAAGCGGATTCGCTGGGCTACGTGCTCGACAACCTGGCCGACCTGGTGGTCAAGGAAGTGCACGGATCAGGCGGCTACGGCATGCTGATCGGGCCGACGTCCTCGAAAAAGGAAATCGCCGAGTTCGAGGTGAAGCTGCGCGCCAAGCCCTCGAACTACATCGCCCAGCCGACGCTGTCGCTCTCGACCGTGCCGATCTTCACCAAGGACGGCCTCGCGCCCCGGCACGTCGATCTGCGCCCCTTCGTGCTGGTGTCGCCCGACGGCATCGACATCACGCCCGGCGGGCTCACCCGCGTGGCGCTCAAGAAAGGATCGCTCGTGGTCAATTCCTCGCAAGGGGGCGGCACCAAGGACAGCTGGGTGCTGGACGAGTGAGCGCGGTGAATATGACCAAGGGTACGATCTGATGCTCGGACGCGCCGCCAACGGTGTCTACTGGATGAGCCGCTACCTCGAACGGGCGGAGAACACCGCGCGCCTGATCGACGTCGGCTTCCACCTCGCGCTGACGCGTGGCAACCGCCAGTCGCAGGACGAGGAGTGGAAGTCGGTCCTCACCACGACCGGCATGCTGGAAGACTATTGCAGCAAGCACGCCGACTTCAGCGGCACGCAGGTGTTCAACTACCTGCTGCGCGAGAAGGACAATCCCGGCTCGGTGCTGTCGATGGTCGAGAACGCACGGACCAACGCCCGCGTGGTTCGTACCAGCCTGACCAACGCGGTGTGGGAAACCACCAACGAAGGCTGGATGCACTTGCGCGAACTGCTCGCGCGGCCGGTGCGCGAGACCAACCTGGGCGAAGTGCTGCGCGAGATCCGGCGCATCGGCACCTTGGTGCGCGGCGCGCTCGAAGGCACGATGCTGCGCAACGAGGTGTTCAACTTCGCGCGGATCGGCACCTTCATCGAACGCGCGGACAACACAGCGCGCATCCTCGACGTGAAGTATTACGTGCTGCTGCCCAGCGCCGCATGGGTCGGCTCCAGCCTCGACAACGTGCAGTGGGACACGCTGCTGCGCTCGGTCGCGGGCAACCGCGCTTATTCGTGGCTCAACGCCGGGTCGATGGACCCGCGCGGCATCGCCAAGTTCCTGATCCTCGACGGCCAGTTCCCGCGCAGCCTGGTGTTCTGCTACGACAAGATCCGCAGCAACATGGCGGGCCTTGCCAAGGAATACGGCTGCGAGGTGCCCGCGCACGAGTTGCTGCGCGATGCCGGGGCCAAGCTGCACCAGGCCACGATCGAGGAAATCTTCGAAGGCGGCCTGCACGAATACCTGCAGGATTTCATCGGCAAGACCATCGAGATCGGCAGCGCCATCGCCGCCGATTATCGCTTCAGCGAGTAGGACGACCAGCGTGCTCCTCACCGTCAAGCATACCACCCGCTACACCTTCGCCGACAAGGTCACGCACGGCCTGCAGCGGCTGCGCCTGAAACCCAAGACCAGCCACGGCCAGCAGGTGATCGAGTGGCACATGGCGCTCGAAGGCGCGAAACCGCAGGCGAGTTACGAGGACCAGCACTACAACCACGTCGATCTTGTCTCGATCGAGCCGGGGGTGCCCGAAGTGGTCGTCACGTGCGAAGGCACCGTGCGCACGGCGGACAACAATGGCGTCACCGGCGGCCACACCGGACTGATGCCGCTGTGGTGCTTCCTGCGGCCGACGCCGCTCACACGCCCCGGTCCCAAGGTCCGCCAGCTGCTCGCCGGGATCGAGGCTGACCGCACCGACGTGCTGGGCTTCCTCCACACGCTGTCGACGGTGATCGGCGAGCAGGTAGAGTACGTCGCGGGCACTACCGATTCGCACACCACCGCCGAACAGGCGCTCGTGGCGGGCAAGGGCGTGTGCCAGGACCACGCGCATATCTTCATCGCCGCCGGGCGCATGCTCGACGTGCCGATGCGCTACGTCGGCGGCTACCTGCGGATGAACGACCGGGTCGAGCAGGACGCCGGCCACGGCTGGGCCGAGGCGCATATCCAGGGGCTGGGCTGGGTGGGTTTCGACATCTCGAACGCCATCTGCCCGGACGAGCGCTACGTGCGCGTGGCCACGGGTTGCGACTATGCCGAAGCGGCGCCCGTCACCGGCATCGCGACCGGCGCGGGGGAAACCCGGCTCGACGTTCACTTGTCGGTAGAGGAAAATCGGGTAGGGATGCAGCAGCAGCAATCCGCAGCGGGCGGACAGCAGCAGACGCAGGGCGGCTGAAAGGGCCGTCGCCGCAGCCCCGGCACGGAAATGGGGGCTGTCGGCCTTACCGGGTTTGCACGGGGTTTTTGGAAGCATAATGACTTATTGCGTCGGCATGATGCTCGATCGCGGGCTCGTTCTGATGAGCGACACGCGGACCAATTCGGGCGTCGACAACATTTCGACCTTCCGCAAGATGTACCACTGGGAGATTCCGGGCGAGCGCATCATCACGGTGATGACCGCCGGCAATCTCGCCACCACGCAGGCCGTCATCAGCCAGCTGGAGGAGCGCAACAAGGCCCCCGCCGACCGCCACAACTCGCTGCTCGAAGCGCCGACGATGTTCAAGGTCGCCTCGATTGTCGGCAACCTGCTGCAGGACATCATCGAGGAACGCGCCACCGACAACGGCCAGAAGGCCGCCGCCGGCACCTTCAGCGCCTCGATGATCGTGGCGGGGCAGATTCGCGGCATGGAGCCGCGCCTGTTCCTGATCTACCCCGAAGGCAACTTCATCGAGGCCAGCTTCGACACCCCGTTCTTCCAGATCGGCGAGACCAAGTACGGCCGCCCGATCCTTATCCGCGGCTACGACCGGAACATGAGCTTCGAAAGCGCGGTGAAGCTGATGACGGTCTCGTTCGATTCCACGCTCAAGGCGAACCTCTCGGTCGGCCTGCCGCTCGACCTGCTGGTGATCGAGCGCGACAACTTCACGCCCCTGCACGAACGCCGCATCGACGCGGGAGACGCGTATTTCCGGCAGGTTTCGACCAGTTGGAGCGAGGCCTTGCGCAATGCGCTCGATGGACTGCCGGACTATCGGATGGACGGTGGGGCGGCTTAAGTCGGAGAGAGACAACAAGAAGAACGGGTTCACGCAGAGGCGCAGAGGCGCAAAGATGTCGTTCTTCGCCGCAGGCTGTCTCCATCTTTCGACGGTGCGGTAGCCGCAGCGATGAATGGAGAAGCGGCATAGCCGCAAAGCGCGACATCCTTGCGCCTCTGCGCGAATACCTTTGTTAATCCCGTCGTCCCGGATTTGATTCGGGACGACGGGCCTGGCCGAAGCCGAAGTTACTCGCAGCCGGGACGGCATCGCGCCACATCGGGCCGCCGCTTTCCTACAACTACGCGATTCCCGTATCATCCCGGCATGATGCCCTCGAATCCTCCCTTGTTTTCCTGTCTGCGCACACCGCAAGGCGACACCCGGCGCACGCGCAAGGTGACACTTGGCGGCACAAGGTGACACTTTTCCCGCACAAGGTGACACCGCTCAATCGTAAGGCGACAGTTTCGCCCCGCAAGGTGACACTTTTGGCCCCTAAGGTGACACTTTCGCCCTCAAAAGGACCAGTTTCCCCTCAGGACCGTGTAAACTGTGTAAACCTCCTGTCGCCTTGCACCGCACCTTAGCGGCAGAAGTTGGCGCCGTCGGCTTCGAGGTGGAAGTGGTTGGCGTGGGCCTCGTTGTAGCCCGGTCCCAGCGTCGTGCCGAAGCGCTTACAGGCGCTGTCGTGGACGGTGCGCAGGAAGCGGCGTTCGGCAGGGGTGCCGCCGTTCCAGTCCTCGAGCACGGTGATGCGCCGCCCGTCGCCCAGCACGAAGCCCGAGACGTCGATCGCGTTGGCGCTGGCGTGGCCCGAGCGGCGCGCAGTCCCGGCGACGTTGCGGCACGAATAGCTGCCGAACGTCTCGACCTTCACGATCCGGCTGCCCAGGATCTGTTGCGCCGCGCGGTCCAAGCCGTAATGCACCCAGGCTGCGAACGGCGTCGCCACCGCGCAGGTCACGGGGCCGAGGTTGGTGACGGTGACGGTGGCATCGTCGGTGTTGAGCGCGGCGAGCTTGACGGTGCCGACGGTGGAGCAGGCATTGCCGTACCAGCGGTCCGTCAGCGGGGTGAACACCGCGTTCTGTGCGCCCAGCGAGGCGATGCACTGGCGCAGCTCGGGGCGGGGCGGGGCAGGGCGAGTCGTGGTTCGAGAAGGCCCGCGACTCGGCTGCCGTTTGGGCGGCTGCGGTGTGTCGATGCAGCCGCTCAGCAGCGCGAGGAGGGACAGGGCGGGCAGGAATCTGCGCATGGCAGAACTTGTGGTGCGAAGTGGTTAACCTCGCCTTACCAATGCGATAAGCCGAGGGTTTGGGCGTGCGGAGCGAATGGGCGGGCGGGCACTTGTGCACAGGGCGGCGACCGCCAAGACGATTGACATCCCCCGCCACGTCTTTAGAGGCGGCGCCGGGCCACGCGGTCCCAACGCCGCGCGAGCTCTCTGTAAGGAGAGTCAGAAATGACTGATTTTATTGCCGTACCTGCGCGTAAACCTGCTCGTCCGCACTTCTCGTCCGGACCCTGCGCCAAGCCTCCGGGCTACTCCCCCGCCAAACTCGCCACCGAAGCACTGGGCCGCTCGCACCGCGCCAAGATCGGCAAGACGCGTCTTGCCTACGCCATCGACCTGATGCGCGAAGTGCTGCAGCTGCCCGACACGCACCGCATCGGCATCGTCCCCGGTTCCGACACCGGCGCCTTCGAGATGGCCATGTGGACCATGCTCGGCGCCCGCGGCGTGACCACTGTGGCGTGGGAAAGCTTCGGCGAAGGCTGGGTGACGGACGCTGCCAAGCAGCTCAAGCTCGATCCCACCGTGATCCGCGCCGACTACGGCCAGCTTCCCGACCTTACCCAGGTCGACTGGAACACCGACGTCCTGTTCACCTGGAACGGCACCACCTCCGGCGTGCGCGTCCCCAACGCCGACTTCATCCCGGCCGACCGCGAGGGCCTGTCCTTCGCCGACGCCACTTCGGCGGTGTTCGCTTACGACATCGACTGGTCGAAGATCGACGTCGCCACCTTCTCCTGGCAGAAGGTCCTGGGCGGCGAGGGCGGCCACGGCGTGCTGATCCTCGGCCCCCGCGCGGTCGAGCGGCTCGAAACCTACACCCCGGCCTGGCCGCTTCCCAAGGTGTTCCGCCTGGTCTCCAAGGGCAAGCTCGCCGAGGGCGTGTTCAAGGGCGAGACGATCAACACCCCTTCGATGCTCGCTGTCGAGGACGCAATCTTCGCGCTCGAATGGGCCAAGGGTCTGGGCGGTCTTGAAGGGCTTCAGGCCCGCTCGGACGCCAATGCCGCCGCGCTCTCGAAGATCGTCGCCGAGCGTGACTGGCTGGGCCACCTCGCCGTCGACGAGGCGAGCCGGTCGAAGACCTCGGTATGCCTGACCGTCGAAGGCGCCGACGCGGACTTCATCAAGAAGTTCGCCGCCCTGCTCGAAAAGCAGGATGCCGCCTACGACGTCGCCGGATACCGCGACGCCCCGGCGGGCCTGCGCATCTGGTGCGGCGCCACGGTCGAAACCCAGGACATCGAGGATCTCGGTCCCTGGCTCGACTGGGCCTACGCCACCGTCAAGGCCGGCTGAGCTTCTTAAGCCCTCTCACCTTCAGGGGAGAGGGTTGGGAGAGGGGATCACCTCTCCCGTTTTTCCAGACATCAAGGGCCGGGGTGCGGCGTATTGCCCCTCTCCCCGGCCCTCTCCCCCAAGGGGGAGAGGGAGATTTACCATGACCAAGCCCAAAGTCCTCATTTCCGACAAGATGGACCCCAACGCCGCGCGCATCTTCACCGAGATGGGCTGCGACGTCGACGTCATCACCGGCGAGACGCCCGAGCAGCTGATCGCCCGCATCGGCGAATACGAAGGCCTCGCGATCCGCTCGTCCACCAAGGTGACGAAGGAAGTGCTCGCCGCCGCGAAGAACCTCAAGGTCATCGGCCGCGCCGGCATCGGCGTCGACAACGTCGACATTCCGGCCGCTTCGGCGCAGGGCGTAGTCGTGATGAACACGCCGTTCGGCAACTCGATCACCACCGCCGAACACGCCATCGCGCTGATCTTCGCGCTCGCCCGCCAACTCCCCGAAGCCAACGCGCAGACGCAAGCGGGCCTGTGGCCGAAGAACGGCTTCATGGGCGTCGAAGTCACCGGCAAGACGCTCGGCCTGATCGGCGCGGGCAACATCGGTTCGATCGTTGCCAGCCGCGCGCTGGGTCTGCGCATGAAGGTAGTCGCCTTCGATCCCTTCCTGACGCCCGAGCGCGCCGTGGAAATGGGCGTCGAGAAGGCGGACCTCGATACGCTGCTCGCCAAGGCGGACTTCATCACGCTGCACACGCCGCTGACCGACCAGACCCGCAACATCCTCTCGGCCGAGAACCTGGCCAAGACCAAGAAGGGCGTGCGCATCGTCAACTGCGCGCGCGGCGGCCTGATCGACGAAGCCGCGCTCAAGGCAGGGCTCGATTCCGGCCACATCGCCGGCGCCGCGCTCGACGTGTTCCAGACCGAGCCCGCCAAGGACTCGCCGCTGTTCGGCACCCCTAACTTCATCTGCACCCCGCACCTGGGCGCATCGACCACCGAAGCGCAAGTCAATGTCGCGCTGCAGGTTGCCGAGCAGCTCGCCGACTTCCTCGTCAACGGCGGCGTCACCAACGCGCTCAACATGCCTTCGCTGAGCGCCGAGGAAGCGCCGAAGCTCAAGCCGTACATGAAGCTGGCCGAAGTGCTGGGTTCGATGGTCGGCCAGTTGACGCTGGACTCGGTGCCGCGCATCTCGATCCACGTCGAGGGCGCCGCCGCCGAACTGAACATCAAGCCGATCGTCGCCGCCGTGCTGGCCGGCTTCATGCGCGTCCAGTCGGACACCGTGAACATGGTCAACGCCCCGTTCCTCGCCAAGGAGCGCGGCCTCGAAGTGCGCGAAGTCAAGACCGAGCGCGAGGGTGACTACCACACGCTGATCCGCGTCTCGGTCAAGACCGAAGCGGGCGAGCGTTCGGTGGCCGGCACGCTGTTCAACAACGTCGAGCCGCGCCTGGTCGAGATGTTCGGCATCAAGGTCGAGGCCGAGCTGACCGGCTCGATGCTCTACATCGTCAACGAGGACGCCCCCGGCTTCATCGGCCGCATCGGCACCCTGCTGGGCGAGAACGGCATCAACATCGGCACGTTCAACCTCGGCCGCCGCGCGGCCGGTGGCGAGGCGGTGCTGCTGCTCTCGGTCGACAGCCCGGTCGCAGGCACGGTCCTCGAACAGGCCCGCGCACTGCCCGGCGTGAAGACGGTCAAGGCGCTGTCTTTCTGATCTGAACTTTTTTCAGCTCCCAACGCAAGAGGGGTCGGCGCGCAAGCGCCGGCCCCTTTTTCGTGGGTTTAGTTGATGAAGTGCATGCGCGCGGCATGTGCCATGCAGGCGGTTGGAGGGGGTGGGGGCGACGATGTGAAAGAACCTGCGCGAATGTAGCAGCGGTTCGGGATGTAGGAAATGACGGATAGAAGAATGGTTCACGCAGAGGTGCAGAGGCGCAAAGGTGTGGCTCTTTGCCGCAGGCTATTTTTTACATTCAGCGATGCGGAAACCGCAGCGCCGAAAGGAAAAGCGGCTCCGCCGCAAGCGCGACACCTTTGCGCCTTTGCGTGAATCCGGATCAAACAAAAACCCCCGCCGGTGAGGGCGGGGGTTTCCGGAAATTCTTCAAATCTGACGCGAAATCAGGCCAGTTCGACCGCCACAGCGGTAGCCTCGCCGCCGCCGATGCACAGGCTGGCGACGCCGCGCTTGAGGCCCTTTTCCTTCAGCGCGTTGACCAGCGTCACGATGATGCGGGTGCCCGAGGCGCCGATGGGGTGGCCGAGCGCGGTGGCGCCGCCGTTGACGTTGACCTTGTCGTGCGGGATGCCGAGGTCGTGCATCGCGAACATCGCGACGCAGGCGAAGGCTTCGTTGACCTCGAACAGGTCGACGTCGCCGAGGTCCCAGCCCACTTTCTTGAGCAGCTTGGTGATCGCGCCGACCGGGGCGGTGGTGAACTTCGACGGTTCCTGCGCGTGCGCCTCGACGCCGACGACGGTGGCGACGGGGGTCAGGCCCTTGGCGGTGGCGACGCTCTGGCGCGTGAGCACCACGGCGGCGGCGCCGTCCGAAATCGAGCTGGAGCTGGCGGCGGTGATGGTGCCGTCCTTGGCGAAGGCGGCGCGCAGGGTGCGGATCTTGTCCGGGTTGCCCTTGGGCGGCTGCTCGTCGGTGTCGACGACGACTTCGCCCTTGCGCGACTTCACGGTGACGGGGACGATCTCGCCCGCGAAGGCGCCGCTGGTGATCGCCGCCTGCGCGCGGCGCAGCGACTCGATCGAGTAGTCGTCCTGGTTTTCGCGGGTAAGCTGGTATTCGTCCGCGGTGACTTGCGCGAAGGAGCCCATCGAGCCGCCTTCGTAGGCGTCTTCCAGGCCGTCGAGGAACATGTGGTCGTACAGCGTGTCGTGCCCGGCGCGCGCGCCCGAGCGGTGCTTCTTCGACAAGTACGGCGCGTTGGTCATCGATTCCATGCCGCCTGCGATGACGATGTCGAGCGAACCGGCGGCCAGCGCCTCGGCGCCCATGATGACGGTCTGCATGCCCGAGCCGCAGACCTTGTTGACCGTGGTGGCCTGGACCGACTTGGGCAGGCCGGCCTTGATCGCGGCCTGGCGGGCAGGGGCCTGGCCCAGGCCGGCGGGCAGCACGCAGCCCATGTAGATGCGCTCGATGTCCTCGCCGGAGACGCCCGAACGCTCGACCGCGGCCTTGACCGCGGTGGCGCCAAGCTCGGTCGCGGAAACGTCGGCGAAGGCGCCTTGCAGGCCGCCCATCGGCGTGCGCGCGTACGAGAGGATGACGATCGGGTCGGAAGCGGAAATCTGGGCCATTGACGTACCTTTCAGACGAATGTTGTTCTGCTTTGGCGAACCGGATAATGTTGCAATGCGTCAATTGCAATGATGCGACGCATTCTTGACGGTGCCGCGTGAATGGCGCGTCCGGTCTCGGAGGAGGGTTTCCGGGCCGCCATGCAAGGTGGTTGCAAGGACAGATGGGTGCGCCCGGATCATTGCCAAGGGATGTTCCGCGAGTTTCTATTTCGCCGCCGAAACGAAACGCGCTGCCGATGCAAAAATTGCATCTGGGTATTGCGCCAAACTGCACCAAACCGCGGTTTCCCGCGGTTTTCGCGGGGTTGGACGCCGTCTCTGTTGCGATGCAGCGCATGTAGGACAATTTATCATATTGAACACCTTGCAGGGCTTCCGGGGCTGGCTTATGAGCCGCCCAACTTGACGGCATTCACCCATGACCCTCGTGAGTCCGTCAACGTCGCACCCGGTAAAAGGCAAGACCATTGACCGACCTGTCGCAATACCTGCCGATCCTCATATTCCTCGTGGTCGCGCTCGGGCTTTCGTCCGTGATCGTGCTGCTGCCGCTGGGCGTCGCCCGGCTGACCGGCACGCACCAGCCCAACGCCGACAAGAACAGCGAATATGAGTGCGGCTTCCCCGCTTTCGAGGATCCGCGCAGCCAGTTTGACGTACGCTTCTATCTGGTGGCGATCCTCTTCATCATCTTCGACCTCGAAGCCGCGTTCCTGTTCCCCTGGGCCGTCTCTCTGAAGCTGACCGGCTGGGCCGGCTGGACGACGATGATGGTGTTCCTGGGCGAACTGGCGATCGGCCTCGCCTATGCCTGGAAGAAGGGGGCTTTGGACTGGGAATGAGCACCGCCATGAACTCCCCCCTCGTGAACGCGGCAGGTCGGCCTCTGGCCCGCGCCGCCCACCCCGGACCCGCCGGCGCGATCACCGCGCCCGACCAGTCCTTCTTCAAGGACCTCAACCAGGAAGTGTCCGACAAGGGCTTCCTCGTCACCAGCACCGAGGAACTGTTCCAGTGGGCCCGTACCGGCTCGCTGTGGTGGATGACCTTCGGTCTTGCGTGCTGCGCGGTCGAGATGATCCACGTCAACATGCCCCGCTACGACATGGAGCGCTTCGGCGTCGCGCCGCGCGCGTCCCCGCGCCAGTCGGACGTGATGATCGTGGCTGGCACGCTGTGCAACAAGATGGCCCCGGCGCTGCGCAAGGTCTATGACCAGATGTCGGAGCCCAAATACGTCATCTCGATGGGCTCGTGCGCCAACGGCGGCGGCTATTATCACTACAGCTACTCGGTGGTGCGCGGTTGCGACCGCATCGTGCCCGTCGACATCTACGTGCCGGGTTGCCCGCCGACTGCGGAGGCGCTGCTGTACGGCGTGATGCAGTTGCAGCGGAAGATCCGCCGCGTGGGCACCGTCGAGAGGTAAGGACCAGATGCCCGTTCTGCATTCCGCTCCGAAGATCGCCTCGAACGAGGGTGTCCTCGACACGCTCGTCGCCGCGCTCGGCTCGATCGTCGTCGCCTCGAAGGAGGAGCATGGCGAAATCGTGCTCACCGTCGCGCGTGGCGAGATCGAGAACGCCCTGCGCGCGCTCCGCGACGATCACGGCTACCAGCAGCTCATGGAGATGGCAGGGGTGGACTACCCCTCGCGGTCCGAGCGCTTCGAAGTCGTCTACATGCTGCTTTCGGTCACGAAGAACCATCGCCTCATGGTGAAGGTCAACGCGGCCGAGAACACCCCGGTGCCGACCGTCACGACGCTGTGGCCCAACGCCGGCTGGCTCGAGCGCGAAGTGTTCGACATGTACGGCGTGATCTTCGCCAACAACCCGGACTTGCGCCGCATCCTGACCGACTACGGTTTCGAGGGGCACCCGTTCCGCAAGGACTTCCCGCTGACGGGCTACGTCGAACTGCGCTATTCCGAAGAGGACAAGCGCGTCGTCTACGAGCCGGTCAAGCTGGCGCAGGACTTGCGTAGCTTCGACTTCATGAGCCCGTGGGAAGGCGCAGACTACGTGCTGCCGGGCGACGAGAAGGCTGCCGAGGCCGCGCCGCCGCCGCCCGTCGCCACGCCCAAGGCGACCGAGAGCAAGGCCGATACCGGCGCCGGCGACAAGGCGAACGACAAGGCCGCCGACAAGGCTTCGGCGCCCGCCCCGGCCAAGGCCGAGGACGGAAAAGCGCCCGAAGCGCCGAACGATACGCAAAGCCGTCCCGAGAAGGGAGACGCCAAGTGAGCATGCAGCTCGAGCAGTCGCCCACCACCGGCGACGACGTCATCACCAACTACACGATCAATTTCGGTCCCCAGCACCCTGCGGCGCACGGCGTGCTGCGCATGGTCATGGAGCTGGACGGCGAGGTCATCGAGCGCATCGATCCGCACGTCGGCCTGCTGCACCGTGGCACCGAAAAGCTGATCGAGCACAAGACGTACCTCCAGGCG
>Ga0247734_1001705_pt1 | contig 16138 bp, 14 predicted proteins | sample UWRJL103311B2_FD_180933 | JGI IMG/M metagenome (GOLD analysis project Ga0247734, IMG submission 180933) | Plant litter microbial communities from Arlington Agricultural Research Station in Wisconsin, United States - UWRJ-L103-311B-2 | ecosystem: Environmental > Terrestrial > Plant litter >... | reverse complement strand
TGTCTGTTTCAAATTCAGATATGCAGGATTCAAGAAAGCAGACAGGTGGAGAGAATAGGGCATCCGAGATGCTTTATACTAGTTGGCAGACTTATAGGCCATATTGATAACATAAAAGCATTCACAAGATTAAAATTATAGCCGTAATCACAGTAAAATAGACAAGGTCAAGAGTTACGGGATCATAGATATCATTCTTCTTCATAAATTAATTTCCCACATCCACCCTGAAATGAATATCTCCACCGCAAAAAAATCTTGGCTATCTCCCAGCCCTCAGTCTTCTTCGCAATCCTCTTCATATGAAGGAATGTAGGTATCTCAAAATACATTAATAGCAGGAAGAAACATCAAAAGCATGCAAATTCCGCGCTGCATTGCTCATGCCCAAAACTCCATAACCTCTACGCATTGCCGCATTAAAAGATCAGAGCCAGGACCAGCTGAACCCCAGCACTAGCGATTTTTTTCTTTGGGTGTAGGTTTCACCGCTTTTCTGAGACTTGGCCATGGCTGCTCACTCTCTCGTGACCAGGTTTGTAACTCGCTTCGACGCTTCGATGGCCTGTTGAACGTACCTTCTCATCTCCTAAAGCACCAGCTCCCCATGCCATGTCCTCGTTAGAGCTTATTGGCCCTACCGAGCTAACAGGGCCACCGAATTGTGGGAATTGGCCAGAGCGATTTGGGCTTCGAGGTGAGATTGGCTGGCGATCGTCACCTGTGTATCCGACCGGTCCTCCTTCGGCTCTTGTCTTGTCGCGGCCAAATATGCCCACTAGTAAACGCACAAGCCCGCATAGCACGATGATGAGCCAGAGACCAAGAACACAGGCTGAGATGATGCTTTCTATCCGAATCTGTTCTTGCAGTTTACTCGATACTTTGTAGACGGCGTCTGAGACTTTATCTCCAGCTATGCTACCTGGTGAAGCAAGGAAAGAATCGTCCGCGCTGGAGTTTGTGAGGGAGGCGGCGGCACCGAGGGAAAAGATATCGGGTCGAAATTGTGGGAAATCAATGTTCGCATTGTCGTGCACCCACGTGATGGCCTTCTGAAAGCCGGCAATCTTGAGACCGATGAGACAATTGAGGACTTCTTCAATGGGACTCTTCAATGGCGTGCCTCCAAACATAGAGTCTAGTTCCTTGGACATCTCAGAAGTGAATTTGTTGAGGGTGTCGTTGACTGATTTGGTGCTAACATCTATCCAGCCGAAGACATCCTTGTTGACTTTGTCATTCGTGCTTGTGATTATGCCATTTGCTGACACGGCCCATGCCATAGAAGCGTTGTTGAGTGCACCTACGACGTCACCAGAAAACTTCCCAACTTCATTGGCAAGTTTAGGCACCTCCTTTTCGAGAGTCTTAAGAACGACGTACTGACATAAGCAACTGAATAGGCCGGCCAAGCCAAGAGACAGAACAAACAAAGCTGATTCCGAAGTTGCATATGCGACAAACCAGCGAGTTAGAATCTGTCGCTTAGTGCTGCTGAAGACCGAGGCGAACTTGATTCCGATTGTGTTTGTGTATGGCCGAGACGCAATGTAAACAACATCCATTGGATCAAAGGCATTTTTGTGCAACAGGACAGATCGTTCCTGCATACGTCTCCAACGCCAGATTTCTCGGTAAGCCATTGGGGCACAGACTAAAACAGCCAGGACAATCAATACTGCAAGCCCAATTGTCTTCATCTTCTGGATGAGCTTGAATAAGGCATCGAAAAAGTCGTTAATAACTGAGTTATCCGAGCAGAAGGTGAGGGCTTGCTTTGGAGCTACTTCAAAGACGTTCTTATCGAATTCATAGTCAGGAAGGGCAGCGTTTATGGCTTGCTTCACGAACTCAAATGGGGTGCGAATGACGGAGTTAGTGAAATTGTTGACTTGGGCGAAGTTGGGTATAGAGGCATTGAGCTTGGTGAGTTCTGTATTCATTTTGGTCGGATCGATTTTGATGTTTTTGAGTGCTGTGATCTGTGAACTGAGATCAATCGATGGGGGATCGCTATCGCCGCCAAAAATCGAAGGAATGTTAATTTTGCTAAGAAACCCGTTGAGATTCTTCTCGAATCCACCAATAGTGTCTGTCATCCCATTGGTAATATCGCCAATGGTTTCATTTACGAACTTGCCCACTTTTTCAATCATCTCGATAGCGGCTTGCAAACTTCCCGAGATAGCCAAGGTGATTAGACATACATAGGTTGAAGTCATCATGTTGATGACGAAGAGTATGATTTCTTCTACCCCTGTGACGGTCATCGTGATCATTTTCATGAGTGCATGGACAGCGTTGGTGATACCATCAGCAGCAAGGGCATTGACACCTTCTGAAAGGTAATGGGGCATAGAAGCCATGGCGCTTCCGACACTCTCCACGCTTGTGCATGCTTGAAGAGCTTCTTCCTTTGCTCTGCCGACGTTGTAGTGAATGTCGCCAATGGTTAGGATAAGCCGGACTAATATGAGGGCAAGCAAGACGGTCCATCGGTTGATCCATACTTGCGACAATCGAGCTCGAAGCCCTAGGTAGGGCGTATAGTATGGAATGGTGTTAACTGGTATGCTGCGATCTGAGTTGTAGTTGTTTAAGTCGTCAGAATTGAGAGTTGCAGGTACGGCTGGATAGCCATGTTTTGGCTCATCCCGCGAGGAAGACATCTCTGTATGATTGGATAGGAAACCTCTAAGACCAGCTAGTCGATCCATCTTAGTATGTGTATTCTTATAGGGTTGCGTTTGATGTTCAAGAACAGAGTTTGAAAATTGAAAAAGATCGCGTTGAGGAAATTAAAGCCCGTTGTAGTTTATTAGAAGAAAAGAGATGTGGGCCCGTGAATAACAACAGTAAGGAAATGAAACTTGAGTAATACACATGTAGTATTGTGAGTGTGATTGTGAAGGGGATGCGCTGGTATTATTGCGGAACCACAATAGTAATAAGGAATAAGCGAGACAAAGCGAGAAGGGGAACATACACTAAACGACCAAAAGGATAACCAAAAGACTTGAATAGCAACGCGCGAACTTGAAACACAAAGAAACCCTTGTTTCCACTGCTAGTTCCCGATTTTCTTTGTTGAAATAGGCGCGGGTCCCAAAATACTGTAAGCGCTTGGGTGGGTGACTGGCGACTGAGTCGATGCTTCACAGCCAGTGATTTAGTAATTGGCGACTCGACTGAAATCCGAGGTCAGGCAACTTGACTAGCTGCTGTTTGGCAGGATTTTAACTAAGTAATATCTCTGCGAAGGAAGTACAGTGTGGTTGGAGATAGATGGGTAAAGTGTAGTTGTTGTAGTTGCTCTCGTAAAGTTGACTTGCGGAGGTTGAACGATCTGATATTGGAAAACTAGTAGCTAGACAATGGGCACACCTGGGACACGGGTGATCATATACTACTTCGAGTTTATCAGAAAGATATGTGCAAGGGGACACCGGTCGAGAGAGGTGCGATGCTTGTTTATTTTGCTGGTGCCCATCTTTCAAAGGGAAGTCGCCTCCGGCGAAGGGGATCGTTGGTCTTTATTCGTGCAAGAAGTTGGACAACAGGGACACACACACCACTCCACGACCCCAACCCGCGAAAACAATGCAGTCTGACGCCATTGAAGCCATTTGCAGTCCGTGAGAGGGCTCCTGGCCTGGCGGTGGGCGACGCTTGTTGGCCCTGCACAGGTGCAAACCTGGATGGTGGGAGCAACATCAAATTTCCCCTTTTGATGTTCATCACGAGCCATTGCGGTCCTCGCCATCTTCCCTTTTTTCTGGCGGGGCTGCGGCTGACGAGAATCAAGTTTGGAGGCAGAAATGGCTCCATGTACAGCTTGGCAAGCGCGTCATTGGGCGCTGGGGAAAAGGTACAAGGAACGCTTAGCTAAGTTAGGTTACTGGCAAAGTACCCTCGGTACCCTTCCCTTCCCTTCCCTTTCCCTGTCAACCATCAACCATCAACCATGGCTCCATCCATGGGTTCAGTGGTTCTGTTCAACACCATCTTCTCAGGCCAGATACAGGGAATCCATCGACGATCTTTGAGGCGCAGTCGGCCTCGAGCCACCTTCTGGTTTGCCCTCATGATGAGTCAGGCAAACTCTCTTCGCGAAGCTCGCATTCATTATTACAGTAAAGCACTGTACTTACTCAAGTTACTACAGTACTGCTGCGCTATTGTCGCGCCTTTCCTACTTCGTATTCCCGGCTCAAGTTTGAGAACAAGTCAAGAAGTCTAATAATGTTTTAAAGTTCGAGCGGCGACTGCCTATGATTGGCTATAATTGCTTGGGCTTTGGTCAGGAAGCGCCAATACTCTGACTGGCTCAGGCTGCTTGAACCGGCGCGGCTAAAGGTGAAAGCACCTGGATTCGCTTGAATGTGTCACTGTGTTCGAGACAACCGAGATGACCCTTTAGACGCTGAAAGAGCCGCTGGTCTCAGGTTCAGGTACGAGAATAGTTACGGTTTCGAGGATACAGTTCACAAGGATATGTATAGTATGTGTGTTTCATTCTCTTCATACTTCACTCACGAGGTTCTTTACATCTTCCACAGTTGCCCGGGCCATTTTCTTCAGAAATACTCTTTCATCTGCTTCCCGATATTTCCCCCAACCATCAAGACCCTCCTTGGCCTGTATACTCAAAGTCTCATAGCCTTGCTTGATCACTCCAGCCACCTGCGCGCTGGTTAAATTCTTGACTTTCCGTCCACTGGCTCCATCTGCAAGTAACTCCTTGTAATGGGTGCTCACGCTGACAAGTGTTTCTATCGAGCTCGTTGGCCTCTTCCCTAGCTCAAAGTTGTCACGGAACTTGACCAGTGTTTCGCCTACTTCTACAAGTTTGTAGAAAAGGTCATCGTATGCTGCCGGATTGGGGAGAAATGCTTCGCCGGCTGAGAGCGAAAGCGCAATAAGGTTTACCAAGTCGTCGAGAAGTATCTCGATATTGGGAAGATTTTTCACGTCAGCCGTATAAGTAGTGAGAAACCGGACTAAGGACAGGAGGGAGCGAAAGAGTTCTGACCAGTGGTAGTTCAGCCGGGTGCGAGATCGAGACAGGTGAGAAATGAGCCGTAGTATGGTTCCAATACAAAGAATGTATAGGTCTACATCAAGTCGTCGCCTCAAATTATGGGTGAGTCCATCAATCATAATATCTAATATACTGGCTGCAAGAACACGCTCTCCGCGAACCAAGGGCAGATAGGGCGATCGTTGTCGGCACAAGCGCACCGAGGTCTTACTTTCCTCACTACATATTCGTTTACATAGGACCTGATCCTCTACCAACTGTCGAAGAATGAGAAGATTAAGGTGAGAGTATAGAGCTGTCCGATAGGAACCGTACGAATGTTGGAGGAGGTATGAAGTAAGTGACAAGTAGCTGGTAAATGGTGCTTCAACTCCTTTTTCTGTTGCCAAGGATACAAAAGTAAAGCAGAACAATTTATTTGCGTGCGCAAAGTCATACGTTGCTAGGAGAATGGCTGCTTCATTCCCAGGTCTGAAAGGTTAGCTTGACCTCACCAAAGGTATATTTTTGCTTACAATTTTGCAAAGAGTTCCTTCGCAGCATCTGGATCTATGACTGGAGTGGCGGGTTTCTTTGGCCCGGGTGCAAAGGAACCTAATCCTATCATACCAAGAGTGCTTGTAATTGACCATCCTTCGGGGAGATCCTCCTGTATAGCAATATATTTCCCTCGTGAAGTTGCGCAAGTCTGCCCTATCGATATTATGATTTTCTTGATAACTTCTTCATTTACGAAGTCGTCTAGTCGTAACCGGTAAGGGTTTTGAAACTCGAACTTATTGTAATTTGCTAGTAGACCAAGTAAAGTGAAAGGCTCAAGTGCGCGGGAAGTGGTATCAGAATCTTGTATAAACTAGAAGTATGAGCTGGGAGCATGTTTGAACGTGGCGGCCGCTTACTTTCATAAGAGAAGGAAAGAGATCTCGATGCGTAAAATACGAAAGAAGACTGGTTTGATATGCGCCAGATACAACAGACAAAGCTGCTTCTATAGCTTTTTGCCGTGTATCCACTGCCACCGTGTTAGCTTAACACATCTAACAAAGGTATATGCACTCACAGGTTCTGCCTGATTTTATGGTGACGTCCAGCGCTGATACAAAATCTGTAAACACGGTATCTATATGATCCAAGCCAGCAACGACGTTTATTATATCGGAGCTAGGATTCGTGTACTTCTTCGGGAGGACTGATGCCAGGAATGCTGTGATGGTCTATCATATTAGTATTTTGATTTGGTTCTAGGAATTTGCAATGCTTACATCAAGAGCATGCGCATCTGCTGGAGCACTTCCTGCTTTAATGCACGCCACCGCCCTTGAAAATAACAATCTTGTCTGCTTCTAATATTTCCAATCAGTCTCTATATCAAGCCAGAGTTTTCCCTTCCATACCTGGAGATGTAGCAAGTCCTCTGGGCTTAACTCAAGAAGGATCGTCCGCAAAGTTGCTTTATCTGGTTTCAAAAGGAAGAACTCTTTCCAAAAGCCTTCCGATTTCTCGATATCGTCTTCATCCTAATAAGAATATCAGCTGCATAATCTTCCCCCGCGTGGGTAGCTCCCCACCTTGAACAAAGCATCGTACAGCTTAACAACCTTCTGTTGGAACACCTCTGGCCGAGCCTGCTGAGTAAGAGGAGATGGCTCCATGCTTCATGGCATGAGAAGTGTTTCCCAAAAGCTGTCAATCTGCTTTGGCAATATGCTGACATCCAGCTTTTTGTGCTGTTCTGATGAGCCCCAAGCAATACTCGTGGCCTCCTGCAGCTATGGAAGGTTTAGCCGATCCCACGAAACATATGTAGAAACTACACCACTAGCTGAGGAATAACGGTTGCCAAAAACTACTTTTTAAAAGTCCTAGGCTCTATGCTCTACAAAAACTCAGGTACGTTTCTATGCTTAATTTATTAAAATCAATATCAACAAGGCTGAAACAACAATTGAGCTGGTGTATTGGTTTACTTAGTGGGCCATGTCGAGTTGTGTGGACGTCATAGCAGGGATATTGCTTTTCGGCAATATATTTTTCCTCCTCCGAAGCAACCGTCCAATACCGAGCTTGGCTCATAGACTTTGCTCCAAGAAACATTTCTTCGTCTGAAATATCTGAGCTTTCTAATCATTTTAATCCTGGTTCTTTCTGTTCTATGCTTTGCATGTTCTATCACGCTCAATTTAGCATCCATAACCTCAAAAGCAAAGTGCCTCTGCTCCAACTGGCTTATAAACTGCTTACCTATCATTGGCCGAACCCCCTGCAAACAACAATTTGTGATCAGTCCACACTTTCTCAGCACACCATAACCCAAAGGACGACAGCCAGCTCAACTTTCTGATGCAAGTCCCTCCGCACATTCAGATCACTCCTTCAATCCTACACAGTTAATCACCATTACCGAAACAACCTCAAACCTATTCATCATGTCTGCGCAACGGGTTCTGGCCCCTTTGACATCATCGTCTGTTATCATGCTCAGATTCGCCTCATCACCAGCAACTTCTACACTTAGACCCTGCCAACATGCTCTCAGATCATTCTCATCTATACACCCATCACAAGCTTCCTCCAAGCGCAAGATGCAAACCGCCACCGCATACCAACCATTTCAAGATCATCCCCCGCCACCAAGAAACATCGGTATTCCAGACACGTCCATTGCAGGCAGAATACCACAAGTCAACGATATAAGGCCTCCACAGCAGACGAGTCAATACAGTGTCGGAAATGGGAGGCCTGATGAAGACATTTCAAGCATAAGTCTTACCGAGCAAGAAGCTCAGAAGTCGAAGCCTACCATTCTTTCACCTAAACCCGCCACTAAGTCAAGACCAAAGTTACGAGCTCGGAAAGCTGCAATGAAGCTCACACCTGGTGCCGTAAATCAACTACGAGCTCTATTAGACCAACCGGAACCAAAACTGATCAAAGTCGGTGTTCGGAATAGAGGATGCAGCGGACTGGCATATCATCTTGAATACGTGGAGAAGCCTGGAGTATTTGATGAGCTGGTCGAACAGGATGGCGTGAAGGTCTTAATAGACAGTAAGGCGCTATTCAGCATTATAGGGACAGAAATGGATTGGGTGGAGGATAAATTGAACCAAAGATTTGTCTTCAATAATCCAAACATAAGTAAATTTCCCCTTCAAAGATGGTAGGCCTTATGCTAACAATGATTTAGAGGAACAATGCGGTTGTGGTGAATCCTTCATGGTATAGATGTTATATTTCGCAGCTTTCTTGAGCATAATCTTTTTACATAGCGTGCATTGGGCGGTGGCATTGGCATTGGGACGGAGTTTGGCGGATACCACTGCTTTATAAGAGCAATAAACATACCCAGTTCGCGGGATCAGCATAATCAGCCGAACGAAACGAATATTTCATGCAAATTTACGGCGCAATCGCAAGGTGATTTACCATGAATACGAGCAAATGTACTTGTTTCGAGAGTTTCCATCGCAGTAATCTCGAATAAGATATCACATTGCAGTATTCTGTTAAATCTTATGGTACAGTACATTCAGACGGTCAGCATAAATGGCGATGTTTGACTTAAATTTAAGCAGCATCTCGCCCATAAACAGACTCGCAAAAGATTTACCACAATATTACTGAGATATTGTATATAGACATGTCATGTGCTTTGAGTCAAATGAATTTATTTCTAGTTTCGTTGCGTACACATCCAATCATCAATATATCTATTACACACTCATATGGGGTTCCCTATCAAATCAAAAAACCCCCTCTACATAATCCACGACCCTGTGTGACAACTCACGTTAGTTAGGGTTTCTCTTTTCGAAGCACCGCAAGGTTACCAGCCATTGCATCCAAATATTCTCTGAGTAGCACACAGCTGGTAGTAAATTGCTGAGGAAAGGAATAGTTTATCCAATACCTAATAGCTTGGATGATTTCGCCGATGCTCTTCACAAAAGCTATGTGCGCTGGATCTTCCTTCGCATAGTAATCTCTATCCTCCTCATTTGCAAACTTCACGACGAATCCATGAGTAAGTCCTCCCTGTGTATCTCTTGTCAGTCACTTCTGAAATACTTGGGCCTATTCAAGTGGAGAAACCGAGGTCTACTTGGTACGAACCTGGTGACCTTCGGGCGAGCAATCCTTTCCTCCTGAGGACTCTAATACATATGGTTTGTTGGAGGTAGGGTGGATACAATTCTCCCGAAGACCTAACATGCGTTTGCACGCCTAATTTTGAACAAGAGTCAGCATTCCTTCCAGTCTGTAGAATGCATAGTCATGCTTCGCGCCTGACCCCGCAATTACCCCACTACCATATTAGAGAACTGAATACTCACATCTAAAACGACTTGAGGAGAGGCAGAAGACTTGAATTCGAAGAGGACAATGTGTACCAGCACCATGATTGTTATTGTTATTCGTAGAACTGTTTTTGGTGAAGAATGGACAGGGGGATGCGATGTACTTGTGATGATGCGTAGATATTGGGAACTTCGGCAAACATGGTACAGTAAAGGGGCCCCTTTCCACGGTCACATGATGTTTTGTTAACATTGTTCAGCTCTAATTTAAGACACAGATAGCAGACAAAACTGAAATTCTCGCCATTGAGTCCCTTCTTTTGAGATTGGATGAGATGTGGAAAGCATAAGAAGGTGTACCATTTTGAAAAGTAAGGCCATACGGAACATATCTTTAAAAATCATAGTGCAAGTCAAACCACTGCTTAAACCATTTGATAAATTTGGTGAAATTGATAGTAGAAGGATGTTTAGCCTCTGAATTAAAAAAAATCTCTCGAAATTTTATATAAAGCTAGTCTCTTGAGTTGATTTTGTGTGACGCTGTTCTGGCAAGGCGCTCGTTTGGGTTTGGGAGGTCCTCGAAATACCAAAAGTCGAGGTTAATTGAAAGAAACTATCTTCCCGCAGCTTGAGCAGAAGATCGCGAAGTCAGCTTTAATATACTGAGCGTGTATTAGATTAGAGTTATAACAGCGAAAGTATTGAGTATTAATAAAGAACTCTTCAGATCAGATAGATATACTTATTCATTTCCTAGGAGTTACATACTATGTATAAATTCACTAGCCAGTAAGTATATTCAGCTGCTTCAGGTTCTTGGCCCATTAGCCCCACATCACCAAGTGTATAAATACCAAACGCGGAAAATCAAATGTGCAAAAGGACCAAATACTTGAGCCCCAGAGATTGTCACTGGGTCACCAAACAGGAAGGTTAACGAGAACATCCGACTGTGCTTGCGCCAGCAGTTCAGTGATACCTTGCGAAAACAATCACTAAGAAGTCTGGCCAGATCTCACCTGGAATAATCAAAGAAGAGACCAGAGCCGCTGGTAAACCAAAGTAGAGATTAGACCCAACCTCGACAATGCTTACTCGCCGGCAAGCATCGAGGGTCGAACTCTTTTGCCTTTTTCGTCCTTTTCGTCTTCTTTTGTTAATGGCCTTTCCTTTAAGGTGAATGAATCGCTTTATTTCCTTGTCATTGCTGCCTATTGAAGCAAAGGCAGTGTTGCTCTTTCCTTTTTTTCCCCACGTCGTCCCAATGAAGTTTTAGGCGATCTCTTGCATTTAGTAAGAACAAAAGAGTTTGCGCACAAAGTCGAGTCGAATGAAAGGGCAAATAAAAGCAGTAAGTAGATTCCATTCCGTTTCACAAAATCCAAGGTTACTAAATAGTGGCTGAGCATAACAAGTATGACTTTATGAGACATCGATTTCATGATCTGCCATGTCAGAATGGATAATATTGATGAGAAATGTGTATTTGTGGAACTAAGGAGTTTGACTAGAATTGCAGATGAGCTAGATATAAGCATGGTATCACAAAGCTACAAGTTGCACGCCAACTCAGTACCTTCTAGGAACTCAAATCAAAGCGACATCTCGACCGAAAACCGGAAGACGGACTTCCAAGGCATGAATAGCCCCCTCTTAGAGTTGGCAGAAGCGCCTGTGGTTACTAAAGCACAAGACAATGCGTTTTGCATGGATAATTTTGGTCCTAGAGCTGATGCTCAACGAGCAAGCCAATTGAATGAAATGTTCCCCGTCCGGGCATGCGTATTTGATGTTGATGATCTCCTTATAAATACATCTGATCTTCACACCCGATGCTACAACCTCGCTCTTAGCCGTTTTGGAGCACCCCCAATCACTTGTGATATCAGCGCACATATTCAAGGTCTGAAAGCACTTATTCCAGTGTTTGATGCTGTGTAACACGCAATCATATTGACATCAGCACTCTTGAGAAGGTCAAACTAACAGTCTAAAGGTATCGCACAAGACAAAGCTATTGATCTACTTCTGTCGAACAAACGCTATCAAAAGTACAATATCAATTTGGAAAGATACGCAAACTACCTTCATATCTACCATAGCGATCTTTTCCCCGAAGCCAAGCCTATGCGCGGTGTGGAGAGGCTCCTTGATGACCTCAAATCGACCACTAATCCCAAGATTCACCTCGGGGTGGCAACTGGAAGTGTGAGTAATTGCTTGAGGAGATTGAACTTTTGTGGTGGTTGCTTACCTCTATATTTAGATCGAAGAGAGGTTTCGGGTTAAGACTCTGAAATTGCAATCCCTGTTCAACGCATTTCCCACGGAGCATCGGGTGTTTGGCGGCGACCCTGGTATCAAGGGGAGGGGGAAACCTGACCCAGATATATACCTTTTGGCTCTAGAGAAAATCAACAATAGTCTTTCGGATGGAGAAATGAAGATTCACCCACAGGAGTGTTTAGTATGGTGCCTTGTGACCTGAGGCATGATACCACCGTAACTGACAATTCGTAGGTATTTGAAGACGGTCTAGCAGGAATAAAAGCTGGTCTGGCAGCAGGTATGACTGTTATTTGGGTTCCACATCCAGCTCTTGCAAAAGTTTATGGCGTCTTGGGTGAGTCTCAACGGCTCGAATACTTCTCTTGTTTGAGAGTAACGTCTGCACTTCGGTCATAAACTAAGCTTGATAGGTGAAGAAGCAAACTCCGATGATCCATTCAGAGATCCTGTAAACTCTGAAGAGCAGTTCAAAAATCTTATGAGAGCTATGGTAAGATATCTGTTCTAGATTCCCATCTCAGAGAGCCATGAGCTAACTTAGTTGTTCCACTTCTGTTGAAAAATCTACTGACAAAATATGATAGGAAATGGATGGCTACGAAAGGAGGTTTAGAACAAATGTCATTTTGCTGGAGTCATTGGAAAACTTTCCATATGAACGATTCCAAATCAAGATCTAGTTTATGAATAAATGGGATTAGTCTAACATGCTCTATTTGTTAATGGTAAGGGGTGACTTTTCGAATAGAGCGGGCGGACTGAATAAGGACTGGCTCATAGATGAAACGGGATGCACTCTTTGAGCTTTGACGTTTATCAAAGAAACCGACGGGTTTTCACGCACTTTAAACACTACTTGACCAAAATCATGACATCTAGATATATCAGGAGGAAGCCACCCACTGGTAAATGGTCACAAGAGGATCGTTCGACACCGGACCCGAATTAGAGACTTGGTGGCTGTTCAAAATACCAATTCGGTTCTACCAACTCTCTAGATCACTTCTAGAGTCTATTTTCCCTGTTTACTACCCCAGTAGTTCTGAACGTCTGGCTTATTTCAGATGGTAGTAAACCCTGCAAATACAATTCACTTGTCACATCACCGAAATATATTTGTTGAGATTTTTTGTTTTTTCCATTGAGCTCCTGAGATGCATCGTTGTGGAGTACAGCTTGTCAAAACAAATTGACAAGTTATTGCAAAGCCCGCAAAACCTCCCTGACCATGAAACCCCCGAATACGCTCAAAAACCCTATGCTCTCGACATAACACCCCAAGCACGGATGATATTATCGGTGTAACCAGCAAACAAGGTCTGTCCATCACCGCTCCATGCCAAGCTGACACACTCTGGCTCTCTGCTCTTCTTGCCAACGGCCTGGAACTCTGGCTTGAGCTCATCAACCTTGCTCTTCTTCTCCAAATCAAAGATGATGATGCTGGAAGAGGTAGCGGCGCACAACCAGTATCTGTTGGGGGAGAAAACAAGGGCATGGATCTCATCACCGGCGTTCAAAGAGTACAGGTGCTTCGACTCGTTCAAGTCCCACAACATGGTGGTTCCGTCCTTTCCTCCTGAAGCGCATAGGGATCCGTCGGGGGAGATGGTAACGGTGTTAATGTAGCCGGAGTGTCCGATGTGATCGGTTTGTAGGCGGCAGGAAGAGAGCTCCCAGACCTATTTGATGATTAGCTTTCAATATCTCCTTGCAATAAGAAATAAGAGCATATCATGCGGGACAGAATCAGTGCATTGGTGTTGGTTGGTCTCATGGCAAGGTCTCCCAGGCTCTGAAGTAGCAAATACTTTGTAGATTGCGTAGCATCATGTAAATCTCGCATGATTACTCTTATTTCCATATATAAAGATATGCTTACCTTAACAAGCTTGTCCCATCCACTGCTGACGATAACTGGGTTTTGTGGGTTGGGGCTGAATCGAACGCAAGAAACCCAATCGGTGTGTCCCTTCTCGGTGATGGTAAATTTGCAGTCACCAAGAGTGTTCCACAGCTTGATGGTACGATCGCGGGATCCGGAGACAATTTGTCTGTTGTCGGCGGAGAAGGAAACGGAGAGGACGTCGTTGGTGTGGCCAACAAATCGTCGTGTAGTCGTACCGGTAGAAAGCTCCCAGAGGCGGAGAGTCTTGTCCCAGGACGCAGAGAGGGCATAGGCACCGTCCGAGGAGATAACCTGAATTTCGTCTTAGCATAATGAATCGAACACCTTCCTTGCTTCCAATCCACCCAGAAGCTCCCCAGTATCCGCTAAACTTACGCAGTCAGAAACGATGTGCGAGTGTCCGTGGAGGGATCGTTTTGGGTATCCGTAGGAGGTATCGTCGCGGGTCAAGTTCCAGATGATCAATGACTTGTCGCGGGATCCAGACAGGAGCATATTTGGGTTTTCGAGAGAGGTCGCGAGCGAGGTGACCCAGCCGCTGTGGCCCTCGAGGGTGCCCTTGAGGATTAATTGCTCAGTCATGATTGCGGTTGGTTGTTCGACAGGAATTTGCACGGAAGAATCGTTGAGTATGGTTTTGAAAACCATACTGTGGGCTCGCTTAAATTTCTCCGCTAGTCTTGGCAAGACAAGGCTGAATCCCAGCCTCGTCGGTCAATTGAACTAACACACCGAGCCATCAAACAAAGCAACACCAAGAAAAATCAGATTGGCCGGTGCTAGTGGGTACTGTAAATAAGCTAATAATTATTTCAACGGATTTTTGGTGCAATTGGTAGGATAGTGTGAGTTGTACCTTTAGTCTTGGGTTCACGAACTCGAGATTTTATGCTAGTTTAAAAACTTTGTATGGATATAGTTATCGGATGTTGAGAATATTGCATGTACTCTGAATATCGCCCTCCAAAAGACATCGTTGAACCACTTAACAAAGCAGTTTTCAATGGAAATCTCATAATTTGGTGGCCCATTCTATATCATGCATGTAAACTTACACACAGCCTCCAAACTGGCGTATAAAGTGGATGTGGTTGTTAAGGTAGTGAGGTTTTACCAGAGACCTACTGATTAAGCAATGTGCTTATGAACTGATGATTAAAATGACGAATGAGGAGTTCCAAAGAAACTCGAACCTTTCAGAGACTACGAATAGCAATATTTTGGGACACTAAATAGGAGACGAGTGTGTGAGAGATGGGAATTGATAATTAGCTTAAAGAACATGGTACTAAATAGCTAAAGTAATATATGATATAATCGAAAAAGCATCCTTTAATCGATCTAAAACATGTGGCATATGCTAACTCATGTACTATCCTTCCCAATATCGATATTGTTTCCAATCCTTGGTGGATATAAAGGATCAGAATGTATACTCTCGTTATTAAGAAGTCAGCATCTCCTGGGGTGCTGCTCGTAGATCTGCTTTTACAGCAGCCTGGCTAATTCGTGTAGGTTCTTCGTTAACGATACGAAACATCATAGAAATCAATGCGAGCATTTACCTGGTGTCTAGCTGTTAAAACTAAGGTCTCTTCTTTGTCACGTAAATTCTCTTTCTTTAGTTTCGGTAACTATAGTGTTTAGACAAGCCCTTCTACCACATATGACGAGCATTGTTGCTGTACTGCTCGCCTCATGCTGGCTAAATGCTGAGAAGATTTGAATTTTAGAGTAATTGGCCGCCCTATCACAGTCTCCCACGATAGCTGGTCATAATTGTCTGCACACAGTATGGGATATGCTCTGAGTCAAAGCTCGCCTCAAGTTTTCCAGAGCTTCGTTGATGATTGGTATTGTACAGAATGATCCCATCGTGCCTCGCTCTGTCCACCTATAGCCCACTTCTAGCTCCCAGGCTGCTCATCTTATCTCATATCGTCGAAACATCCATCACACCTTAAGCCGCTGCCTTCGCTGCCCGCTTGTCCTCCAATTTCGAGTAGAAAAGATCGCGCTGACGGACAGCTGGAACATGGTATCCGTACCTACAGCATTATTAGCATATGCTGCTCTCTCTCTCTCTCACGTAAACCTACCAGAAAGCATATCCGAAAGTGGTTCCAAGACCTGTTGTATATTTATCAGTCCCCATTTACTTGAAAGTAGCGCATTGACTTGTCGCCAAAAGAATTCTCTTGAGCCAAAAGCCCTCTTAACATATTCCCATCCATCCATATTGTTACGTACCCAGAGCGACAGTGAGGTCAAGGACGAGTGTACGCCGGAGCATCTGAAGAAATCAGCCCACTATTCTCATGCTTTCAATCGCGTCCAAAAGCCTATTTGAAGACATTTTGTGACTAGGAATACGTACTCCGGTAATTGGTTTGATTGGCATTGTGTTGGTATGTGGGCTTCTCTGGGGGAGCTTTTGGTCTGGCTTGTTGTAGGGAGAAGAGGAGGGAGGTTGTCGACTCGAACGTTAAACAAGCGAAACTGTGACTCGGTACAACTTCGGCTAATGTTTTGCGGCTCTTCATCGATCTCCAGCCAGAAGCCTTTATTACAACAACGAGAAACCATTTATACCAG
>Ga0247734_1001704_pt1 | contig 16140 bp, 14 predicted proteins | sample UWRJL103311B2_FD_180933 | JGI IMG/M metagenome (GOLD analysis project Ga0247734, IMG submission 180933) | Plant litter microbial communities from Arlington Agricultural Research Station in Wisconsin, United States - UWRJ-L103-311B-2 | ecosystem: Environmental > Terrestrial > Plant litter >... | reverse complement strand
TGCTAAAATTCCTGGGGTATTTGTCTACGATATGGACGGCAGCGGCAACCAGATCAATATATCTACCAGAGGATTAGATCCCCACCGTTCGTGGGAATACAACATTCGTCAAAACGGAATTATTACCAATTCGGATATGTATGGATATCCTGCCAGTCATTATAGTCCGGCCATGGAATCTATTGAACGGATTGAACTTGTACGCGGATCATCTTCTCTGCAATATGGTGCGCAGTTTGGAGGTATGATCAATTACATCACTAAAACGCCTGATACGACGAAGGCATTCAATTTTGAAACGATTAATACGGGCGGATCATTCGGTCTTTTTAGTTCTTACAATTCAATTGGTGGGAAAATAGGAAAACTTACGTATTCGGCATATTATCAGAAAAGACATTCAAACGGTTACCGTAAGAATTCTGGTTCTGATGCAGAATCACAATTTGTGAACCTGATATATGATGTAAATTCTGCTTTGAGTATAAAGGCAGAATTGGGCCGCTCTACATATGTTTATAAAATCCCTGGTCCGCTAACTGATGCAATGTTCGAAAAAGACCCGCGTCAGTCAACCAGATCAAGAAATTATTTCAATCCCGATATTTATGTTCCTTCTCTTACAATTGACTGGAAAATAAATCCGTCAACGAAGCTGAAATGGACTAATTCAGGACTGTATGGAAATCGTAACAGTGTTGTTTATGATGCTTTTGCCAACGTTCCAGACACGATTAATCCTGCCACAAATCAATACAAAAACCGGCAGGTTGATATTGATAATTTTAAAAGTTTTACCTCTGAACTACGCTTGGTACATCAATATCGAATTGGAGTAACAACTAGTTTTCTGGCAGCTGGAATTCAGTACATGCATAACAACCTTCGCCGCAGACAATTAGGCGTTGGTACGTCGGGTAGTGACTTTGATCTGACTGTAAAAAACAATTTGTTTGGACGGGATTTATATATGAAGACAAACAACGTAGCTATATTCATCGAGAACCTGATTTATATTACACCAAAATTCACTGTTTCACCTGGATTTCGTATCGAAAACGGAGCAACTGATATGACCGGAACAATCAGTTATTACAAACCGGAAAATCTTCCGAACAGGATCAGTCATAGGTTTCCATTGTTTGGAATTAATTCACAGTTTAGAATTTCTCCTAATCAGAAGATATACGGAGGTTTTTCACAAGCTTACAGACCAGTTGTTTTTAAAGATATTATTCCCGGATCTGTTCTGGAACAAGTGGATAAAAATTTAAAAGATGCACGTGGGCATAATCTGGAAGTAGGTATAAACGGCAGTATAAATTCCTTATTGACTTATGATGTAACTGCTTTTCAGTTACTTTATAACAATAGAATGGGAACACTTTCTATGAAAGATGATTCTAATCAGGCTTATTTGTTAAGGACGAATACTGGAAATACGCGTACCCGGGGAATCGAAGCTTATATTGAATATAAGCCATTTCGCATTGCTAATAAATCGGGTACAATTACTGAACTTTCCGTATTTACTTCTACATCCTACTTCCATGCAACTTACCTGAAAGGAAGAGCAATAATTGATAATGTCAACACCGATATTGTAGGAAATAAACTGGAAGGAGTTCCAACATGGATTAGTAGAAATGGTATCCAGTTACAACACAAAACCTTCTTTTCAACTTTACAATATAGTTATGTAAGTGAAAACTTTTCGGATCCTTTAAATACTGTTACCCCATCGGCTAATGGTACAAGGGGAAAAGTGCCGTCTTATGGTATATGGGACCTGAACGGAACTTTACGTATCTACAGTAATTATACGTTGAAGCTTGGAATTAATAATCTGTTAAACAAACAGTATTATACAAAAAGACCAACTATGTATCCGGGTGCAGGAATATGGAGCTCTGATGGAAGAAGTCTGATTATTTCTTTTGGAATAAAAATATAACATCGCAAATATTGACGATGTCACCAATTTTATCATAGGTTAATTATAATTCGGTAAAACGGCTGGTCTTTTGACCGGCCATTTTCTTTGTAATAAGTATTATAATTAATTCCCGACTGCTACTTTAACAGAAGTAATTTTATCCTGAAATAATCTGCTTCTCAGCAACATTTCTTTAATCATAGCAGCATGTGTAAAGGTGATCATGTGGCCTGCATTATAAAGAAAAATATACTGAGCGCGTTTGCTTTTAATGTGTTTTTTGGCAAAATCAAAGTTACCAGGATCTGCTATCCAGTCGTTTCCTCCCTGTATTACTGTTGTAGGAACTTCCAAATTCTGCCAAACCGGTAATAATTTTTTCAATTCATCAGCATGGCTATATTTTTCTGCGGTAGCAGTATTAAACTCTCCCGGTAAAAAAAGCTGAATAAACGAATTTCTTCCCCATTTGGAAAACCAGTAAAATTTTTCTTTTTCAGGATCAATAACCGGAGAAACCATAATCAGTTCTTTTACTTCATCAGGAACCAGCGACACCAGTTTAGCAGCAATAGGGGCACCATAAGACCTTCCCAAAACAATTACTTTCTGATCAGAATGATTCAGCGAAAAAACAGGCAAAAGTGCATTTGCCTGAGCAGCAATAGACGTTACAGACCGGCGTTTTTTTAACCTAGATCTTCCATAACCTACCCGGTCAACAGACACGATATGAAAATATTTTTGCAGATCTACATCATCCATTAAATTCATATAACCCCATAAAGAGCCTGGTGCGCCATGTATGAGCAAAATCATCGGTAAAGTATCTGCTCCGACACTGGCAATGCAAAGGGAAAGTGTATCGTTTTTAATTATCTGTATCTTAGGTTTTATTTCTTTTGAAGCATAGTGTTTTCTTACCTGCTTTGCTGAAATAATGTATCTGGAGAAACAAGAAGACAACGAAAAGGATATTGCTGCAATAATTAACGCCGAGCGAAATGATTTAAAACTTGACATAGGAAAAACAACGTTAAGTAACACCCTTAGTGTTACTGATTTATTTTACTACATGTTTCAAGATACAATAATAAATAAGCATTAATGAACCATGTTATATTATTTTTTCAACAAACGTTAAAAACTCAACATTTCTATACGTTTATTTGTTAAGCAATAAAATAGTGCCAGTAAGTCATTAGTCCGGTAAGGATTAGTAAAAATATAATTGAATGACAGCCAACCACCAGAATTTATTCTTAGAACGTTTAACACAACAAAATGAAACCTACCGCTATAAATTGCCTTCACGGCATGAAGCTGGTAAGTTCATTCAACAATTGATTGACTTTTTGTTTCCAATAAGTCAGGATTGCCAGCAGTGTAAGACAAAAGATATTGCCCAGGCATATAACGAATTAAGACAGAAATTGGGATGTATGCTTGAACCTTTATCTAAGGAGGTCAGCGAAAATAAGGAAGAAATTTTAAATCACGTATTTGATCAGATACCTCAAATATATGAAATGCTTCTACAGGATGCTAAATCCATAACGGATAACGACCCGGCTTCGGTTGGTATTGAAGAGGTTATTGCTTTGTATCCGGGTTTTATGGCTATTGCTACTTATCGTATTGCGCATATTCTTGCCAAATTAAATATTCCCCTTTTGCCAAGAATGTTAACCGAATATGCACATAGTCAAACCGGGATTGATATTCATCCAAATGCTGTGATCGGTCATTCTTTTTTTATTGATCATGGTACCGGAATTGTGGTTGGTGAAACGACAAAAATCGGCAATAATGTAAAACTTTATCAGGGAGTAACCTTGGGAGCCACATCGGTTTCAAAATCACTTGCATCAAAAAAGAGGCACCCGACCATTGAAGATAACGTCATTGTGTATGCCAATGCTACGATTTTAGGAGGGGAAACGGTTATTGGTCACGATTCTGTAATTGGCGGAAATGCCTGGATAGTAAGAAGCGTACCTTCTTATTCTCAGGTTTATCACCAAAGTAAAGTGGAGGTACGCCAACAAACAATGCCATTAGCTACGTAAGTGTTTTTATAAACCGGCGTACTGTGTCAACATAAACGGGTTCCGCCTGAGATAGCGCGTATTTGGGCTGAGTGGTCATGGTGATGGATATAAATCCATGTGTCAAACACCACCATTCGTAATATGCTTTTGTGACAAGTTCTGCTGCTTTTGGTCTCAGACTTCCTATCATCTCCCAAACCGGATTTCCTTTAATTGTCATTGCCTGAGTATATACACGTTTGGAATCGCAATATGCTCCTTCAAGATTAAACATAACCTGATAAATTTCAGGATTGTCTACGGCAAAATTCCAGATGCATTGAGATACTTCAAATAACTGCTTTTCCGGGTTGCTGAAATGGCTCTTTATTTTAACAAATTCTCCTTGTAAATAATCAAACCCTTCTATCCGGATAGCTTCCAGTAATTTATCTTTACTATCGAAATATTCATATAAAATTGGTGGGCTGTATTCAATTATTTCTGCAATTTTTCTAATTGAAACCGCAGTCCATCCGTCTTCACGTGCAATATCTTTTGCTGTTTTGATGATGTCGGAACGAACCTGAATTTTTAGCCGCTCTCTACGATCCGTTATTCCCATGCGTATAATGTGCTTTTATTGATACAGTTATAGATTTCAAATATAATCATATAGTTTTTATAGCACATGATAAATAAGCTAATGATTAACTAAAAATTATAAGAACCTCTATAAAGTTATGTTACGATTGCATGGCAGTTTGCCAATATCTGTGATAAATATTTTGCGCGTATATCTATTACTTACTACTCGTATTTTTTTGTAGAATTACGCTCCAGCTTGTCTACCAACTTATAGTTCACTTCTTGTGCACGAACTTTTATTCGAAAATCTTCTGCAATACGCAGGTTATTCTGATATAAATCTAACCTGACTGATTTTTGGTTATCGTTGGAATAATTTCTTAAAACCTGCCTCATCTGATTTTTGAGATTTTCATCTAAAACCGGAAAACAAATATCAATTCGCCGGTGAAGATTACGATACGTCCAGTCACAGGAAGATAAATATATTTCATCGTTCCCACGATTTCCAAAGTAAAATATCCGGGAATTTTCAATATATCTGTCTACATGCCTACTCACTATAATATTATCACTTAAGGATGGTAACCCTGAAATGAGGCTGCAGCTTTCGCTTATTATTATATGAACCGGAACGCCAGCCTGGCCTGCCTGGTAAAGTTTATCTATCAAAAAATGATCCTGGAGCTGATTAATTTTGATCGTAATAAATGCCTTTAATCCTGCATTGAAATTTCCAATTTCCCTGTCTATTAGTTCAACAATTCTTTTTTGAAAATTAAACTGCGTTACAAAAAGAAAATTAAACGGAAGGTACTTAAATTTTTTAGGTTCGTCCTGCGTGTACAAATAACCAAATAACAGTTCTAATTCATTGGTTAATTCTCTGTGGCTGGTGAGTAAAGCATGATCTATCATTTCCCTGCTCGTTAGCCGGTAAAAACCACCCGTGCCTAAAAAAGCATAACGCTCCCACCCTTTCTGCATTTTGCGCTTTACCAATGCCATTTTTGCATGCACTTTAAGAGCCGGATCGCTTATCACAATTTTGATCCCGGCATCACGCATTCTTCTCGCCCACTGCAAATTTTCATATATATCCAGCCTCGTATTAAGTTCTATATAAGTTATAACTCTTTTACCATTTCGCGCAGCGCTTATTAAAGAATTAAGTATGAATGAATTATGACTTATTTTGTAAAGTGAAACATGAATTTCGCGTACAAAAGGATCCGTAGCTGCTTCATTGAAAAACCTGACAATGGGCTCATAAGAATGATATGGTAAATGTAATAGCTGATCAGCCTTTTGGATTGTTTCAAAAACAGATACCCTATCTTCAAAATTCGGATTTGTAATTGGCTTTTGAAAAGTATAATCAAACTTTCTAACCAGCGACGGGAATTTAGCAAGATCCTGCATATAAATATAAGATCCGCGTTCATGAAATTCATTCATTTGAATACCTGTCTTGTTAAACAAATATTCCCGCATTTCTAAAGGCATTCCTGTTTCATAGAAGTACTGAAGAGGTAAAATAAAGCTCCTTTTTTCAAGCTGTTTTAAAATTCGTTGGGCTATGGGCGCTGCATATTCATCCTCAATCATGAGTTCAGTATTACGTTCGGCCCGAAGTGCATAACTTTCTATTATTTCATAGCCTGGGAATAACAAAAAAAGGTTTTCTCTGATAACATCCTCAATAAAAGCAACATGTTTTTTCCCTTCAAATTCCGGCAGTTCTAAAAACCGTCCAAGAGGTTCCGACGGAATATTAACCGTAGCATATAAATCTTCGGGCTGATCGTCTGTTCGTTTTAATTTTACCACCAGATATAACTGTTTTGTTTCAAAAGAGAGCAATTTGGCATTACGCCTGCCATCTAAAAAAACAGGTTGTAAATGCCTGAAAATTTTACTGATGAAAAATCTTTTGATATAGGGTAAATGTTCCGGAACAAAAGGTTCTTTATAATAAAAATGAACTCCCTGCTCGTTAAGTGCCGGAAGAATTCCGGTAAGAAGAATTTCATTAAATTCCCTTAACTGGTTTTCCAGCGTTTCGTAAACATGCTCGAGTAGTGATTGCGGATAGATATATAACTTTGATGTAAGATCGTTACTTACCTCTCCCATCGCTAATAAATTAGGGATCCGAACCCGGTAAAACTCCTCAGTCTGAATAGAATACAAACCCAAAAACCGTAACCTTTCCCTTAACGGAACTGATTCGTCATTAGCTTCCAGTAGTAATCTGTAGTTATTTGAGAGCCAGCTTAAGTTTATATCAAAGTAAGGATAGGAAACGTCAATCATTTATATAATCAAAAAAGGATGGGAATTTCTGTACAATATAAATACAATTAGTGGGTAAGAATATAACTTTGCATCGATTAATCTATTAATTCATACTATTTATGCGCTATCAATTATTAGGACGGTCAGGATTAAGAGTATCCGAAGTCTGTTTGGGTACCATGACTTTTGGAACAGAATGGGGATGGGGGGCAGATAAACATGAAAGTTTTAAAATATTTGACACCTTCGCAGACGCAGGTGGAAATTTTATTGACACCGCTAACAGATATACTGAAGGGTCTTCCGAAAAATTTGTTGGTGAATTTATAGAATCTGACCGCGACCATTGGGTACTCGCTACCAAATTTACACTTAAGGACAGAAACGACGATCTGAATTTTGCAGGGAATCATCGCAAGAATATGATGCGTTCTGTTCTTGCCAGTTTAAAAAGATTAAATACCGAATACATAGATTTGCTTTGGGTACACATGTGGGATAACACAACGCCGGTGGAAGAAGTAATGCGTGGTCTGGACGATCTGGTGACTAGAGGAATCGTTCATTACATTGGAATTTCGGATACACCTGCATGGATTGTTTCGCAGGCAAATACCATAGCGGATTTCAGGGGTTGGAATGCCTTCACAGCACTTCAGTTTGAATATTCCCTTTTACAGCGTACACCTGAGAGAGATCTTATTCCGATGGCAAAAGCATTAGATCTTGCTGTAACACCCTGGGGAGCAATAGGCGGAGGCGCATTAACCGGAAAATATTTACGGGGAGAGTCGGGCCGGGTTCCGGATGATAGCCAGCGACGTAATGAAAATAGCAGTAAAATCGCTCAAACAGTAGTAGATATTGCTAATGAGATTGGAGCAACACCCTCACAAGTTGCTATTAACTGGGCCCGTCATCGTCAGCAGGTTATGATTCCTATCATTGGTGCATCGAGATCCAAGCAGTTACAGGATTCTCTTGGATGTCTATCATTCAAAATACCAGATGAATTTTTAACAAGACTAAATGAAGTAAGTAAAATTGAACTTGGCTTTCCTCATGAATTTCTTAAATCTGATGGAGTAAAAGAGGAAGCTTTTGGAGGGATGTATGACCGGCTGGATAATCACAGACAATAATTAACTCTAATGAAACTGACCTAATTTAAGTGAGAAATGTCTAAAATCATTTCTCACTTAAATTACTTTTATTTTCCCCATTGCGCAGGATTCAATCTCCAGGCACTCAGGCTTTCTACTTGTGACTCTGTAATATAATTATGTTCCAATGCGCTTTCTATTAATGCATTGTAATTACAAATTGTACTTAATTTTACATCCTTTTCTTTAAAATTTTGTTCAGCTAGTTCAAAACCGTAAGTAAAGATTGCCACCATTCCGACAACTTCAATTCCGGCAGAACGTAATACATCGACCACTTTTAAAGAACTTCCGCCAGTTGAAATTAAATCTTCAATAATAATTACAGACTGACCTTTTTCCAGACGACCTTCAATCTGGTTTCCCATTCCATGTTTTTTAGGTTCGGGACGTACATAAGCAAAAGGCAGTTCAAGTATATCTGCAACTAATGCGCCCTGAGCAATTCCACCTGTTGCAACTCCAACAACTGCTTCTACATCAGGATATTCTTTTCTGATCAGATCTGCCAGCACTTTTTTGATAAAGGTACGGGTATCAGGATATGATAATGCAACACGGTTATCACAATAAATTGGTGAATTCCAGCCTGAGCTCCAGATAAAGGGTTTTTCAGGGCTTAACTTAATTGCTTGGGCTTCCAGCAGTAATTCTGCAATACGTTTGTCGTTTGGCATTTTATTCTTCCTTATCTTCCTGTTTATTATTATGAACAAGTAATTTATCAATTCTGCTTCGATCCATATCAATTACCTCAAAATCGAAATGTTTCCAAATAAATTTTTCTCCTTCCTGTGGAATATTTTCAAGTATATGCAGCACAAATCCCCCTAAAGTATTAAATCCAACCAATTCACGCCTTTCAGTTTCCTGGATATTTAAGTCGAAATACTGCAAAAAGTCATCAAAAGGAAGCTGTGCATCAATGAGAAAACTTCCATCTTCCCGCTTCACTATTTCCGAAGCTTCTTCAAGATCCTCAGAAATATCCCCTACAAGCGCATCCATAATATCGTGCATGGTAATCACGCCGAGCATACCTCCGTATTCGTCAACAATGATTCCAAAGTAAACGCGCTGTTCTTTAAACTTTTCTAATGCCTGATAAGCACGATTGCTTTCAGGAAGGTACACAGGCTCTTTAATGATATCATTCATGTGAGCCAGCTGATCATCAATATTTGTGGCAATTAGATCCTTTACATATATCAGTCCTACCACCTCATCAACCGTATCACGACAGACCGGATAAATTGAATGCCTGGACTCCAGTATTTTTGCTCTGTTTTCTTCTACTGTATCTTCAATGTCCAGCCAAACGATTTCTTGTCTGTTTGTCATTAAAGAAGTTACTTTTCTATCTCCAAGCTGAAAAACGTTATGTACAATTTCCTGCTCAATCTCTTCAAATACACCACCAGAAGTTCCTTCCTGGATCAGGCTTTTAATTTCTTCCTCTGTTACAGAATTTTCACTTTGTTTGATATTCAACAATTTAATGATCAAATCACTTGAAATACCCAGCAAACTTATGAATGGTGCCGTTAGCTTAGAAAGCAGGTTCATAGGCGTCGCCATAAACTTGGAGATCGCTTCCGGATTGGCCATTCCAATACGCTTTGGAACCAGTTCTCCCAGAACAAGCGATAAATATGTGATAAAAACTAAAACAGTTCCAACTGCAAGCGTATGACTATATGGTTTTAAAATAGGGATATGCGAAATAAACTCTTCAAAATCCGCTGTTATATTATCACCGCTATACATACCTGTTAAAAGTCCTATCAGTGTAATACCGATCTGAACAGTAGAAAGAAACCGGGTGGGTGAGTTAGCCAGGTGTAGAGCTGCTTTGGCGCTGGAATCTCCGTTTCTGGCCGCAGACTCTAAACGTGATTTTCTTGAGGAGACAAGTGCTATTTCAGACATGGAAAAAATACCATTGACAAGCACTAAAAGTAAAATGATCAGGAGTTCCAACAACAATTAATTTATTGATACTGCAAATTTATCAATAATAATCACTGTCTAAACTAAACTCTTTACTTAATTTTACCCATGAATAAACGCAATCCTTACAAATGATAATTTTCTTTGACGACCGTCCCTTCAAAATTGTAAGGACAAACAAGCTTACTGTGTCAGAAACGGCATATTTTGACAATATTGTGGATTTGAGATTGGTTAAGCTGCAAAAAAGTATTTTAACCGGCCATGTCCTTTTTCTGAATGCAACTGCGGCAACTGCCTTGCAGGTTATCGGTCATCTTGAAAAAGAAATGCCGGCTGACCTTCTTTCCATCACCATGGCAACCCGTGAAAAATCAGAAGTTGAAGAAAAAATTAAAAATAATTATAAGGTAATCAAGGCTGCTGGAGGTGTGGTTATTAAAGATGGCAAATGGCTGTTCATGTACCGTCGGAAAAAGTGGGATCTGCCAAAAGGAAAACTGGATAAAGGTGAAAATTCCAAAGTTGCAGCTGTCAGAGAAATTGAAGAAGAAACTGGTGTGAAAGCCATTATACGTGACCGGATATGTACAACCTGGCATACTTACAGTTTTAATAATAACAGGATTTTAAAACGTACAAAATGGTATGTCCTGGATAATCTGGACGATTCTCAAATGAGTCCGCAAGCTGAGGAACAAATTGAAAAATTGAGCTGGCTGAACAATACCGAAGCAAAATCTATTCTTATCAATTCTTTTAGTTCAATCAGATATGTGGTTGATAGTTTGAAAAAGATGCAGAATGTAGAAGAGATTTAAGACTGAAAGCAAAAATTTTGCAACCATTTTATGACAAAAAAAAAAGAGCCATAACACTCATTTACTGAGTATTATGGCTCTTTTTCGTTTCAAATATATTACGATCAGCTTTCCCTGTTTAGCTTATTTAACTCAGATAGAGAATAAGGAAGAAAATCATCCACATCCTGTCCGTATCGGTGAAGGTCACGAATAATACTGGAACTTATGGGTGCAAGATGAGGTGATGTGATTAAAAAAACAGTTTCAATTTCTGCATAGATGTAACGGTTTACCTGAGAAATACCATTTTCGTACTCAAAATCAGTTGTGTTTCTCAATCCTCTCAATAAGAATTTAGCTCCTATTTCTCTTGCCGTGTGGGCTGTAAGATCGTCGTAGGTAATTACCTTTACATTTGGCTGATCTTCAAAAGTTCTTTCTATCAATTCCTTCATTACTTCCAGAGGGAAGTATCGCTTTTTTGTAATATTATTTCCGATACCAATTATTACTTCATCAAAAAGCCTTAATCCACGTAAGATAATATCTTCATGTCCTTTGGTAAAAGGATCAAAAGATCCGGGAAATAATGCAATGCGCTGCATAAAAAATAATGTTTAAATCTTTAAACAACCTTAAAATGCAGGTCGTAATGGAAAACTATTTCAGGAAGAAACCAGATAAGTATTGAAAAGACCAAAATACCTGTGACCCGAAATATCACTGCACTGAGGGCTGTATTTTAAAGTTGTCGGCCCTTTTCCTATTTGTAAATTTGGAAAAAACTTTGATAACTCCATAAATAAATTTGACGTTAACGTTATTTCTCCGTAAACCAAAACTTTAATTTCTTCCGGAAGAAAGTTAAGCTGATTAAATGTAAACAACATAATATACGCCAATTCCTGTGGTTGGGAAAATCTGAACCGGTTACATAGAATCAGCTGCTCGCCTTCGCTTATGATCAGTGTGAAATAGTCCTTTTCAAAATAGGCAGAAGCAATTCTTAATTCCTGATGCTCTGCATGGCTAACCAACGCACCGATAATGAGTGGACTGGTAAGGTGATAAAATGCAATATTGGAAGATTCGAAATGGTTGATCATCCAATCATACCAAAGCGTAGGAATGCTGAAAACATTATTTGCATGTACAATAGGAAGTTCATGATAAAGGACGCGATCATCCTCCGGAATAGCATTTCCTAATGCAAATTCAAGATAATCCTTTATAGAGTCCTGATCAAAAATCAATTTTGGAATTAAACTAAAAGCATGTGAATTAATAGCGATCCTTACATTTTTCCAGTGATTCGAAGACCACAGTAAATGCCCTGTAAAGATTTTTTTTAATCTTTCGAAAACATCACTTTTGCTTAAAACAACCTGGAAACCATAATCTTCCAGCCATATACATTCCATATTTTCATCCCTGATTATACAAAACCGGATACGTCTTTCGTCTACTTCAATACAAAGTGTACAAAAAGGAATAGTATCTGAATCAAATGAACTATCGCCCACAAGAAGAGTAGGTATTACTTCAATTGCCTGATTATCAGAGTGCGCCACAAGTAAAATTATATTATTTTAAAAAAAACTTTTATTCTTTATTGTTTCCGGTCCGGAAAAATATACCCTTCTAATTTTAAAATATCATCAAAAGAAACTATTTTTTTTAAAATGCTGTGTATAGATTTATCCGGAAGCATTTTAATTTCTTCAAAACTCAAAAACCGTACTTCCCGGATTATCTGTTTCTGATTAGAAAATTCAGGATCAGTTCCTGTCAGCAATTCGCCATCAAATGATAAAATTTTAAAAAATATTTCGATAGCATGTAAAGGTGGCTGAATAAACTCATTCATAAAAAGCATTTCTCCAACTTCTACATTTAATCCAGTCTCTTCTTTAAATTCTCTTTTTACAGCCTCAATTGCAGTTTCTCCAAATTCTACACCTCCGCCTGGAGGGCTCCAGAAACTATTCCCAGATCCGTAAAGTGAGTGATTAACCAGTAAAATTCTATTATTATAAAAACAGAGTCCGCATGCGCGTACACGAATGCGGCCTCCGTAAATATTTTTTGCTTCAATGACTGGTGTTTCCAATTACCTGATTTTGGGACGCAAAGATAACCATCCCGACTTAAAAGCGTGAGATTATACAGACAGTAATGTATAAAAATTCTGTCTTTGCGTATAATATCCTGTGGATCAATAAAAAATAATTTTTGCTCGTGTATCTACTACGAATATGGATTGCCGGAAATATAGCTTTCCAAGGATTGGATGTGATCCTTCTGTTCTCTTATAATTGCTGATACAATATCATTAATAGAAATGATACCAACCAGTTTATTGTCTTGATTTACAGGTAAATGTCTGATATGTTTGTCAGACATAATTTGCATACATTCTTCAATTTTCTGATCGGTTTCCACTGTTATTACCCGACTTGTCATTACGTCGCGGATCAGCGTATCACGTGATGCCCTACCCTGGAGAATTACCTTACGGGCGTAATCCCTTTCAGAAAAAATACCAATCAGCTCATCATTTTCAAGTACCAGAACAGCACCGATATTTTTTTCAGCCATTAATACCAGCGCCTCAAATACAGTATTGTCCTGAGTTACCGAATAAAGTGCATTGATGGGCTTGTTGCCCATTACCTGAAATACTTGCATACGTGTTTAGGTTAGTGAGTAAAAGGAAAACTCGAAACTAAATATATACATTTACGATGTTATAATCCAATAAATTCCAAGTATATTTTTGTAACCGTTATCAAACTTTGATATTAATTTTCCTTGTCTTAGATTCGTCATCATGGAAAAGAATCAAATTTTACCTTCGCAGCAATTAATCAAACAGTTTCCTTTTAAACCAACCGAAGGGCAGCTCCGTTTTTTTAAACAGACCGATAATTTTCTTGTTGAAGAGAAGGGCTTGGAGCGTTACCGAGACTGTTTTTTATTGAAAGGATATGCAGGAACAGGTAAAACGACAATAATCAGTACCTTAATTAAAGTAATAAAAAATTACGGTTTTAAATCTATTTTACTTGCACCAACCGGGCGTGCAGCCAAGGTCATGTCCGGATATTCAGATAAAATTGCTTTAACCATACATAAAAAAATTTATAAACAAACTTCTGATTCATTTTCCGGAAACCTTACATTTCAACGTCAAAAAAACTATCATGACAATACGTTATTCATTGTAGATGAAGCGTCAATGATCACTGATGAGGCCGATTTCGGAAATAAAAGTTTACTTGCTGATCTGATTGAATTTGTATTTGAAAATCCGGGAAACAAATTAATGCTTGTGGGTGATGTAGCACAGCTGCCACCGGTTGGGCGGGATCTTAGCCCGGCTCTGGATCAGGAATATCTGGAAAAAAACTTCTATATGTCGGTGTACATGGAAGAGCTTAAAGAGGTAATGCGGCAGGATGAGCAGTCGGGGATATTATTTAATGCAACTGAACTTCGCAATCAACTGGTTGAGGAAAAGCCAGCTATCAAAATTACCACCAAATCATTCAGGGATGTTTTCCGGATGACTGGCGATAAACTGGAAGATGGTTTAAGATATGCTTACGATAAATTTGGCCAGGAAAATGTAATCATATTAACACGTTCCAATAAATCTGCTGTCCAGTACAATGAATATATCAGAAGGGCAATTAATTTTTCAGAAGAAGAACTCGATGCCGGCGACCGGTTAATGGTAGTAAGAAACAATTATAATGTGCTTGAAGAAGACTCTCCGGCTGGTTTTATTGCTAATGGAGATTTTGTTGAACTTTTAAAAATACGCAAAACAGAAGAAATTCATGGTTTCCGGTTCGCCGATGTTATTCTGCGCTTGTCGGATTATGAAAAACAACCTGAATTCGATGCCAAAATTATTTTAGACACACTGCATTCAGCTACTCCTTCCCTATCCTCGGAAGATAACAGAAAGATCTACGATAGTGTAATGGAGGATTATTTACACATTAAATCGAAAAAAGAACGTGCAGAAGCATTGCGTAAAGATCCATATCTGAATGCATTGCAGATCAAATTCGCTTATGCTTTAACTACACATAAGTCGCAGGGCGGACAATGGAGCGCCGTATTTATTGATCAGGGCTACTTGCCGGAGGAACAGGTCAATAATGAATTTATAAGATGGTTGTATACAGCCATTACAAGAGCTACGGATGAAGTGTTTTTAATGAATTTTCACCAAAATTTTTTCAGATAATCTGTTAAATCTTATTCTTGCTAATTCAGTTTACAAAAACAGGATTAATCACTGTTTTTCAATGAATTAACTTAATCTGATTAAAGCTAAATCGCAGCAGCTCGTTTAAGCCTGTCATTAATTGCAAGTCCCAGTCCATAATCAGGTACTTTTTCTGCCCAGATCTCATCAACGGGCATTAAATCAAGTTCACGCAGATAAGCAAACAAATGATGCGCCGCCTCTTTCAAATCCCCGGTTTTGCTTAATATCCGTTGGTATTTTACATTTTTATTAAAATTGGTTTGATCAAAAAGCAGGACGCCGGTTCTCTCATTCATATCCGCAAATTCCTCTTTTGATTTTAAAAAAAAGGGCTTGCGAGGTGAGTAATGGCTTTTTAACATGCCAGGAGCCTGTGGATTCGAAGAGGAATGCGGCATTATTTTTACCTTACCAGTTACCTTTTCAATGTCACTGATCTCCAATCCTCCAAGCCGGTAAATCGTCGGCACATCATCTATAAAACCTACAATCGTCGATTCAATTCCAACACCACATTCTCCCCCATCTAAAATATAAGGAATTTTTTCACCTAACTGGGCTTGTACATGAGCGGCAGTAGTTGGACTGATATATCCAAAAAGATTCGCACTCGGAGCTGCCAGTGGAAAATCAAGCTGGCGGAGTAATTCCAGTGTTAAGGGATGATTAGGAATTCGTACAGCAACATGGTCCAAACCGGAAGTTACCAGATCCGGAATTATAAGTTTTTTTGGTAAAAGTAAAGTTAATGGTCCCGGCCAGAAAGCTCTCGCCAACTCCTGCGCCTTTTCCGGAATATGAATTACATAACTTTCTAATTTATCAATTGAATCGGTGTGAATGATCAAAGGATCAAAAGAAGGTCGTTTTTTTACTTCAAAAATGGATAAAACAGCTTTTTCATCCAAAGCATTTCCTGCTAAACCATATACAGTTTCGGTGGCAATAGCAACCAACTTTCCCTGACTAAGAAACTGTTTTGCAAGATTAATGTCGTTACCAATCGTAGCCAAAATAACAATTTTATTGAACTGCAAAGTTATATAAAAACGCATTTAAGAAATGGCAAAACAGAATTAATAACCATTAT
>Ga0247734_1001702_pt1 | contig 16149 bp, 19 predicted proteins | sample UWRJL103311B2_FD_180933 | JGI IMG/M metagenome (GOLD analysis project Ga0247734, IMG submission 180933) | Plant litter microbial communities from Arlington Agricultural Research Station in Wisconsin, United States - UWRJ-L103-311B-2 | ecosystem: Environmental > Terrestrial > Plant litter >... | reverse complement strand
CCCAGCTCTGCAATACCCTGCTACTATTGGGCAAAATTTGAATTCCAGCACCTACTTCTGCAATCTCGGATGCAGCCTCAAATACTTCTACATCATGGCCGGCTAGTAATAGCCCAATCGCTGCTCCAAGTCCGCCGAGTCCTGCACCTACAACAATAATCTATTTAACCTGAATCAGCGAGGAAGACACACGAGGCAGCGATTTCTTGATGGGCTACTGACCTTCAGTTTGGTAGCTGCATCTCTTTGGATCTTCTGCTTTATATTGATTGGTGGCATTTTGGGGTAGGAAAATACGAAATAATAGGAAAGTTGCTGAGTGATAAGATGTAGATAGTAGTGCGTGGACTTTACTTAGATTTGCCAGAGGTTTTCGTGATTGATGCCGCACATACCGCCACGCGACGTCTCTGTTTTGAGAAGTCTGGTATTCTTAGGAACCTTGACATCAGTTAGACAGTCTTACCACTTATTATCGACCAGTCTACGCTGCACTGGTTGAGATTCACTCCACTTCTGTTTTACCGAGTTTATTAAGCCCTTGCCGTCGATTTAATCCCTAACGGCTATCTGTAAAACTGAGACGCTAGGCACCACATGGACTAACTAATGCTTGTGTATCTTTGTGGAGAAGCTAATGTACCCGTCTTGGTACTTGGGGGATTGCTTACCTAGTTAGTCTACGATAACGGCTTTAGATACCCCCTTACCTCCCTCCACTCTTGGCTATTCCACCCACACCACTGCTTTCGAATCTGTATACCATTCGAGGCCAGGTGAATTCTTGGGTAGGGAATGCTAGTTTATGGCCTATTATTATGCACGGCGATACATTTATCAGCTATCCTACTTCTGTAACGTCGAACTGCTCATTCCGTTATTTTAGAGAAATCCGCTTGGAACATATAGCTACCCTTTCGTGAAAGTGGACTTTATACAGAAGAACCAAAGATTTTAATCAAACCACCACCATGCCAGCTGAAGCACCTCCAATACTAGACTTCACGTGTTAGTAGTGATCCGAAATATTGAGATTCTTTCACTAATGATAGTAAGCATTCTATGGATCAAATGAGCAAGAAAAGAAGAAATTAGTGGAGGATGTCAGGAAATGCTGCCTACACAATGGATTTTTCCAGATCATTGGCCACAAAGTACCAGCAGAGCTACAGCAGAAGACCATAGAATGTGTTAAGCAACTTTTTGAGTTGTCTCACGAGGAGAAAATGAAAATACACAAAGGTTTGAGTGATTGACAAGCCCCCCCAGGTGGCCTTTCAAGAATTTCGATTGACTCTCAAATTAGATAACAATACGTGGAACAGAGGATATGAAACCTTTGGATCCCAGATTCTAGAACTGGGTACAACGCCTGACATAAAGGAGGGGTACTACATAGGCGAAGAAATATCGAAGTCACATCCTTACTTCATCAATAAAAAGCTCAACAGCGGCCCAAACGTTTGGCCAACTGCGCTGAGCAACGTCAAGGAGTTCGAAGAGACATCTATGGAGTATTACAAAGCAATGCATGCTCTCGCTAGAGATGTTTTGGATGTTCTGGCTCTTACTTTAGGTCTCTCCAATGATTATTTCAGTGGTTTTACAACAGATGCCGTGGCAACACTTAGATATCTTCACTATCCACCACAGCCAAAAGATTCAGATGAAAAGCTTTCACGTGGGATTGGTGCCCACACTGATTTTGGATCAGTAACTCTACTTATGCAGGATGAAGTGGATGGACTCCAAGTGTTTGAAAAGGAAACGAACGAGTGGCTAGATGTGAGTATACACCCTGTTTGCTAACCGTGCAAAGACTGACAATGATCAGGTGGTGCCAATTAAAGGCGCCTATGTAGTAAATCTTGGTAACATGTTTATGCGATGGTATGTGGTTCTCATCTCTAATATTGGGGATAGGAACTAATTTTCAAATCTAGGTCTAATGATATGTACATATCCAATCTCCACCGAGTCATTAATAAATCTGGGAAAGAGCGATATTCTGTACCCTTTTTTTACAGTGGAAACCCAGACTATGTGATAGATTGTCTACCAACCTGCCGCACGGAATCAGAACCACCAAAATATCCCCCCATTACAGTAGAAGGTGCCGTGGGTGGTTCTTACAAGGATAGCTATGGAAAGGCTGCAGCTTTTAACAAAGCTCAGAACCAAAACACTGTACAAATTCCGGGGCAAGCAGTACTTGTTGGATGAACATCATTTCTCCATGGCGAGCTCTAGCTATAAGTTGTAAGCGTAGTCTAAAAATATATAATCGCACTACATCCTCCACCGTTCTGAGTTATATCTTTCTTTTATAATAGAATTTGGCATGAAATCATTTGAAGATATACAAAATACCACTACATTCTTACTGATATTGCGATATATCCATCAATCACGAATAGTGAGATAGGAGCAAAATAGTAACGGTTTGTAACTTCTTGAATAGGGTATAGATACATCAAGGCACAGAAAGGCACAAAAACCGTCTCCCACAACAGAATTGGGTAACTTAAATCTTCCAAGATAAACTAAGCAGGCAATCATGCGGGGAAAGACACGCTTTGTGGGGTGCTCATTGAGTGTGGGCGTAGTAGCTGTGTCGCTAAGCTATCTACCTATCTAAGAGAGCGTTCCTCTATCTGTTTACTATCTTATTCACTCCTCCACTCTTCAACATTGAATGGGGTAGCTCCATGACCTTTATAAATCTTGGAAATAGTCAGGGGATATCCTTCGTAAATACAATCAGCTGATCAACTACTTTAGTATCAGGCTCAACCGAGAATTTATAGCTTCAGCCTGATTGGCGAATGGGTGTTTGCTCCTATGTTCCATTCTCACTTATCTATTATCTATAGAGATATATATATCTGATCGATAATCATTTGAGGATACATTGAATATTTGATCCATCCTCACTTTCTTCATTTATCATCCGCTTCTACTTCAACAGCGGCAAACTTACAGACAGCGTCTATCATGTCCATGACAGAGAAAAGAATGGCCGGAGAAAAAAATGAAGAAATTACTCCAGCCCGAAGATTGGAGAGCTATGGAGAAGGCCTTACCATGAAGCTCGGCGACAAAGACAACCAGGAGTTTTACGGAAGCTCTATAACCGATTCTTACCGCTTGAAATCAGAACTTGTTAGTAAAAGCTTCGAGGAAATTGGCATGGGAAGGTAAGCAGACAATCATGAATACTATCAGTTATAGCCAAATAACAATTTTTGACAGGTATCAGTGGGAGCTGTTTGTCGTCACTGGCTTCGGTTGGATAACGGATAACTTGTAACCTATACGCATAACTCTTCAGGGTCAGAACGATACTAACTTTTATGCTATAGTTGGTCTCAAGGTATTGGCTCCATTCAGCCATCCATCAAACTAGAATTCAGCGATATCTCCATGGTTGGCTTCAGCTCCATTTCATACTACGTCGGCTTGATAATTGGTGCATCGTTCTGGGGTATCTCAGCAGATTTTATTGGACGCAAACCTGCTTTCAACGCTACTCTTCTCATTGGAGGTGTGTTTGGTGCATCTGTTGCAGGACTCAGCAACTTTGTTCCATTTTGCGTGTTATGGGCTATAATTGGTACTGCGGCAGGAGGAAATGTGCCAGTGGATTCCATGATCTTTCTCGAGTTCGTACCTGGAAGTCATCAGTATCTTTTGACTGCTCTCTCGGCTTGGTGGAATCTTGGACAGGTCATTGTCTCACTTGTGTCTTGGGTTTTCCTAGCCAACTTTAGTTGCCCCACAGGCTCAACTTTTGCGACTTGTAAAAGAGCAGACAACATGGGCTGGTAAGTTACTCTGCACCGATTACCTCGAGTCTTCCGAAGGAGAGAGAAACAATCTGACACTATAGAATAGGAGATACACCATGATCACTCTAGGTGGACTTGCTTTATTGTTTGCAATCATCCGAATCTTTGTGTTCAAAATGCCAGAGTCCCCAAGATATTTACTTTCAAAAGGACGAGACGCCGAAGCCGTGGAATCTGTTAATTACGTTGCTCGACGCAATGGCAAGCCTGAGCCACTATCTATCGCCATGTTCCAAGCCATTGACTCTCAACTTGGGCTGGCGGTGAACCTCGATGAGGGTAGAGAGGGAATGTCAAGCGTCCAAATCATGAAAGAAAACCTCAAGGATTTCAAGTCCGCGAATTTCAAAGATCTCTTCGCCACTCCAAAACTGGCCAGACACACTACTATCATATGGTTTATTTGGCTTACTATTGGTAAGTCGCTCTGCTTCTCTTCTTCTCCTTACATCGCTCATTGACCTTTAGGAATTGCATATCCCCTCTACTTCAACTTTCTGCCTACTTATCTTGGCCAGAAATTTACTTCCGAGTCCTCTTTGTACCTAACCTATCGCGATTATTGCATAACTTCCACGATAGGTGTCATTGGCCCTATTACCGCGTCCTTTGCTGTCAACACACGCTTTGGTCGAAGATGGATGATGGGTGCTTCGGCTATTATTACAGGCATATTTCTCTTTGCTTACACAGGGGCCAGGACTACCACAGCTAGTTTGGCATTCTCTTGTGTTACAGGACTTCTTGGAAACTTTGAATATGCTATTATGTATGCCTTTACTCCAGAGAGTTTCCCAGGTCCACACAGAGGAACGGGTACCGGCACTGCAGCGACCCTTCTTAGGTTCGGTGGACTTTGCGCTAGTTTGATTGGAACTTATTCCAACTTTTCAACAGTGCCTATTTACATCTCTGCGGCTCTCTGGATAGTTGTTGGTGGAGCTGCTTTCGGGTTGCCATTTGAGACCCATGGTCATGCTGCTATTTGAGTCTTCTTGGAGGACTAGTGAAGGTTGTACCTTGAATGTTTTAGTCTTAGAGATTCATGTGAATGCTGGCATTTGGATATTGATAGATGCCAATAGCATTTTAGATGATAATAGATTATGAGAACTTTCAAAATCGTGACCTACACCCTGGAAAGGAATGTGAACATCTTTTTAGACATGCTACAGTTAAATAGGAGTTTGAATTGCGAAGTATTTCCGATCATTCTTCTATTAACGCAAATATTGATCGCTTCGTATCACTAGCTTTGCTTCTACATCTCAAGCAAGCTAGAAGCAGTCTCCAAAAGCAGTTGCATTAATACAGAGCCCCCGAGCAAGTATCCTTCAGCAAAATCCCCCTTTTGCACCACCAGTATAGCTTGCCGAGCTACCAAACTGTCAGTTTTTCTCTTGAGAATCTATTAGTTTGTAAAATTTGTTATAAAACTATCTTAAATACCTAGGTAGCAGGCTGTGTCTGAAAATACACTATATATAGACTTCACTGTCTTTGCATGAATGGCAAAGCAGTCTGGTCTACATTTCCACAGTATCAAAATTTGCCATATTGGAGTGTGCTCTAGCATTTTTGTTGCCATACTGTGAAGGGTCTCATGGATTCGTTGGCGTGGTCAAAGCTTTTTTCAATCGATATTAATTCAGCTAGGTGCGTAAATATTTTATTCAGGTTAAGCTTTTAAGAAGCCTCCATAATAAGTATCCAACCACTCACAGGCATTCAAAGAATGGGAAATCTCAAAACCTTTCATACTTCCCACATAACCATCGGGTCTAACATTAAGTACAACACATTCTGCGTCTCCTACAAGTCCAATCCACTTTTTGGTACAACCCATTAAATCATCCAGATAAAATGTCCAGCTGCTATCTCTGAACATAGCTGGGAGAGAACTTATCTCAACTTGATCTTTTTGCACTGTTGTAACGAGTGAAGGGGTAAACAATTTACTGACATTAGTGTATCTTTGTGGTTGAACAAATTCATCGGATTCAGAAGGTTGTAAGTTGAGAATAGCATAAGATTTTGCAGCTGCCAGTGAAGCTCGACCAAGAACTGACTTTGTGGAGGTCAGATGAGTAGAGATTGTGGATAGAAACTCCCTGGATATTTTAGGGTTTGGCGTGAAGAAATAGATCCTAAATTGCCCGAGCATTGGGATGTTGAGCTGGACATCCACCGGATTTGCATCGATGAATCTTGTTACTCGGGCGGGAGAAAGTAGCGCTCCAGCTTCCAAGCCACCGGTAAGTTTAAAAGGTATGTTCAATACATTTTGATTGTATTTGGCACCTATTCCGGAGATAAAAGCTATGTTGTTGGCAAAATTTGCTGCAAGTGCTTTAGAATCACCTAACGCAAAAGCACTGGCGTGCTCAAAATCAAAATTGATCAAGTCCTCTGCAATTTTGCGACGCTCGTCTTGATACGTTGAGAGCAAGGCTGGTGTTGCAAGGCCTCTAACTGCAAGATTGAGTTTCCAGGAAAGATTAAAAGAATCGTGCATGCTCACGTTCATTCCTTGTGCCGCTTTTGGTGAATGTGTGTGAGCCGCCTTAATGATTATTAGTTTGCTGCTGCGAAGCGAGATATACCACGGATTTATCTTACATCGCCTGTAATGAAAACTCGTTTAGTATCATTTGTAAATCGGTTTGCAACCCTTTGTCCAACCTTGTACACACTGAACCATTCTGGAGTAAGATTAACTAGAGAACTGGATGCTTTAAGTAAAATCAAAACTCACCAACACTCTTCCATGTCAAATTGTAGGGTGATACAATGTCTTTTGCCCGCTTCATTACGAAATCCTGTGTTGAAGCTTCGGATGATAAAATGTCTTGCATCCTGGGGTTGAGCTCGATGTATAAACGAGTCAAGTTTCTTTCTCTAGGTATGCAAAGAATTGTTCCATGTACCTCAGAGTGAATCACTACTTTACTCCATAAATCTGGGAAATCCGTCTCGATTACTCCTGTCTCTGATTAGTTCCCTTTCATAGCCAAGAACCAAATTCATACCATCCAGAACCCCCCAAGGAGCTCGACTACTATCACCTTCCATCACTGCTCCTGGAATACTTTGTCTTACCATTGATCTGGCACCATCACACCCAACAAGATATTCAGCCTTGACGGAGGTGGTAGAATCGTTCGTTTTATGCCCAAAAGTTACGCGTATCAGACCATCATTAGTATCGTCTTGGTACCGGGTAAAGGGACTATTTCTTGTGACTTCCACGCCTCTTTCTTTCAGATCGTCAATAAATATGTTTTCAATCATCCCCTGATGTACAAGTAGAATGAAAGGCTCGTTGACATCAACCCCCGGTGGATAATGAACCTCTCTCCGTTGTCTATGGAGTGGCCGTTCTGGCGTTGAGTTCTAGGACATGCGGTGAGTTTTGCTTTTAAGAATACTTATGCTCCTGCTGGTAGTTGGGCGAGTAAGCTTACCCAGAAACAAATGTCATAAATCTTAACACCTTTTTGCAGTAAAGACTCTGAAAGTCCCAGCTGCTTAAAAGTTTCAATAGTCTTCGGTTGTAACCCATCGGCTCTTCCAGTTGATGTTTTGTCACTTCGATCATCAATGATCTTGGGGTTGATCCCATATCTTGCAAGGTTCGATCTAAAGAGACATATCTAATCAGACACATAGAGTTAAAAACATTATGGCTTCGCAAACTCACGCCAACATCAGCCCTGCAGGGCCTGCACCAGCAATTATAACACTCTCTACCATTTCAGTACCTTTCACTTTACTGACAAGGTCGGTATCAAACCCCTCGTTGATTGCACCGGGCGTCATTCTAGACACACGTAGGAGTTCTTATTTCAAGTTATCTTGTGAAGTAGAGATAGATATTCAAGAGCATATGAGATGATTAGAAGTAGCCGCCTGTCAGTGGATGGAATGAAACTAAAGCCCGATTGATCAATGTTTTCTTTCTCCTTGCTGGAGGAGCTTGCCGTGAGTTTCGGGTAAAGCTATCCATTCAGTTGCTGTGGACCTTTGGGAGGGAGGTATTGATGGTGGGGGTTGTCTGATCAAGCGCTTGTGCTAGTGAGTAAAGGAAGAGCCGGTTTTGATATCGTCCCAACATGGATAGTGGAATAAGGATGTTTGTGGATCCCAGCAATCAAGGGGTATTATTCCCAGGTCGGTAAGTCAACGGCTTTGATCCCGCTGCCCCACATCCTCCACTCCTGATCTGAGATTCCGACAATCCGTGCATCCGGTAAAAGTGGAGGATGGCGGGTGCGGGGAGATAGACGATAACAGAGGGGGGTTCAATTGGCCTAGTCTACCTCTACGTTCCGATCATGATCATCAAATAAAATCAAAGTCGATACAACGCTTTTCCGAGGCGTATACTGTATGTAACACACGCTGGTGACGAGAGAAAGGTTTCTATTCATGTTGGTAACCTAAGAAAACGTACTGTACTGTACAATTGGTAGTTGCTAAGAAGGTTGGGATATCCTTTGAGGAATACCAAGCCTAATTATACTTGGTATACCTAATAAAAAGCCAAATCCATTCTACCTGAGTTCATTTCCTTATCGAGTTATCAATTGATGTCTTTTTCATTACTAGAGGTTGAAGGCACCGAATGGCGTCGGTAGCTTCGTCACGGGTGTAAATTTCAGGTACACTAGAGTACATCACACTCGTCAATGTTGTATAGCCGAGCAACCGAAATATGTCGCTAGAACCGATATGTGTACTACTAGTTTCACTTATTCATTCTTTCAGTATAACATATTATTAAAGTCCTTGACTAATTTCCTTCCACAGGAAGTTCCAATTTCTTTGAAACCTCTGAAGCTGTAGCAGGCATCAAGGCTCCTGCGGGTGGGGTGTTTTTGCTCTTGAAGTCATCACACATCTGTTCCATTGTAACCCATTCCACACCTTCATGCTTATTTATGTACTCAATAAGCCTACATATTAGATTAGTACTATTCAATCCTTTCTGTCGGAAAGTACACACCTTTCGTGCATAAGAAGAACATGGGGACGCCCAGAAACATCAGGATGAATAGTCATAGGGAAAATAAACTCATCAAACTCCCGGTAATAGTAATCGAAATGGTCCTATTAGCATATTAAGCTTATGCCGGAGGTTAAAAATTAAGGGGGTCAGGGATTGCAAACCTTCCAGATATCTTCGACATCGCGAGGATTGACCCATCCATGACTATTCGGGGCATTCTTGATGAACATCATAGGAGGGAGGTCATCAATATACCAACTTCCGGGAATTTCAACCAGACCGGTTGTTTTTCCTTTGATAAGTGGCTTCATCCAATCTTTGGCATTTTTTGTATAATCAATTTTGGTCCAAGTATCACCGGTTCTAAGCCAGTACATCTGGCAGTCTTCGTGGCTCATTGAGTGATCATACTCGATACCATAGCTCAAGAGGAGTTCTGTTCCTGCCTCGCTCGTTTCCCACCAAGGAGCAACACTTCCACGGGGCGGTTTCCCACAAAAGTCTGTTAGCATTCGGAATGTCTTATCCAAGACGTCTTTCTGCTGCTCGAAATTCATATCTGAAGGATTTTCGTGCGAATAACCATGGAGACCTATTTCATGCCCGGCATCTCGTACCATAGCACACTCTTCGGGAAAGGTCTCTAATGTATGACCGGGAATAAACCAGGTTGCTTTAATATTGTATTTATCGAAGAGCTTCAGAACACGACGTGTGCCATGTGTACCAGCAAAAAGACCTTCAGATATCAGTGTTTCGATCATCCATTGAGTTCAGGGAATTAACCTCTAGAGATATCACTTGTTGAGTCCTCACCCCCATATGATCCTAGCCATCCTGCAACAGCATCGATATCAACGCCGTAGCTCACGAGTACACGCTTTTTGCCCATGTTGGAAGTAATAGTGAACGGATTGCAGGAATGTTGTACAGTTTGAGAGAAGTTGAAAGAGCAAGAGATTCAAAAATTGGTGTGAGGACAGTGAGATGACAATGATGTTAGTGACAGGCTGAACTGAAGTCATAAAAATTACCAGTGCCGAGCCCAAGGGGAGAAGCCAATCACGCTGGAACGACAAATGGAACCACGCAAGTTACACAAGTCAACCCCTCAACACAAATTGATCGTTATTCTCGGGAATCGGGCATTGCTTATCGCCCCGCCCTTACCTACGCAAGAGTGGTCTTGCAAGAGTGGGCTCAAATCAATTATCAACATCCCCATTTTATGATCGTAGTGGACACCTAGCCAAGATGCAGGGGCAGCATTGCTAGTCACTTACTTGCTAGTTTGAAAAGTAAATCTAGCTCCAGCTATTGTCTCTACTTTCTAACTCATTTTCCCAACTGTAAGCTTGCACCAAATTTCGACACCCAAGTTTCACCTTATATCTGAAAGCAAAAACATGAGTAGTAGAGTGAGTCCAAAAAAGAGTTTATAAAAGTTTTAACAACGCCCTGCTAATATTTGCATAGTTCAGTTTAAGTGGTCGTACAGCGCTTATCACTGGTGGTGCTCGAGGTTGTGGACTTGCGTTTGCAGAGGGATTAGCAGAAGCTGGAGCTGATGTTGTCATATTTGACGTAATTCCACCAGTCGAGGCATTTTTTGCCATCGAGAAAGCGTACGGAGTTAAAACCAAACACTACATTGTAGATGTATCTTCCGTGGAATCTCTCAGCGCGGGGTTTACAGCTTTCAAGTCAGACTTTGGGGGAAAGCTAGATATCTGTGTCCCTTGCGCGGGAATTAATCGTAACCTTGGCTTCTTAGAAACATCATTTGAGGATTATCAAAAGCTTCTGGGTGTTAACGTGACTGGAGTCTATTACACAGCCCAGTTAGCTGCTAAGCAGATGATCGAAAATGGGACCAAAAAAGGAAGTATTGTTCTTGTAGCCAGTATCGCCAGCTATATGGCCATTAGAAGTCAATTGAGTAGTGCGTATTGTGGTACGAAGGGAGCAGTTCGAGCGATGGTTCCAGCAATTGCAGCGGAATTAGTGCAATACGTAAGTCTAATATATATATATACACACTTGGCTTAGCTAAAGTGACCAGGGGATTCGTGTCAATAGTATATCTCCGGGGTATGTAAGAACAGAGATGACAGCACCCTTTCCGCATCTTTTGGAGAGCTGGAAAGATGAGATTATGAATCGAAGAGTGGCAGAACCAGAAGATATTCAGGGCGGATGTGTATTTTTGGCAAGCGACGCATCATCATACATGACGGGGCAAGATTTATGTATTGATGGAGGTGTGACTAAGTGGTAGTTCAGATCTTTTCTTGAAAGAAAATCAACATTTATGGCGGTTTAAATACTTTCCTTTGAACCGAAAAGATCCTAGGAAAGAACAAATGTTACCAGCAGATCTAGCCAACCAGCCATGTCCATCCCCAAGCTACGTACATCCTAATTTTTCCAAGCGATTATCAAGGTGTGAATAAATAGCATCATATTGCACCGCACATCTGAATTTAAATGAAATATGCTTGTATATAACAAATTGACGATGTATTTGGGTTCAAATTGGGTAAAGGCAGCTCGTAACCCCCATTTCTGCACCCAATAGATAGCCAGCCGCCATACGTCTCCCCCCACCAATCGGTCACCGCACACATAAATACAATGTTCAGGACTTTGGGGAAACAACAACAGTGTCTCAAAACTGCAACCCGCAAAATCACAACCCAGTCTTCATAAAATGGGCAATATAGGAACCATATCCGTACCTTCTTGGGAAACTGTGGTATTCAATAAACGTGCAGCACGGGATGTTGCCATTCGACCCTACCTTTCAAAATCAAATGATGCAATTAAAAAGTCCTCGATAATTACAAATATTGATGATATCGAAACCTTAGTCGGGAAGCTAGGAAATGGTGACCTCATGGCCAGAGAAGTTATCGAGGCATATATTCTGAGGTGTGAGGCATAGTCTTAAGTGCTCTACACCACAGCTAATAAATTTCCAGGGCAACAGCAGCGCACCAGCAAGTAAGAACTTTTCTTCTATTAAAAAAAGAAAACTTTAATTCTCGTGATCCTGACAATAACATATAGACAAATTGTCTTACAGAAGTACTTTTTGACGAGGCTCTTGAAAGAGCATCGGAACTCGACGCTTATTACGTAGAGCATAAGAAAATCATTGGCCCCCTTCATGGGGTTCCAATCACCTTTAAAGATCAATTCAACGTGAAGGGAGTAGATACGACACTTGGATACGTCGGAAGAGCATTTCAACCGGCCACTGAGGATGCCGTCATTGTACAAATCATGAGAAACCTTGGTGCGGTAGTAATTGCGAAGACAAATTTGCCCCAAAGTATCATGGTATGTCCCCTTGGCTCCATTTTCGTAGTTCTGCTCTTTGTACAGATTCTTGTTGACCAGTAGCAGTGGTGTGAGACTTCAAATCCGCTTTGGGGACTAACAACGAACCCCCGGGATGTGAATTTTACACCTGGCGGGTCCACAGGTGGCGAAGGAGCCTTGCTTGCTCTAGAAGGGTCTCTGATCGGATGGGGAACCGATATTGGGGGGTCGATACGGATTCCTAGTTTAATGAATGGCCTGTATGGGCTGAAGCCAAGTGTGAGACTTCCTTTAATTTTGTTTCTGTGCCTTCTCTAGCTTGCTATCTTAACCAAGACCTGGAAAAGCAATTATGCTAACTAGTCTCAGAGTGCTCGCTTTCCATACCAAGGAGTTCCTGTTTCCACTGAAGGTCAAGAACACGTACCTTCTGCAGTCGGCCCCATGACCCGTAGTCTCTCCTCCATGAAAGCAATTACACGAGCCGTGCTAGATTCTCAGCCATGGCTGCATGATCCTCGAGTCGTACCTATTCCATGGCGCCAGAGCATCTTCGAGGAAGTGCAGAAGAGACCACTCGTCATTGGTATTATGTATGATGATGGAGTAGTGAAGGTCCATCCTCCTATTGAGCGAGTACTTGAAGAGATGACAAAGAAAATAACAGCGGCGGGACACGAGGTAGTGAAGTGGAGTTCCTCATTACATAAAGAATCCATTGCGATAATGGATGAGTATTACACAGCTGATGGAGGTGAAGACATACGTCGTTCGATACAAGCTGGTGGGGAGCCATTTATTCCTCATGTAGAGGCATTAATAAATAGGGGAAGCCCAATTTCAGTTTATGATTATTGGCAGATAAGTAAACGGAAAACGGCTATACAAAAAGCTTACATGGATAAATGGAACGCAGTCAAGGGACTAATTTCGGGCAAAACTGTTGATGTTCTTCTCACTCCTACTATGGGGCATGTTGCTGTTCCTCATAATACTTGTCGGTAGGTTCAGCACTATTGAGATAGCCACCAATTTTAAAGCTAATAATGGACTTCACAGATGGGTGGGATACACCAAGGTTTGGAATCTTCTTGATTACACGGCACTTGCCTTTCCCGTTAGCACAGTCATAGCAAACAAAGATACCTTGCCTTCCAAGCTATACGAACCACGGAACGAGCTGGATGCTTGGAACTGGAGCCTGTATAACCCCAAGAGTATGGATGGACATCCAGTGGGTCTACAAGTAGTAGGACGACGATTTGAGGAAGAAAAGGTCCTTGGGGTCGCTAAAACTCTTGAGGCATTACTTAAATAACAACCCAGTACACGGAAAAGTGAAAGCCCGCAATAGTGATTGGTAAATAGCCACAGCAGCTAGTTGCAGTAATCTACTTATCATAATGCGCTTTAATTTCCTTACTAAGCTACTGAGTTAATGATTCAATTCTTATATAGAATAGAGAATTGGGCAAGGAGGCACAAGCAAACTTTGGTTTTAGGAACCCACCGCACTAATTATAACTGATTTACTACGCTCCTTAAAGAGTTTCACGTATAAATTAAGTTGGAGAATATTTTGCTAATCACATATTTTACTCTCATGACCAAAAAGTTGCCACGGAAACCCTATACCAAATCTTCTCATAAGTCTTTAACTCCATAAGAATGCCGCTCAATATAAATATACTATAAGTGTACGTTTTATTATTTGTTTGAGCGTCTTACTACTGGTAGTGTTGGAGACTGCCGAAAGGCAAACTTTGACATTTTTAAAGCTCCGTATTAAATATTTGGTAATTAATGCTATAGAAATTTTAATGCCGGAGCAGATAGAGATTGAGAAACTGACCCGTAGTTAATAGTCGAATAGTGTTGAGAATATAGTCTCATGACTGGCTTTATAGACCAAGTATTAGACCATGCGCAGGAACTCATTCGAATGCTACAGATGTTTCACATAGCGATTATATAAGCGTTTTGAACAGTTATCATGATATTAGGGCAAAAATGAAATTACATTAATATATAGCCGTGTCTTGAGAGTAACAATTTTCTTTTGATATGTGGTGTTTGTTCGGGAGTGTTAAATACATTTTTCTTTTGGGTCAACCTAACGTAGATACCCCCGATATCTTTTCAATCCTTGGAGATGAAAGATAGAATACTGCTGATAAGGGGGCTAAGTTCAATGTGTCTGAAGCAATAACACAGACATCTCATTGGTGGCAGTCGTAGATAGCCACTAAAAGGTTCTGTTAACAAGGCTAAGGATGCTTTTGATTAACTAAATTCGCGATTTAAAATTGCAAACTTTTGCAAGAAAGAACCATAATACTAAGGCTGATTACCAACGTCTCAGAAGTGAGAATCTCCAAGACATATTGTCCGGATATTACCAATTTGCGGTACTTTATATTCTTTATATTCTTGAGATGTTATCCATATTGTATTTTCTATTTGGATTATCCAAAATCTGCGTTTTGGTCTTCGGTTTTATTCATTATTCTCATATTTATATAAGATTCTCGGGAAGAATTGATTTGTTTGTCAACATATAATTAGAAAGACACAGCAGTTTACTCGGGATCTCTGGATTAAATCGAAAACGTGAAGGCACGAAACTGTGATACTGCCGGGATGAAAGAAGGAGAACAAATATGACTCTTTTCAAAACGCTGCTCCATTGTTTATATTCTATCAGGAAACTATGAAAAGCACTCCGCGCAGAGGAGTGCCATCTTTTCAAACAGGGGATAAAAGTCCCAGCATGTTGAAATACCTGGTAATCCCACTCTAGAACGGATCGATCTTTCTCTATCTCCCCAAATATCCACTGCTCCCTCGTAACAAACACTCTCGACCCACTTCCGAGACCCCTTCCTGGGAACTCGTAATGTCAAACAAATTCCTTGGGAATACCACTTCTTAAACCCCCTATAATCTCTAGACTATCCTTGTTATCACGGCCCCATTTTGGGCTCTGGCCATCAGAATTCCACATTGCCAGCTCCCTAGTGCTACCGGTGTTTACCTGACTCCCGTATGGCTGTGTAGAATACACTCTCGAGAAGCGATTATTAACAATCACAGATTTTCTGTTTGGGTTGACTTTAGAGTTCTTGGGCAGAGGGGCGTTGATGGAGAGAATTGCGATTTCAATCGGTACTTCCTCTTCGATAGCTGAGACACCGGCTAGTTTGTATGCTAGGTTAAGGGCTGGGATGGAAAGACCATGAATAACGATGGAGAAGAGTACTAGCCAGTACACGACTGGAACCATGACGTTAACTAGATGTGATATTTCTTCGTCGTTACCCACTTCCTCCTTTTTGGGGAAAAGATGTTTGGTGTGTTCCACGTAGAAGACTGCACCAATGCCTATATATTGTTAGATATCTTTCTCTGATAACGGAGGATAACAGTAATCGTACCAATGGGGCCAAAGTAGCCCATGAAAAGTGCTTCCTTCCAATCCTTAACACAACCGGGCATCGTCTTGTACATTGCCATGATGGCAGGAATACGTCTAAATATTAAAATAAGAAAACCTAGGATGAGTAGCCTTGGTATAGTGAGGCCGGTTGTGTCGGGTTGGTGGAACTCTGCGAATGGAATTATAGTACCGATATACATGAAACCACCAAAGTTCAGAAGGACGTCCATGCAAGAGTTTACCTCATCGTGAAGAGCTTCAGTTTCGGCTAGGTAGTTGCCATCCCAGTTTAAGAAATTACCTGCGATAAAACAAGCCAACAAGTCGTCAGTGCCAATTGCACCACAGGTTCCTACAAGGAAAAGCTAGATACTGTTAACACAAGACCAGATTATCTCAAAGATATGACACATACACCTAGGCCAGTAGGAAATAACAGATAACTTTCGGTATCAATCCACTTCCTAGTCTTATTTTAGCAACTATTTATATGAATGTCAATCACACAGCATACTTGCGAAGGGCAAACTTTA
>Ga0247734_1001701_pt1 | contig 16151 bp, 23 predicted proteins | sample UWRJL103311B2_FD_180933 | JGI IMG/M metagenome (GOLD analysis project Ga0247734, IMG submission 180933) | Plant litter microbial communities from Arlington Agricultural Research Station in Wisconsin, United States - UWRJ-L103-311B-2 | ecosystem: Environmental > Terrestrial > Plant litter >... | reverse complement strand
ATATTGTGCTTTTGGTACTCCAGTTGCGGTATACCGGTTTGGGTAGAATGGTCTACCTATCGCCAGTGTTGGTGGAAGCGGCGTCATCGACATGGAGGGGACCGGCAGCGCTGGTGTCGGCACCCATCCCAACCTTTCTCGGTATACAAGATCGATGTCGTTGTATGCTGACCCGCGAAAGGTGGTCAATAGGCACACTGTCGCTACTCCAGTCTCGTTGTTGGCACTCAAAACTACGCAAGGTCGTAGTTCTGCAGTTTCAGAAGAGCGTTGTATTTCATTGCGCAACTGGTTGAGTATAAACTCTCCATGCTCGTTTACGTTTACGTTTAGTTTTGCTATCTCGAACAGAAGCTGGAGAAAAGGCAATCGGATGGATGCCTTGACCCAGTAAAACACTTCTTTACGACTGTACAGCAAACTATCGCCAACTACGCCATGCTGACGTTCGTGTATTGGTCCTGATTCCATACGGTGGCATCAGGAGCGCAAAATACAAAAGTAAAAAAATCTTGATAAAATCCCCTATATTTCGCAAGTGGGGGGGGAAGGAAGAATCTATTGCAACTGGGCTCAGCTTATATACTATCTAGTCACGTGGGTGAGACCCTTTTGAGTCAAGAACTGCTCGAATGTTCTCTCAATTTCCACAGGCTTCCACAGACGTCTCGAATAGAGCTACACGCTTGCAGCTGTGAAAGAGCAAGGAGAACGGATCCTATAGATGCGAGTAGATGCGCTGCATAGGTAGTGCGCTTTGACCATCTCATCGGGTCGCAGCCGATCCGCTTTATTATTAAGTTCCCGTTGTTGCGATACTGTTGTCGTCTTATGTCAGCAACAAATTGATCTAATACGGCCCGCTCTCTCATCACAAGCTTTAGCCTTATACACGCATCTGCACTACTCACCTTCGCCCATCCGCCATCATCTACGGTACCTCTATATATCGCGCCAGATAATCCACCGTGGAATGTCTAACGCGCTTCCAGCGTCCCACAAACGCGGCTCAGAAACTTCAGAGTCGCCGCAGAGACCCAACAAAGTGCCCAAGCGCAAGAACTATGTGAGCCGCGCTTGTAATCCATGTCGAAGAAGGTCAGTCATCACTGTTTGTATTTCACGCGTGAGTATGTACTCATACGTGGCTCTTGGTAGGAAAGCACGGTGTGATGCAGTGAAACCGACTTGTGGTCAGTGTGGCGACGCTTGGTACATGAATTCTGCCCTGACAATCTTATATCCCTTCAGGGAAATGTGCCTTATACAACGACGAATGTGTGTATAGCACAGAACAAGATGGACGGAAGCCTGTTACGAAGCCTTACGTCGAGGCGTTAGAGCAGCGTATCAAAGTTCTTGAGGGCTTGCTACAAGAGCGCAATGGAAGTGGCAAGACACAGCTTCATGTTAGGCGCCCGTCGGATCCATCTGCTTCCTACCTCTCTCATTCTCAGAATGAGCAAATTCTGTCTGAAGGATCTGAGGAGGAGGAGTACGAAGACGATTTCGTTGTCAGCGACTTGAGTATCAACCGATTGAAGGTATGTCGTTGCTTCTTGGCTTGTTGGACAATTGCTTATTATCGAATAGATTGACGACGACACCGGTGAACTCAGACAGTACGGCCCTACTTCAGTGTTCATGCATCTCCCAGAACCCTCAGATACCGGAATGTCTCCCCCACACAAGGGAGGACATCTAGGTTCTCCTTACAGTTCCGCATCAAGCCCAACCAATACATCGGAAGTAGAGTGGTCTCGACATTTGCCCTCCATAGAAGGCTTCAATCGGGCACTCCACGACGAGCTAGTATCTATGTTCTTTTCCTACTTCAATCCGTAAGCCTCGCATTTGTCATCAAGGTACCTTGTATCGTCTGACTGACTGGATCGCTTCATTCATTTGCACGATAGATGGTGTTGTTGGGTCGAGCCGTCTCTTTTCCGACAAGACATGAATCTATGCCTATCTGTGAACCCACAGACTCCCCCTCCCCTGCGGACATCTCAATACAGTCCTTTACTACATAACGCTATCTTATCACTCGCCGCAAACTACTCTGACAGCGCTTACTTGGAGGTTGTTGATTGGGGCGCACCTTTCGCCGCAAGAGCAAAGCAACAGATAGATAGCGAATCTGAGAGACCAATGTTAAGCACTGTCGCGGGTTTGGCACTACTGGGTAGCTATCATTCCGGCTCAGCAAAGCATGGTTTGGGTTATATGTACGCTGGTATGGGATTCAGGATGTCGTATACTCGTAAGCTCTTGCTTGTCTCATGATAGGCTATTAAAGGCTATTAACTCATGTTGACGCTGAACAGTTGGCCTTGGTATCGACTGTACAAAGTGGATGCAGCAACGCCTGATGTCGGAGTCATTCAAGAACGAGCGAGACAGGATATTCTTTGTTTGCTATATTCAAGACAAGTGGGCAGCATTCTACATTTTCCCCTTCGTATTTTTCAAGCATCTGTTCCTTTCCAGATTATGGGGAACCTACGTTGGGCGTAGTCCCTCCCTTCGATTTGTGGACTTCGAGACTTCATTACCCTGCACAGATGAAGCTAAGGATGCGGCCTATTGGATGCCTCATGAGTCTTCTCGTGATGAGAGCGATGATCAAGATGGTCAGCCGACTTCGGAAAGCAATGGTGCTATTATCGGTAGCGAAGTACCGCTTTCAAAGCAACGCATTCCTAGCTGCATCAGTACCAGCTTCCTTTGGACATGCAAGCTGGCCTATCTTACTGAGCGAGTGATTGATACTGTGTCCGTGCCCTGTCAACTTCACTCTACCCTGAGACTGATATCAGAATAGATATTCACTTCGAGTAAACACGTTCTCTGCAAAGACGCAGAATCTGGTGTCTGAATTGGAGTAAGCGGAACAACCATCTGTATTTTCGTCGGCATTCTCATGCACGTCGTTTAGCATTCAACTGGAGAAGTGGCATGCAGACCTTCCTGGCTCATTGATACTTGCTGGTCGAACATCTCCGCCACCTCCGAACGTCTCGATGCTGCATGCTATGTATCACTTTGTGGTGATACTGTTGCATCGACCGTTTTATGGGTCGCAAACAAGCGAATTTGCAGTGTCAAGGTGCAACAGAGCTGCGTAAGTGGTTCCCTGTCTTGATTTTGTGTTTCTAGAACTTAGATTTCATCAGGACGAGGATTGTACAGCTGCTTGAAATCTATAGACAATGCCCAGGACTCCGTTTCGCGCCTATCACTCTCACTCAAGTTACATTCACAGCCGGAACATCCCACCTCTTAGGTGCGGTCAACCAAGGCGGAAAGCGCAACGAACGTCAGATTGCTGCCTCTCTTGAAGGATCTAAATCCTGCATCAGGGCTTTAGAGGAAATGGGACAATCCTGGCGTTGCGCTACTCAGAGTGGCGAGATTTTAAGAAGGCTCATGGCAGAATGGTGCCCGGACCAGGCCATGACGGAAAAGTTCATTAGCAATCCGAAAATGGAGCACACTCCTCCACCTGTGGCGTTGGCGCGTATTCATCTGGAGGACCCATCTTCAGACCTATCTAAGGAGCTAATCAGGCTTGGATGGAAGCCTCCTGCAAATCAGCTTTCTTCGTCTCAGCTTCCTGCTCTTCCTGCTCTTCCCTCACAGCCTCAGGAGGCATACTACGATAATGTATGTCCTTTATTCTCCCTCAACGCTGGTTTTACTCATGTATTGATCATTTTTAGATGTACCAGGATATGGGGTCCACAACGACATCTCAGGATCTAAACTTTGAATTCCATGGACGATCCAACTCATATAGTACACTCTCGCAGGCGCAGGCTGCGCAGTCTATCGATATACCAGCAGGGCATCAAGAGCAGTTCTCGAATTTGGGGATGTGGCCGTACCTGGGCCCGGGAAATCCGTTGAACTGGAATAATGAGTACCCAAACCAGGCGTTTGGGAATGGGCATCACCAGTGAAAGAGTAAAGTAGAGATGGTATTGGTTTTTATTATTATTTCCTCCTAATTTTCCGTTTCGAAGTGTTTTGTGCAAGTTGTATGTCTGTGTTATCTGTAGTTTACGCTGTGTGAAAAATGATTTTTATTGTTGTTGTTCTTCGAAGCCTCTTTCAATGAAGCTACCTTGCGCGGCAACGCCTCACGGTAATCTTGAGGCCAACTCAATCAGGGCCAGTCTGCTTGAACATCATGCATCGAGCATCGGCAAAGCAAAGCGCGTCACCTGGTAACCCCTCATTCGAATTTCCGTGGCCGCCTGTCTCCACAACCACCACGTTCTTTACCCCACACGCTGGCTTCTACATTTCCAGCGCACATATAAAGTTCAAGCTCTGGGGCTAATATACTCTCCTTCTCTCCTTTTTACAGTCCATTTTCCCTCTTTTTCCAGCATGTCGCGTCTACTGCCATTGACTGTCATCGCTGCTGTTACGCTCCTAGCTGGCTCTGCGCGAGCCATTGATGCTTCGAGCCTCAAACAGGATGGCTTGGTTTCAGCAGCTTGGTACGCAGGATGGCATAGCACTCAGTTTCCGGTGGACAAAATTCCATGGACCAAGTATACGCATGTGAGCTATGCTTTCGCGTGAGGTTTCACCTGCTTGCTTTTGTGCTGGTAACTCAAGTGATACGTTCAGTGTTACAACAGATGATGGGAAGAGTATGGCATTAGACGAATCAGATGCAGCTATCCTACCAGATTTCGTAGCTAAAGCGCATGAGAATGTGCGTATGGCCCTGGCCTTCCGAGTTATGTAGACTATATTGACTTTCTCATGCAGGATGTCAAAGTAACGCTGTCTATTGGAGGTTAGCCTTTCAGCACATTCGGGTCAAAGATAAGAGCTAAGTAGGAGTATGGATATCAGGATGGGGCGGTTCAAAATACTTCTCTTCCAACGTTGGGTCATCAGAAAAGAGGACGTCATTTGTCAAGACCATCCTTGATGCTGTGCAGGAGTACAATCTGGATGGAGTTGACTTCGAGTGCGTGTTCTTTCCATCCTCTTATGACCTTATATTGACCTGCTGGTGTGCAGTTGGGAGTATCCGAACAAACAGGGTCTTGGGTGCAACACTATAAACGGGAACGATACAGCCAACTTGCTCTCACTGCTTCAAGAACTCCGAAACTCCTCTTCCTCCTCCCCTCTCCTCATCACAGCAGCCACATTCGGCAAACCATTCAACGACAAAGACGGTTTGCCGTTAAAAGATGTCTCTGCATTTGCCAACATATTCGACTTTATTGCCATCATGAACTACGACATCTGGACATACCTGTCTAACGGAACTAAAGCCGGACCCACATCCCCTTTGGACGACTCTTGTGCAAGCGGAGGTGTGGGCTCAGCAGTGTCTGCATTGAAATCATGGACGGAGGCAGGATTCCCAGCCGACAAGATTGTTCTGGGTGTTCCTGCTTATGGCCACTCCTTCGACGTTTCACCCAGCAATGCGCTCAATGGGGACCAACTCGCGTTATATCCAGCTGTGAACAAGAATCGTCAACCTATAGGAGATAAATGGGATGGGGAAGGAGAAGACTCGTGTGGTGTGAATCAAGGATATTCAGGCGTCTACAACTACTGGAGTTTGTATGACGAAGGATTCCTTGCGTCAAATGGGTCGGCGAACGAGGGGATCTCATATGTCTTTGATGAATGCAGTCAGACGGTATGTGTTCCTTCGCTGTCTATTGTACCTATCGTACTAACATTGAACAAAGCCATACGTGTATAACGCTACTTCTCAAATCATGGTATCATACGACAACGAGCAGTCCTTTGCGGCCAAAGGAAACTTCGTCCACGAACACGGGTTGAAGGGCTTCGCAATATGGGAGATGGCAGGTGACTACGAGGATCGGCTGCTTGATTCTATCCGTTAGTACTTCTCTTCCTATCCAGGCACAAATACTAACCCACTGGTTATGTGACAGTGAATGCGGTTGTTTATGGAAATGGCTCTGGTTCAGACGCTACTCCAGCTGCAGGAACACAAGGCGATGACACTGATAGTGCATTGTCGATTGCTGCTTTTATCCCTTCGTATTGTGCTATTGCTTTGCTCAGTGTCCTTTCGTTGCAGTAATTTCTTTTAATTTTTCTGCTTGATCAAGTCTCTAGATTCTGCGATTCGGAATATTTCATTCGCCGTAAAACCATCCTAACTCTGGGCTGGTTTCTATGAACTTGCGAACTGGCTTTGAGAGATCAGTGCTGGCTCGAGATACTCCCGAAAGCTGCCCGTCCGCAGACCCACGCGTACCCGCCCACTATCACGAGACATCTCATGAAATGCGAAGAACGAATGTGCGTCTTTTCTCCTTGTCCACCACTTTCATCGGCTGATGGCGGCTCTGAAGAGCCCATTGTGAAGAACCGACTTCAAATTGTTGCAACTAGGTCGAGGGATCAAGCTCACATTATCGACGGGTGACCTCACGCATATTCGGCGGTCTGTGTGCACAGCCTGGGCCGGGAAAATCGTGCGCTCCATGCATGCAAGTAAGGCCTTCTTGGTGAAATCCCTCCTATGCTATTGTTGGTGTTCTTGTGATGTCTCGATACCTGTTGAGACAGGCCTCTTGGAGCCAGAGAAGAGCCTTGTTTTGATTCCAAAAGCTTTCCCCTGACTTGCTATCTTTAGTAAATGTCGCTCATATAATCCAGGAGGACAGCGCACAAAATGGATCTCTCGATAGGGGTTTCGCTTGCTCTTTCGTTTGTTCGAACCTTAGATCTGTAAGCTGCCACGAGAGCTCTTACGTGCTTCTTTATCGCCGTGAACTCGTGAGGCTCCTCTGACAACCGTCTGGCGTCTCGGCTTCTCCCAGCCTGCTATCCCCGTACTCGTTTCACTTTGACTACTGAGCGGCTTTATAAGTGGGGAAGATGTAGCTTGGTTCCTGTGATCCAACATGGACCACTCTGACCTTCGCCAGTCGGGAGATATAAGCATCCAAGTAGCCACGTTAATGGCCTGCGAGATTGGGTCTTGGGGTAAGCATGAGGTGTCTAATCATACTCGTATACTTAACTCTTTCCAGGGGCGTACGTGCCGTTAGCGTTATTCTCTTTATATGCCTTGCTGTGATTGTTCAACTCTACTCCTTTTTTCCCTTCTTCGCACTACTGAAATTGACACAGTGCTCGGGGCATTCGCAGCTCCAAACCTCGGCAGATGATGACAGCAGCCATTCTAATCATGTTTGCTTGCTCTTCAGCTGCGACCATGATAAACTTGCGTGAACATTGGATTCCGTTCGTGTGGACACTTGTAGAGGGCACGCAGAACGGATACAGAAATGAATTCCCCGACGGGAGGAGGAGCTATCGAGAATCCGAACGAGGATTTTCGATGTCAACTGAATGGAGTGTCTTACAGCGCGTAAATGTACGTATATCTTTTCATCATTGTGCGGCCACTAAATAAATCTCTGTCCTCAGCTAGCACTAAGCGATGTTATCGTCATGTGGAGGTGTTGGACCCTGTGGCGATATCACTGTCGCGCCACTTTATTCTTGTGTGTTGGCCTGATCCTCCTTCTAAGTAATACCACCCTTCCCTTGTTTCCTTGGTTCGTACCGTTGATGATTGCTCATCCATAACAGTCGCCTTCGTGTCGAACATTATGACCACTATCGTGTTCGCACTATGGGCTTCAGGTACACAATCTCCTAACCTTGCTGCAGGGTCGTTTATCTATATCTTGCTGGTGGTCCCGTTTCCTTTCGTCAATGTCGCTGCAACTGTGCTTATGGGCTACAAGACTTGGTGAGTCGACGATTGACGATGGATTGCCTCGTAACATGACCTGTGTGTTTGATGGTGATAGGGAATATCGAAAGGACATGCAGACTCTTACAGTTGCTGGCACTAGTCTGCGAAAGTTTGAGAGAATGATGCTCTTCTTAACAGAGTCTGGGATGTTTTATTCCATGTATTGGGTGAGTCTGATCTTCAATGCGTTCGCTCAAATTATCCAATCCAAGTAACTCATCAGATAGTGATATCCATATCAGCATTTACTCCTTTGCCTCGTGCATTTGCAACGTATTTGATTCTAAACACCATGTTCGTGAATATCTCCGTACGTTCGCTCCCCGCCCTGTCTCTTCCCGCAGATTGCTAGTGTTCCGTTCATATTTAATCAAATCTTTAGGGTATCTATCCAACACTCGTCATTGTTCTTGTGCTATTTGACAAGACCGTTGAGTGTGACATTGTACGATTGTCAGATAGCCGGCGAGCTATAGCTTCCTCTTCTTCTTTCACTATGCGGTTTACGCCTAGTGAGCAACATTCAATCTCCATCCCGAGGCAGTCTCACTTGAACAGAGGCACTGGTACTTTCTTTCCTGTCCCGAGCGAACAGGAGAGCCCGAGTGTCATAGGCATAGCTATGCGGAAGAGAGACGATGAGTCGTAGAAGCCTTGTGGTTGGTAGTAGAGGCAGCAAACAGATGTATGCACTTGTAAGCAAAGTAGAACAAGACCAAGAATACAGCACAGAACGAACTCCCGGCCCATGCAAGAAGACATCTGGTGGTACGGCAGGCAATGGAAATCGGATGAAAAGTCATGCGGATTATTTCGATGATCCTCACTCCCAGTAGCTTGGCAATCACTTGTGGACAATGCCGCGACTAGACAAGATTCGAAGCCAAGCTGCCAGGCATGGTATAACACATCGTACTTTCTCTCGATAGCCTGACTTGAAGTCCCTACGACGAGTTGCTACTACTAAATCTGACATCCAAAACAACCTGAGAACAGATAGATTAGCTTCTTCATAGTATATAACCTGCAAGTAATAGGAATACATACCTCATTGACAGCGCGCTTAACCTCCTGGCACAGTAGCTCTACCAGCTTGATAGTACAGGACGTATTTTCTCCCTTGCAGATACTACACGACAAGCGACCTTTCGCCATTCTACGAAGTGGGTCTGCTCCATCCTCGATCGTCTTAGGGGAGGGACGAGCTCGCAGAAGAGGGATCAATGCACGGAGATAGTCGTGCACTCAATCGTGCATGTAATGTATCTCTGAGAGGAACTGACAAGACATGAAAGCGATGGTGTTGCTAGTGGAAAGACAATATGGGTTTCTCCTGACCCAAGGATGTTGGATATTTCTCGAGGGGTCCAGCCAGCTGCTGTAATGAATCGACCGAGGATGTAGTATCCCCGCTGCTTTTGTCCCGCACTCTTCGTGGTACGCCCAGAGAGTCATGACGTGGCTTTGTTTGAGAAAGCCCAAGTGCGAGTAGAGACCGAGGTTTCGTAGGAGAGAGCTAAGAGGAAAATCGAGGCATTTGTATGCAGCGTCACGGAGGAGAGCCTTTGATCCGGCTCTCACTCCCAAGCAATATTGTGCGACAGGGTCGTGAACAGAAAACGCGTCGGAGGATAAGACAGCGTGTTCGAACGCTTCAAAGACGCATTGATGCATGCAGTATTTCTCAGCTACAGCGTAAACGCGGAACGCGTCGTTGGCAGATTCGAAGCTTCGACTCTCAGGTGAGACACCAGGGTAAAATAGGAGTAATAGCGCGCGTATGTCTTGACTGCTGTCCTGCAGTGGAATGACTGGGCGTCCGTTGTTCAAGCTGTCCCCGCTTGAGTCGGACGCGTCAGAAAAGAGATGTTCGAAGAAGACAGAATGGGAAGCCATAATCGCTGTCGAGACATGGAAATCAACGCTATCCATAGTGCGAAGAACGATATTTGCGCCATACGCAGACGCATGAAAGGGTGTGGCTGCATCGTGAGGAACTCGGAGCTGGTCAGAACGAGGGATAGACATGGTGGTAGTTCTAGACCAAGAGCTTAACGGCATTTGCCGTTGCTGATCATCCGGCCTTGTAGAGTGGTAAACTCCATAATACTTACGTAGTATAATCCTAAGCTATTTCTCTACCTCACTTTTCTTCACGTACTACCACGGCATAACATTGCTCACTGCGACAAGATAAACCCATCGACCCCTGCGCTTCTTTCGATACGGAATGCCCCAAAGCAGATATATGTGATATAATAACACTTCAATCAACGAAGACTCGTCCTCTTGCTTGCGACAATGTTAGTAGCAACATCGTGAAATCGAGCAGCTGTTCTGGAGTCGGTGATCGACACGGAAACAAAAATAAATACTCCCGTCCGGTCGGCTGACCATGATCGCCTCTTTCTGTGTCTCACTGCAGCTGGCCTCTCCCTCCTTGGTTCTTCATTCGTGTGCATGGAAAGCAAGGGCCGAGACAAAAAGAGAACGTTATGGATCTGGGATTGATTCGACCCAGGCTCGAACTGAGGACCTTCTGTGTGTTAGACAGATGCGATAACCAACTACGCCATCGAACCATGAGAAAACGGGCGTGTGCCACTACTACGATCATCACTGCATCCCTTTCTAATTCTCAAGCGCGCGTCTATTCGAGAATCGCCTCTCCTTTCCATACTACCACGATGGATACTGCTACTGCTACTAAACCTACTGACGCCGAAGCTCCTTTCGACCGAGAGTGCCCGAAAGCCGATGTTGTCCTCCGAACGTCCGACAACATAGACTTCCACTTTCCCAAGCTACTCCTCATCTTCGCCTCTCCATTCTTTGAGAACTTGCTGTCGGATGGGACACCAGATGAGCTGAAGGATGGACGGCCGATCATTCTTGTTCACGATAGCAGCAAAGACCTGCGACAGCTGCTGTACTTTTGCCATCCTTCATTATCCCCTCCTCCATTTTCCAGCATAGACGATGTTGTCCAGGTTCATGCCATTGCTGCTAAATACTGCATGGAAGATGCACTTGGATCGTTCCAGGATATCATCATGAACTCGCCAGAAGTCATGAAGTCTGCCCCAATCACTTTGTACGGTTTAGCAGCCCGATATCGTCTACCTGCCTTGGCTCGTTCCGCTGCCAAATTGTGTTTAGAAATCGACGCTGGGAAGCTGATGGGAAGCAGTGATATCGAGGACCAGCTAAAATATGTCTCTGCATTGCATATTAATAGGCTTTTTGCCTACCATCGAGCGTGTGGTACTGCGATAAAGATTACGGGTATTGTATACTATTGCGACGGCAATAACAGCGTGATCCACAGTTGTCTCGAAGTATTTTCGAAGGCTATGGATATGCTTTTGCAATACCGACCTTGTTTACAGACAGTGATAGATGCGAAGGAGGAGATGCGGACGCTGGAGAGAGAGCTATTAAAGTGTAATGCATGCAAGCCCAACATCGACCCTGCAGTGGATAATCTATTTCGTTACATCGCCAATGTTATTGAGGATGCGGTTTCCAAGGTATGTCTTTTGTCGCTCTTTCTTTTTCTCTTTCGTTGAAATTAGATACTAGACTTCGCTGGTCGTTGATTTCTGAAGATATTACGTGGCCACTTCTAGAGGAAGGATCACGCCATATAGTTTCAAACATCTTACATCCATATCCTATTATGATCGGTTCTGATGCTATTTATTGATTTCTGGAGCTCGCAGATGTGTCCAAATTGCAATGGCTAGGTAAGGTTACATATCCTCTAAGACCTCGAACGCTTCTGAATCCAGCAGCAGTCATGGCCGAACAGCTAGGCTTACGCTCCGAAGAGGAATTTATATAAGATTTATTTTCGAATGCACATAGTTCTTGATACTACATCTCGTGAGAGTCCAAATCCCCTGATCGGCAAGCAGGATGAAATGTCAATGAGATCTGGACGCAAGAGGAAGGAAGGAGAGTATGCTTCGGCAAACTTGATGCCGTTAAGCCCTTGAACTGGAACCATCACAACGTCTGTCTCCTGCCCTGACCCTCTCCGAGGTCCTCAAGATACAGCCGCGCCATTTCATGCGTCTACGCATAACGCGGATATCCTCATTGTGCCTTCTTCGAACACCTCCTCTTCTCTGACGCGTCCGATTCGACCTCGGAAGAAAGCTTTCAAACCGGTCATTCCGTCTTCAGCACAGGATTGTTTTCTCAGTTCCAATGACGAAAGCACAATGTCGAATGAGGAGATCTCAGATAAGATAAGATAGAATAGACAGGTGCGAGGCCTCGTTCCGGGTGCTGATTCAGTGCTAAACGTTAAACAAGCGCGCGTCTGTGGCCTCCTATAAAGCTCCTGATCGATGTCCATAGCCCATCTTCAACCAACCACGATGTCCACTCCAGCCTCGAAAACTTGCCGAGATGCGAAGGCTCCTTTCGACAGAAAGTGCCCCAAGGCCGATGTCGTCCTTCGCTCGTCCGACAATGTCGATTTCCACTTTCCCAAACTTCTCCTCATCTTCGCCTCTCCAGTCTTTGAGAACTTGTTGTCCGATGGGAAACCAGATGAGCTGAAGGATGGACGGCCGATCATTCTCGTTCACGATAGCAGCAAAGACTTACGACAGTTGCTGTACTTCTGCCACCCCCTCCTATCCACTCCTGCCTTGTCTTCCATAGACGATTTCGTGCAGCTGCATGCAATTGCGGTGAAATACTGCATGGAGGACATACTTGGATCTCTTGAAGACCTTATCCTGAACTCTCCAGACGTCATGTCATCTGCCCCACTCGCGCTCTACTGTTTAGCCATCCAATATCGTTTTCCTGTCTTGGCTCGCTCAGCTGCCAAATTGTGCTTAACAATTGATATTGGCAAGCTGATGGGCGGCAGTGATTTCGAGGACCAGCTCAAACATATCTCTGCGTTCCATGTCAATAGGCTATTCGCCTATCATCAAGCGTGTAGTGCTGCAATAAATGTGACGGGTATTGGGGGCAGTTGCCGTGGGAACCACACTTATACTGAGGTACACAGTTCTGTAAACGTATTCTTGAAGGCTATGGAAACACGTTTGAAAACCAGGCCTTGCTCGCAGACGGTGATGGAGGAACATCAGGAAACACGGACACTGGAGAGAGGGCTATCAACGTGTTCTACATGCAGGCTCGAGATCTGGTCTACAGTGAATAGTCTACTCTGCTCTATCACCAGTGCCATCAACGATGCAGTTTCCAAGGTATGTCTTCCGTTGCTCTTTCTTTTCGCTCTCGCTGAACTTATGACATCGGTAGACTTCGTTGGCTATCGATTTCTGAGAAGTTCGCGGCGTGTATGCTATGGCTTGACAGCGGCCTGAGTTCAGAAACAATTTCCCTGTATTCATATACATCTTTCTATGCAATCGTTCACCTCTTTCATCGACCTCAGAGACTCTGCGAAAGAATCATATCGTCACTACACACGAACTTGGGCAACCGTTCTCTGACTTCGATGTGCGGACCAACTCGTCTGCAGCGTGGAGATACCAGCGTCTGAAGAGGGCCGGGAGTTGAAGACGAGTGAACTGCACATACGTTATATGTTTCTGAAGGTAAAGCTGGACTTGATGTGCATGCAAGAGACAGTCTCCAGATCGTCAAGGGATTGTTGGAGTCTGGTGATATATGGCGAAATAAGCCTGCTACTTCCTCGGTGTGCGTCGCTCGTAAACATGCATCTCTTATATTTCTGATACAAAAGGAAGTCCACGCTCGAAGAATCCGATTTGCGACTGCATCTTCTGTGAAGATCGTCTCCGCCTCTGGTCACTAAAGACTGGTTCTTTCCCAGTTCCGGAACAGCCCTTTCTTGGGCGGTCTGAGTCGTTTCTCCAGCTATCAGACTCGACGGATGGCGATTCCGACTTCCTTGCGTTGTCCGTGTTGTATCGTGAGGAAGTTGTACTTGACGATTCAGGCATCTTTGGAATGGATAGTGACTTGGATATGTCATTGAGCGCTTTCAGTTTGTCAGAGGCAGTCCGATACTGTGTCGATACGAGAGATGAAGCTTGAAGCTTGATTCCGCGCTCTTTTCCATTCATCGTCCAAGAGAGCGCCGACTGTATCTGGAGGTAATACTACCTTTTCTTTCTACGAAGACAAACTCCTGAGGCTGATTTGGATCCTGGTTTACAGCCGAGGTCGCCTGCCCGGGTCTTGTTTCGAGCCCATGCAGCGCACTATCTTGGGACGAGCACGTTGTGTACTATTCCCAGGTTCTGCAGAACATGAGTGGAAGGAAGTCTCTCGCGCTGTAGCTATAGGGTCGAGTGCGAAGCTGGAGCTGAGCATGGAGAGGATAGAGAGAATTTCAACCAAGATATTCAATGGGAAAGTGAAAGCCTAGGAGTAGAACGAAGAGCTTGCAATCGGTATTGGCTGAAACGAAAGTTTGCCTTGGGCCGGTGTGGCGTTACAATTATTGTAAATGATCAGCACCATTTCTACTGAATTACTATTTCGTCTTTGCTACCGTTACAGTCTCGAGCGACGCCTATATGTACTTGTTTATAATGTCGTCCAAAGCAAGTCCAAAAGGAACATCTCTATTTCACTCATCTGCTGTACCGGCAACTCGGCACACGTGGCTCAACGCATCTTGCACCGAAACCACGACCTACGAACAAGCAACAAGCGCAATATGTCCGTTCTTCGCTTCTCTTGCCTTTGTAACCATGCTAATCTTTATCCGAAGGTCTGAACCGAAAGTGATCGCGACTTTGGACGGTACGAATGCAGCATGGATTGAAGCGGCGTGCGCTTACAGTGTTTTACAGCGATAACCTTCAATCTGAACGCGGATGTTAAAAACGTCAGGAAGGTCGAAGTGATGTGGAAAGAGAAGGAGATCTGTACTCTCAAGGGAAAGAAGGGGCAGATGAAGAACGTTAAGGGGCTTGACCACATGTCAGATTCCCTTTCCCTCCCTGTATCGCTGCTCGGGTCGTTGATCGTCTCTCTTTCTAGCGAGATCGTTGAGGATAGCTACCTTAAGCTCAGACTCTTACCCAAGAGTCAGTTCTATAGGGAGGCCCCGAACGCGGAGGATTTACGTATATCAAGCACGGATATCAAAGAGGCATTGAAAGCAACAGGTACGGTGCGATATAGACGCGAGCCCTCAGAACTTGCTGACGCTTTGGAAAGACTCGAAACAGGGCTCAATCAAAACGTCCATATCGCCTCTGGGGACGCTGTCACTTCACTTCACTACGTCTCTGGTGCGTGCTATACTATCTTGTTAACACCGCGCAAATGAACCAAGAGATATAGACAATGGACCAGCTGGCTGTTACCTTGAACGAAAGGCGGGATAACATCCTTAACGGTCCGAAGGGTTTGCTCGAAGAGCTGGGCGTTTTCAGGGGCTACTTGGACACGGTTATGGGATTTGCAAGAGCTGCCAGTGAAGTGCGTGCCAATATCGCTACGCTCAATTATGCGCGTCCTAACGCAATGTGCCAGGTGGACCCGGTGGCGAAGGCTGTTGTGGCCTCTGTCGAGAAGATTGTTCAGGTAATACCAAGTCGCCGTCAATATATTGACGGTAATGCTCACTCCTTTGCGTTTAGATATTCCAACAGCAAGAGAACATCGACGGCACGATCCTCGATCTCCTCTCCGATATGTGCATTACCTTGCGATTGTTACGCCACGTCGATGAATTCGTGACACTCCCATACATGAAGAGTGCCCTGATTCGAATCTCGGGGATCATGCAAGACACTGTCAGGTTCGCTGAAAGGTGGAACATATCTCGCCAGGATAAATTCAAGGGTAAGCGGTTAGTAATTATTGTATGCCAGGCGACCTGCTTAACCGCACCTTAGACTTTATGGGTGCGCTATCCAACGAGAATAAGAAGGCAGTCGAGAAACTGCAACAAGACTATGCCACGTTCATCAAGCACTTTGATCGTGGCATTGCCGTCGAAGGACTCCAAGCTAGCAAGGACATAGAGAAACTTCGTACGTTATTCATTACGTTTGTGTAGGGGTGTTACTAATTTCACACGTCAGTTGCAAGAACTCACGAGGATGATATACTGAGAGCATTGTGCAGAGTCACTGGCGATGCTACGTTCCAGGCTGGAGACGGTGACCTCTGTCTTGACGGTACCCGTGTGGATATTCTCCGGCGTGTTGTGGCTTGGCTCGACACTAATAGCACAACTATGCTATGGATTCACGGACTCCCTGGTGCTGGGAAATCAGCTATCTCTCGCACTATTGTCAGCATACTAAAGAAGCGTTGGAGCCTTGGCTCTGATTTCTTCTTCAGCAGGGATGATGCTGAGCGACGTACTCCGCTTGCCCTGTGGTGT
>Ga0247734_1001700_pt1 | contig 16177 bp, 17 predicted proteins | sample UWRJL103311B2_FD_180933 | JGI IMG/M metagenome (GOLD analysis project Ga0247734, IMG submission 180933) | Plant litter microbial communities from Arlington Agricultural Research Station in Wisconsin, United States - UWRJ-L103-311B-2 | ecosystem: Environmental > Terrestrial > Plant litter >... | reverse complement strand
GGAAGGTGCGGCATTTATTCGTGCCCACCTTCCTACGGCTTATGGAAATTAGACCGAGGATAGTGCGAGGAGGCAATTTATTCTATATTGCTTCTTAAGGCCTAAAATAACTTAGTAATCTACGATTGATGAAGCATCCATTTCGTCGCACCTGACCTTGCTGGCTGTCGAATTTATGACTAACAAATAAGGCGATACCGTATTGTTTGTTAATGGTCTAGTGGCTAGTGTCCGTGGTCAAATCGTGCCTGATATTCAGGGGCGAAAATTGATTACCACTTCTCTTTAATCTTGGACTCTTCAAAAAATAAACCTGTAATAATGAATCTAAGATTCTTGTATTCAAAATGCTATCAGGATCTTGGGCTTTGGTTGGTTCGCCATGTATCTTTGTTTGTGTAACCTGCCTAGAGTGGTGGCAATATCTTGCCACTGTTTGCCACAACCTGCGAATGTTTCTTCCGTCCCCACATTGGAATCCAGTGGTTCACACAGCTGCTTCTTTTACTACATTTTCCGGTTTCCTGATATTTTATATTGCTATCATGTCACTTTCTCAGGCCTATCTCGACATCTTAGCCTCACATACCCTCCAGGCTCCCGCATCCCGCCTCCCCAGACCTCCCTCCTTAACTTCGCGAATCAACCCATCTAAGGTTTCCTTGGCTCTCTTGGGTCTATTGACTATACGAGGCGGATGGTACCCGAAGTGTAGGGAGTACTGGCCATCTTGTGGACGGTGCTTTCTCATATACCCACATTGCGGGATCAAATGTTACCTACTCATGAAAGGATTAGACACAATCTTTTATTAATGCGTTGATGCCTTGTGGTGGCCAAAATTAGAAGTGGAAGGTCTGAGAAGGTTGGTTGGTGCTCGTTATGGCAATATAACAGCCACGGCGCCAGGAGTAAGACTCACAAAAGCCAATGAGTACCAAGGCTTGGATGCCTTACCTTCTCTTATTGTTTAATGATATATCTTCTTACTCGGCGTGAGTCTAGAAGTTATCTTCGAGGCATGTGGAGCAATGATGTCTGTGATTACATGAAGCACAACATGGTCCATCCCGAACGAACTCAGGGGAAGGAAAAACCTGCAGACCGGTTATCCACCTACCTACAACGTAACTTGATTGGCACTCGGCACGTAGATTTATAGTACCTAAGACATTTGTGAATGGTAGCCTTATCCAGTTCTTGAAGTGAGGCTCGACGGCCACATTTATGACAGCAAGTTCCAGTATATTGACTTTATGAGTAGGGGCTTCCCATATGTAGATGTGGCGTTAGGTTGCTGTACAGTTAAAGTAAGATTGGTCTATGTATTGTACTATAGTGGTGTGGTCATGCTCGATGACAGCTGCGACCTTTCCCAGAACATATTCACAAGCAAAGTAGTAGTGTTTATAGCTTTTATGACTTATACAAAGATCTGATGATAGCTCAATATCTCACCATACGTGTTGATTTGTCCATAGTCGCGCCAATCGCCACCCGCCGCGTGGTGGGTGATTTGCTGCTACAGAGTTTACATGTGTTGGATAAGCACCTTCTTTCCAGATATGATATATCCAAAAACTAAGTACTCGTGACTCAATCAGGTGCAGCTTCCTCAAAGCTCATTCTTCAATCTGGTATTCTCCTCTTTTTTCAGTCCTGGAGTGTGATGATGCTGTGCTAAGCGATACATCAACCAATACAGATAAGACATCTTGGCGCCAAAACAAACCCCATGACTTCTTAACAATCAATCAAAAGTCTGCATAGATAGTATCATGTGTTGCTAGCGTACTGAGTTCTGCACAACGTTCAACTAACAAATCACAGACTTGATGTCATGTTGTACTACCACAGTGGAACAAACCAGTTTCTGATATCGCAGCCCTATGAAATTCAAACCGAGGCCTTCAACCCAAGTTAACTGTTTCCTCTTATCCCAAAAAGACTTCTTGCTAGTGGGATGAGATATCACTGAATCCAAAAACAATTCGACTTAAGAACATTAGAGTTGCGTAGTTCGTAAATACTTATACAAATAACATTAGTGATCGCATTTATCAAGCTGCCACAACTCTCAGCTGTTTCATTTAAATTGAGTTATATTTCTTAGCTGCAAAATCTACTTATCCCCAACAACTGAGAAAACCCAGTGCCAAAGACATGTTAGGCATATATTTGTATTTAACCCAATATGGGCGTAAATGAAGCACGACAGGACTGAGTTCACACGAATAACGAGAACCATAAACATTGGCCAGCTTTTGTGGCACAACGTAGGACTACTCTTAATATGAGGAAATGACGCCCTTGTGTGATTTGCATGATTAGGCAAATTCTCGTGGATTTTCCTGTTCTCTCATTAGCTGGAAGTTTGCGCATGCAGTTAACAAGGTAAGGACATTGGCTGAAAGTTCTTCAGTAGTGAACATCACCATGGACTTTTTAAGGACAAGAAGTGCGGTAGAAGATATCATGATCTCCTATGTTTCAGTAGTTGTTGTTAAATATATCTAACACTTTTCAACATAATATTGTGTCGGTCTATCCCAACTGTAATATACAGCACACTTAGCATGGTGTTCGAATACTTGACGAGATAGTGGCTCATCCACCAAGATTTGCCTACTTATCTATATCAGTGAAGACATCCATTTCGCAAGATTCCATAGAGAACTCAATGGTATTGGTTCTGTTCTCGCACCCCGAAGAAAATATAGGAATAAGGTTAGTTCACAAGCCTGGAGAGCAGTAACGCATGAGAAGTTGCTCCCAAAGTTGTTACAACTGTTATTATTTGGTGGTTCCTGTTGATGACTTATATTCTATTCACGTATAATCAGTTGTTGCGAGAATCTGCATTTTTTATTTCAATGAACAACTATCAGAAGGATGAATGCAGTATCTACATCTCAAAGTTGTTGAAGTTAAGAATAATTGAGGCTCAGGACGGGGTTTAATGATGCTGCAATTTTTAAAACGTTTTCCCATTAGACTGTAAAATATTACGCTATAAAATCAGTATTTGATCTTGTGTGTTTGTTAGCTACTGTAATTCCAATTATAAGCATGCGTAAAATTTTACCTTTTATTATATTGCCTGATTTGGGCTGCTTACTACGAAGTCAAACCCCCTTTCTTTCTCGCTTAAAAAGGCGAGGCGAGGCCTGCCCTTTTGTCTTATAGTCTGACCATATAGCCTATTCGAGCCCCTTCAGTACTCATGTGAGGATCTAAAATGGAGAGCATATGTTTGAACCACAGGTCAGAGAATCAAGATTGTCTAGAAGGTGTTTTAAAATCGAATTAATTTGTAAACGAGCTCAGAAAGTACGCTCAAAGATATGGTGAATGTGGCCTACTGGTTGCTGCTGCCCGAAATCTTCCAATAATAACTGCTCATCTAGCCAGCTACAGACTATGGTGTACACTAAGCAGCAAGAAGTTGCTCTTTTCACAAAGATAGGAACAAAGCTTGAAAAGTTTAACTTTAGCCTGATCCTCCAACACGTGAAAGCAACTCATCCATTCAAAATTGTACTTGGGGAGGCAAACGTGTTGGCAGAAAGTATGTAAAAATAAGGCAATTATCGTGCTCTCCCCATCGCGAGTTACCTAATACATGCCGCTTACATGCATCACTAGATAGCTGTCATCTCATTCTAATCAGCAGCCAGTCAATGAAAGCTATAATGGCTGTCCAACAACAAAATCTTAGACTCTCCAGTTCAGAAAACTTATTAAGTCTCCTTAGCTATTTAGCCCTTAACTACGCGGGCATCTTCAAGACTGGACTCGTGTACAGAGCCAAATCTCTTTTTACGTGCCAATTTTTAGGTTTAGACATGGTCAGACTATAGATCCTCGGATCTAGGATCGAATTCAAGAATCCGAGGCTGTGGCACTAGAATTCTTTTTCTAATAGTAACTGTATTTAAACACATGGTATGAAAAGATTATGGGTTGCCGGGTTAGGGCTTTGACGCGCAGGCACAAGTATTCTCTGGAAGATGCATTTTTCTGAGAAAAATGCGTAAAGTGTTTCTTTTTTTTTTAACCATTGCATTTGCCTATACTTGGGAATGGCTATAGAGAATCACGTTCGGTGGCTCTCGTTGCGGTAGAAGATTTCCGATTCTCATTCACGGACCTTACATCTCTGTATACTGCTTTGTGGTGATCTCACGATCGGACCCTGACACCGTCTATCTGGATCCTATCATTTAAGGTATTACATTGCTAGTAGTTTTGGAACGTTATGGCAAGGTATAGAACTGCTTTAGAATACTGATAAATTAAAAGCGGAAAAGGATACCGTGATATAGCAAGAGTTGCATCATACTTGGGATGGGGAGATTACGTAATTTTGAAAGGGGAGTTTGATGTTAGGTACAGATATGAAGGCAAGGATCAACATAGTTGTTCGACCGACTTTGTTTTCTCAACAAGATAAGATGTACGATCGTGGAGACTGGAGAGTCTCAGACCTTAGAGGCCTGGAAGGGAGAAGAAAGTTGAGGGCAGTTGGTAGGATGTGAAAAGGGGAAATTAGGTGTGCAAAATTAATACCAATGCTTCTGCTTACTCACTTCACATAGCTAAGTGTCTAGGAACATTGGCCACGTTTGCAGGGTATTCGTTATCTGTCGTCTAAGTCTAACACCTTATTCTTTCAGCACTTTTCTAAGCAATGGGCGTCTCGAAAACCAACGCCACCCCATCGTCACCTGCCGTAACAACCCTCTCTCCCTCTCCCTGCACAAATCCCAAAACCCCACCTCCTTCTCCCTCTCCTCTATGACCTTTCCACTCTTTTACAAAGCCTGAATTTGCCAACGCGGTTCCACCCCTGGTATCCCATCTCCTTACCACGCCGTCCATTCCACAACTTGTTAAAAGATGTGCTCCTCTCTTATCCTTCACAAATTCCAACTTCACAACCGAGAATTCTTCATGCGCTTCTTTGATGTGTCTGCGGACAGCAAATCGATGTGCCGAGTCGAATATGGCGATGCTGCCATCCACACTACCGGTTGCGAGGAGGGTGAGTGGTGGTGCGGCAAAGGCTATGCTTTCGATACCGTCGGATTGAGCTTGGAGATCTGCGAGGATTTGACCCGATTGTCCGGCTGAAGCGGTGGCGCCAGATTGTTTGCCGCCCTTTCGTCCTGCTGGGGCAGAGCCAGATGCTTCTCCTAGTCTAGGCAGACCTACGACTTTGATCGAACCACCTGCTCCACCAACAATCACAAAAGCTCCCGTCGGCGCAATGGCAACACTGAAAAGACCGCCCTCAACTGCGAATCTCTGATCAAGAGCATTTAGTGCAATGATAGATTGTCCACCATCAGGTAGAAGGCCGGAGGCGGAAGCTTCCCCAAAAACATCCCATACATACAAACTCCCATCCTCGCTCACCGTAGCCAACAACTTTCCATCCGCAGACCACGAACCTGCTGTGCAACTCTCGGTATGCAGAAAGTATGATTGCACAATCTGCAAAGGCGCATCTGATTTCGCATCAACGGTATACACCCATACAGAGCCATCGTTTGCTCCCAAAGCTACCGTATTTGGAAATGTTGGATTTGGACAAGGAATCATCCAGTTTATCTCCTCAACCTCCTGTGCCTCAGCTACGAACTTCCAGTTGTTAGGTTTCGCGGCATAAGCTCTCAATTTCCCATCCAATCCTCCACTCAACAAAAATTCTCCCTTCGGTAATGTGAAGGTTAACGCATTTATAGAATCCGTGTGCCCTTCCAACGTAAACAGCTTCTCCAAGCCCTTTCTCTCAAGCTGTTCCTCCGGTGCACTCTGATAGCTCCGCGGCAAAACCGGCGACGGCTCGGGCGTAGCATTAAACACATATCCAATCCCGGGTGCATCATCTCCTTCACCGTCACTTCCACCCGTCGCTACGATGTTCGGGTATAATGGGTGCTGGGCTATACAAAATATGCTGTCCTTGTGGAGATCGAAGTGCGCGGCGGAATCGTTTTGGATGTGGATTTCTTGCATGATTTCGTCGTCACCTTCGTCTTCAGCGCCGGAGTCCATGGCTGCGTCGCCATCATCTATGATCTCCTCTGCAGCTTCGTTGGGATCGAGCATCACATCCTCTTCTTCATCTTCGGGCTCCTGTTCGTTGGTGGGGTTGTGGGCGGACGACATTGTGAAAGTTTCGTATGTGCGGTTATGTGGGAAGAGAGGTAGGAAGAGGTTTGCAAGTTAGGAGCGAGTGAAGCGGGAGTGCTGTGGGTTTTTGTTTTTTTTAACTGCGCTCCAGTTGCTTTGAAATCCGAGCTGATGTCTAAACCTCTTTTTTTCCGTGGCGTTGACTGACAAATTTCTGCCAAGATCCCAGAAATTTACCATACCCCGCTGCTGTGCCCCTCCAGCCCCTCCATCCCACGTTCACTTGGATCTATGAGTATTTCTTAGTAGAGACATAAAGTCTTGAAATGACTTTTAAAAAAATTGCACATCGCACTGCTCAAGAATTTTAAGGTATGTATGAAAATCAAACGCCTAGGCTATGATTTTCTATGTATTTATGTATCTGTCATCGGAAACGCTCTAAGTCCCAATTACAATTTTGCACCCTTAACTCTCCGAGATTCCTTTTCTTTATCTCTCAATAGTCTTCTTAAGATCTTCCCACTAGGACTCTTGGGAATAACATCGATGAACTCAACACCACCCTTCAGCCACTTATGCCTAGCTTTATGCTCTTCTACATGTTTTGCTATCTCTCTTGCCGTGATGCGGTCGTTGTCCTCGACGCTGACAGATGAGGATTTGACAACGAAAGCTTTGGGAACTTCGCCTGCTGCATCATCGGGAACGGGAATTACGCAACAGTCCGCTACGGATGGAAGCTGGAGAAGGTGAGCTTCGAGTTCTGCGGGTGCCACTTGAAGTCCCTATAGTCTGTTAGTTGTGTCACAGCCACACTAGAATGAGCGACTTACCTTGACCTTGATAAGTTCCTTTATTCGATCAACGATGAAAACGTGTTCATTTCCAGAAGGTGCCACGCGGATCACAGCTTCATCACCAGTTCGCATCCATCTTCCCTTGCCATCCGTGTCCGGGATGAAGGTCTCGGCGTTAGCCTTGTCGTTGTTTAGATATCCCAAAACAACAGACGGGGACTGAACAACTAGTTCTCCAGGCTCATCGTATCCTGTCAACTCGACCCCTTCGGGGGACAAAATCTTGCAGGTGATACCTGGTAGGATAGATCCACTTGAGCCAAACCAGATGTCATTGTCTGGGCTTGAACAGACCACAGTGGAAGTTTCTGTGAGACCTAAAGTAGTGTCAGTGAATCGATACAAAAGCTACTCTTATGACTCTCATACCATATCCTTGTCGGATTTTCCAGGTGGGGTAGATCTTCTGTAGGTCTTCCGCGGTCTCAGCACCCAGAGGAGCAGCACCTGTAAAGATGGACTCGACAGTGCTCAAATCATATTTAGAGCACGCTTGTTGATTTTTCGCCATCTGAATGATAATAGGAGGGACCTTTCTAAGTTAGCTACCAATCTGATAAGCTGCAAGGAGAGGGCCTAACCAAGTATAGGGTTTGAATCTTGTATTTTGCAATTGACTTCAAGTATGGCTCGAGCTCAAATTTGGGTAGAATTATGACCTCGTCGCCTCGCCAAGTACTTGCTTGGGCAATTACCACCAGGCCATAAATGTGACTTAAGGGTAATAGGCCCATTGCAACCTGAGTTTGTATCTTTCTCTTAGCTCTAGTCGGTTCCTCAAAAGCTCCGATCTGGATCACATTTGAGATCACATTTTGGTGGCTGATCTTAACACCTTTCTGTAGATTTTGCGTTAGTCCTTCTACCGTACAGAGGGTCGTGGTGACAGAGGGAAGCCAAATCTTACTGGTAAACCGGAGGTTCCGCTAGAATAACATAGATATGCGGTTTGCGTGGCAGCTTGGCCTTTCGTCCATTTCAACGCATCCACCTTAGGGAGCTTCTTTCCATCTTCAATCAGCTGTCCCACAGTCTTGAAAGGTGACTTCTTGCCGCCAGCAAATTCTTCAGCCATTTCCAAGATATACACCCGCTCATTCGGAATACCAGCTTTCTTTGCTGCTTCTAAAGCAACATCGAGCAAAGGAGTACACTACACTATGATTAGCAAACTGTAATTGAACTCCATGCGATCGTGCATACTGTAAAAAGTGCCTTGGCACCTGCATTTCTCATCTGAAACTCAAGTTCCGAAGCAGAATATGCAGCATTAGCTGGCGAAGATATACCATTGAGACGGGAGGTCGCATATGCCAAAGTCATAGAATCAATCTGTAACCGACAATTAGCATCCATCTTTTCCCCAGAAACCCGCAAACAATTCATAACATACAGTGTTCAATGCAAAAATTCCAATAACTCTGTCCCACTCAGTGCCCCCATTGGGAAAGAATCCCAGCTCTTTGTGGAGTGCTCGTGAAAGATGCTCAACTCGTTCTGATACTTCGGCGTAGGTGTATGTTTTGCCAGAGAGGCCGCAGGTAAATGGGTTGCGCGATTTTGAGGCTGAAACCCCGCGGTGAGTGTCAGACAGCATGAATTCATGAATTGGAACATCGGTCGGAGGGGCTACCCAAAAGCAGGTGTTAGTATTTCAGTTGTAGAAATCAAAAAGGGAATGTTAGGAAACTGACCTGAGATGTTTGGCACCCACGACGGCGAAGTGAAGACCATCTTGAACTTTTTATCAAAGAAAAATGCTCTGTGTCGTCAACTAAATTCAGCTGAAGTGCTTTATTCCCCAGATCTGTTTCTCTCAGACGTGTGTTGTTGTCAATGCGAAAGAAGCTGCTTTCGGATTTTGAAAAAGCGAATTGCTGAAGCTGCAGGAAGAACGCGACCAGCTTTTCTCTTTTAACCGGCCCAGGAATTATAAGTAAAGCAGGAGGTAGAAGCTGCTTTGAAATATGAAGTCGGCTCTCGAGGTTACCCCGGAATCGTTGCTGGGGTAAGCGGGGAGAGTGGGTTGAACATCGCCCCGAGTCGCCGAGGCACACCGCGAGTCATGCCTCACTGGTCTGGGCAATTGGAGAACATTACTCGCGTCGACTTCATTCATCCAAACACCTCTTCTCCTCTTTTGCTTGGTGAACACAAAAACGCAGTGTCTGAGAATCGAGCCGTCCGCCATCAATCTTGCTAGCTCCAATTGATGCAAAAGCAAGGAAGAAAGCGATCCATCCAGAGCCGAAACCTTTTTCTTCGAGCGTTCCACCCTTTTCGAATTGGTCCCGCTGCCTACACAAGCTCAACGACAGGGGCGATAGACTTTCAGCTACTGCATATCATGTCCCACAGACTACTATAAGGACAACCTTACTCCAACGTCGATTGTTGCGTATGCGTACGCTCTGAAGAAGCCAATATTCAATGCACCTGGATGAAACGAAGCAACTGGCAACGAAAGTTAGAATCATATATACCAAAAGTAAAAGCTTGAGAGTATAACTAACAATATCACTTGACAGAGAAATGCTTTGAAAGTAAGAGATTGAGTCACACCAGATACGGCGGCATTAGGACCAAAAAGAGCAAACAGCTGGCTGATACTGAGAAGTCGAATCATGATGTGATTCTCATAACCACAACCCTATTTTGCTCACAATTACCAAATTCCGACAAAATGTTAGTTTGCTTCCAGGAGGAAGTAGTCTGAAGTGACAGTTCTTTGATCCATCCACAACACAGGCAATTTGTTTGCATACACTTTGAAATAACACAATCGGATTGTTAAACAGAGCAAGCCAATACTTCAGCCCAAGAGATCGGAGGATAGCAAACACTAGTTTGTAGCTACCGTGAAGTTCCCACCTTGCTTGCAAAGTTACTCCCTCCCAGCAGCTTCACTTGGAGCTTGATTTGGTGTTCACAAGGTTTGAAGAGGCTACTGATGTCACTAAAACTGAGTTCATAAGTAGTTGTGGTCGGAGGGCTGATCCATTCCTTCCACCCAATCAAGTTTACCAGCAAACGGCATGTTACACAATCTAGAAAAAGCAAATGTCAAAGCATCAGCAAGTGAGGATTCTCTCAGTGACCATAATAGCTGTTATTCTGTGGAATAAATGCTTGTTGTTTGTCCAAACATCAATCAGGTCTTCTGCTAAACAATTTGGGGACATCACAATGGAACATAGAACAGCTGGCAAACATCTCAGCTAGTCTATTTAAAGGCCACTTTGGCCAACCAAGCTTTGGTTTTATATCTATCACATTATCTGTTATACCTTCTCTACTTTCTATCAGTCTCGTCAATCTATACAATTTACGTTGTTGCATTGCAGACGAACTCTGAAGATCCTTGATTGTCTTCATCTTTTGTTTTTGGGAATGTATCTAATTCAGTATGGAGATGCTTAAAATCTTTTGGATACAACCACGGCTACGACTTTGCTTCTACAACCTGAATTGTTCTTCGTGGACCTCATACCAAGTTTGTGGTGCTTTTCTTTCAGTTTATGGAGTCCTTTTGATCACAATCTTAGGCTACACAATCTGGTCAGCTCTCTTGGGGAAATCCGCAAAACTTACAAACCAATCTGTTTAAACTTTCAGTTGCTGCTCAAATTGTATGAATGGCTTCAGATGTTAAGCATAGACGCTACTCTTAAGCTACGAGGTGAGTAGCTGGTCAGCGCTTGTCATCTCTGCATCTGCATATACCAAATGGACACAATATTGGTAAGTGATGCACAGTTAAGTATCCTCTGCGAATTCACGCTATACATGGGCTTGAAGGGCTGGGAACAACTCCTACCCTAGAAGTGCTCTTGCTCAGCTTAGTCAACAGATTCAGTATTATATGCTGGCGCTCTTAAAATAAATAGCAGTAGTAGGTAGAGCTGGGATTCTTATAAACCCTATCGCGGCTCATCGCTACCTAGAACTGCAAGAGGAAACCCTTACTCGTCTGGAGTATTAATGGTTCAGTTCTAGAAATTTCAATCTAAGAGCGTTCGCAAATGCTCATCTGTTGTCATCATCGGAAGTATGATGGATACAGTGAGGCTCTCCTCAGAAGCTATTCTAGTCTGAGGCTGTAGTCAAAGCCCCATGGCTAAACTTGGAAAGTGGCCTTTGTTCTCTTTAATCGTGGAACAGTCTCAGTTTAAGTAGGTGCTGAGTTACTCGTGTCGCCTATTTCACTACGGCTTTACTAACCTACACAACTTGGTGCAAAAAGGGCGAGTACTTATACAAACAGGACATCATGTATCACCTACTCCGTTCTGGTGATAAACTACGATGAATAGAAGCTCACACCCAAGAAAATGATTCTATATATATATTTGACTCCCAGAAGCCACATTGTCCAATCTCTATAACACTAAGAATCAATAGGATATGTGGGGAGTATAGCGCCTCGGCGTTCCTTCCCTCCTAGATTGAATCACCTTAGCAGCACCACTTTTATCACTGATTTGTCTCCTCTTCAACCAATCCCATTCTCTCCGAATGAATACATGCGAATTACATTATTTCAAATTCACTCGGTACCATGAATCTCATTCTAACCCAGAGGGTCTCTCATATATAATCTACGTCTCCTCCTCTACTTGGCCTTCTCTCTTTCTCACCAAACAACAATATCATACGACTTCTACTTTATTCCCTTCTTCTATATACTTTCAATTCACGCATCTTACTTGGTGTGCCTCCAAGTACTTTTGATCTTCTTCACTTCGGTCAAGAACATCATCATCCACATCATCCACGAACACCAATCTACCACACTCGTCTGCACCAACTCGGCGAACTTCATCACTGTGTACCGTGTCCAAACCATCAACACCACAAATATTAACTCTTGAGGCCGCAAATAGTGAGGTGAGCTTTTTACAATCTCAGGCCTTACTTAGATGTCTCACTGACTACCTATAGCAAATTCCACACCATCTCAAAGACAACACCTAACAAACCTCAACTGCCTTTGGTAAGTAGTTTCTTGTCATCCTACACGTCTATCATGACCCGAAAGGATATCTCCTGTCACCACCTTTATTGCATACTTTGACACTTTGACACGTTGTCAAAATTCACAAAATCGCGCACTCTAGTTCCGAATTCACTTCCGGAGCTTTCTCGCTTTCCTACAATGCTTCTCCTATTCAATTTCGGACGCGTCCTTCATTCAATTTCAGATCACAGATTCATTCACAGTCTCCCCTTAACTATATATTATCTCATCCCTTCGGCACCCCAAATCTTTTCATCATCACATCCTCACAACTTCGCACCTATAACATCATTGGGAATTAGTCTAGTTACTATACTTAATCTTCACGGAGTTATTGGTGCTTCTCCCATATCTCTCTCTTCCTCCTCGTATTTTCCCGAGTGATCAGACTCCAGTTTCTTCGGTATACCACATCTCTCTCCATATTCATTCTGTTTCTGGGACTCGGTGATGAGTTCTGATCTCTACCACCGCTTCACTACTTCACAGTTCAAAATTAACATTATTCTTAGTTATTCACACTAATCCACCTCCCAGCCACCACCAGAATGCCTTCCAAGCGGGCTGCAAAGGCCACCACTTCCAACTCATCAAAGCGGGCAAAGATTACCGGTCACTTGTCTGTAGCCAATGACACTGCATCTGAGTTAGCTTCTTCTCGGCAAACATCTACACTGACGACTAACACCCCTCTAATCCCTCTCCCTTTTGGTGTGCCACCAGCTTGGGCAGAGAAGAAGCAACAGTTGTGTGAAGCCCTCCACTCATGGTTCAATACCTACCAAGCGGGGGTCTACCGCAAGGACGGGTACGCTTATGGTATGCTGCTTGATGGAGGATTTGCACCGAGAGATAAGCTCAATGAGGAATCCGCCATAACCAGAGCGTAAGCATGGCATGGAAAATTTAGAAAAGTTTTGCTGACATGAAATAGTGGAGGCTGTCGCATCAAAGGCAAGGATGGAGCGTACAAGCAAGGCAAGGATCAGGATAACGGCGACTCTGTTGTACAGGCTTTAATGAACAGTATGCAAGCTAGGATGCCAATAGGTGTGATTGCTGGTAAGTGGTTCCCTCGACTGAAATCAGCTTCATGATTTGACAGTGGGTTAGGATCAAAAAATCCGAACGTTCCTTCTAAGATGCCTCACCGTTTCAATGTTCTTGCATTTTTCTTCATTACGGATGTTTGGTGTGAGAAGCTTAATGGCCATGCAACTTATATGGTCCGCCTACAGAAGATTGACCTTACTAGCAAATCCTGGTGGGCTCCAGTTACCTCTGGCCCTCTTCCAATGTCAGCTACATTGGAGCCAGTATCACCAAAGGCACAGGCTTGCTACCATTGCCAAAACTCAAGCCCAGAGATCTTCCAACAGGGTTGGACATGTCTTCAATGGAATTGTGAGGCGCATTTCAAGTTCTTCGCCGTTGCCGGAGATGGTGTTGAGATTCACGTTAGTGACGACACCCTTGATTACAATGAGGCATTCTTGAACAAGCGGCATATCTGGGAAATGCCATCAATCCCCAACTGGAACTTCCCAGCACTAGCTCCGCCCATTCCCAATGATGAAGATCGCACTCATCTAGGCCAATTTGGATATGAGCAAATTTGCAAGTACGGAATTGTTTGCCCACAATGCAAGTCCTGCATTCGACGCATCTTTTTTGACAGATGGGAATGCGAAACCGATGGTTGTGCATTTGTTCATCGTGTCAAGCAATACGCAGTCTCTACAGAGATTGCATGCATTGGAGGTGCAAAACCCATCAAGGTCCTTTGTCATGAACTGATCAAGACCATCAAGATAGATCTTGGAAAATTCAAGGTCACTATCTATGAGCTTCCGGATGAATTGGGTGAGATAATTGGCAGAATTTACCATTTGAAGCCAGACAGGTCTCTCAACGACCGAGATGATGGAGCAGATGCTCTTTTCGGGGAGATCCAGACGGCTAACCTAGGACTCAAGAGAAACCCAGTCAAGAACAAGGGCGGTAAGTTGCAACACTTCATCCACGTTGACCTTTAGCTAACTGATATAGATGCAAATGAGCAATTAACTGCTCACTGGGCAGCAAATTGGGTAGGCAACTCTTTCAAGACAGACTTCTCGCAACTAACTGCTTTTGACAGGGCGCTCCATACAAGTTCGTTGCTCGCCAAATTTCAAAGCCCTTTTCCGAGACGCCTGAAGTCATCCTCAAGGCTGTAACCCAAATGATCTGGGCTGTTGAATCTTTGGATCTTGGTGCAGACGAGCCATTCCGCGGTTTCAATGAGTGCTTGTCGGTTGGCTACTTTGGCAATGCTCACATGAGTGTAAGTTATTCAAGTCCGTGTTCATTCATGTTCTGATTTTAAACACAGTACCACGATGATGGAGAAAAGGAATTGGGTCCTACAGTAGCAAGTCTTTCGCTTGGTTGTGCATCGACTATGCAGTTCCGACCCAAGAAGAAGGTCAACATCGGCCCTGCGGCCAAGAATATGAAGATGGAAAAGCTCTCAATGCTCAACATTCGACAGGAGCATGGAGACATTTTGGTCCAGCATGGTGCTAAGATTCAGAAGCTTTACGAGGTAAATGAGCCTTTGAGTTATATCTGCATTTGTTAATCGTAGACTAGCACCGTTTGGAGCCACATGGAACTTTGCGCTTCGCGTTGACATGCCGATTCATTCGCCCAGAGACCTTGCCTACACCGGCAGATCGCGAGTACGCACTCACTGCAGGCTCCTTCCCAGACTCTCACAAATCATATGTATACGATGGTGGTATGAGTGTCGGAGATATTTAGGGTGGTGGCAAGGGAGATATTTTCGGAGTAACATGCCATAATTTTTGCATCTTCGGAGTTTTCGTTTTTCTTTCAAAACACATTTGCCCTATGGACTTTTTATTGCGAGCATTTTTAGGCGAGGATATATTATATAGCATTTTCATGGGAAGCAGGTGGACAATCATGCATAGCTGGCAGATCAAAGACTGCTTTTTTCTAAGCATAGTATTATGGGCAGCATAAGGGAGGAGCACACAGTTCATGTTTTCAAGAGGGCATATTCACAGCATACACCTAGCATATCTTAATGTCATTGACATGCATCTGCTATCATTTCACGGCGTCATTTTTGTCACCAGGCGGTTTAATTTTGATTGCCCCTCCACATCCGCACCCAAAGAAGCACCACGCCCACACTTTTTATTTCCCTGGATTTGAAGTGGTGTGTAGTATTTCACTTTCAAGTTTCGCTCAAGTTCCTAATCATAGGCTATAATCACACGTTTAATATCCACGAAGACCTCGGTAACCCTCTATGCAGTTTTGAGCAGTGTACATGTACCGAAGTACGAAACGCAGACAGCGTTATCTGGCTTCGTTCTATCTCCATCTATGTCTAAAATTCTCTCATTTAAGCAACTCCTTTTGGGTATCGTGGTATCTCTCGGATGGTATTTCTATCGGTTGTCTAACGGCGGCAAAGAAATCTCTCTCCATCCCCAATCCTCCCATGCCCCCAGCACCCGTCAAAGAACCAGCTCTGCTTTCTTGCAATATATCCCCATTGTTTGAGTCGTTTCGAATAAGTCTTCGTGTGGCTAATGTCGTTAGGTATGTTAAACAAGTTGTTGGGCAACCAAGCAATTTCCCATTCCAATCCAGCTGTTCTCCACCACTTCCAAGTATGGGGAGATTATCGATGGCGATTCTTCCCAAAACCGCCTCGAATGTGTGAACCCCCGGTCCGAGGGCAGATTTTCAGTCCCATAAGGATCACCTGGAATAAGCACAAGTCCAGCTCTCCGCCCGCAGATTGCTGGTCCCGAAGTCGCCAATTGCATCCATAATCATTCAAACTTTTGCAAAGGCTTGATACCCGCAGCTTCTAACGCCGTTTTCTTCTCTGGTGCCTGGCCATCGTCACCGAAGTTCTGCAAACCCGCATCTCCGGATTCAGAGGTGCCCATAATGAACATGAAGAGGACGGTTGTGATGGCAACGAAGACCAGATATGTTTCCCACATATTGGGTGTTCGGTTATGGAGGCGGCGCGGGGGGTGGAGGGAGAAATGGGTGTTTTTGTTTGTTTTGGAGGTTATAAAAGTGAGGTGAGGTTGAGATTGAGGATGGGATGGGCCGAGGATGACGCGGAGTG
>Ga0247734_1001699_pt1 | contig 16178 bp, 9 predicted proteins | sample UWRJL103311B2_FD_180933 | JGI IMG/M metagenome (GOLD analysis project Ga0247734, IMG submission 180933) | Plant litter microbial communities from Arlington Agricultural Research Station in Wisconsin, United States - UWRJ-L103-311B-2 | ecosystem: Environmental > Terrestrial > Plant litter >... | reverse complement strand
ACCGATCATTGCTCTCGCTGGTGCTAAGCCGTCTTGGAGAGAGAGAGAAGCTGCAAAGGGTGCGGCTGGTGGCGATGCCCCTCTTCGTGCGCCATCCGGATCTGGTGGGCCCTCTGCTTCTGGTGGTGTCCCTCTCTCGCGCGGCCGCTCTGGTCGTGGAGATGAGCCCGAGGAAAGCCCAAAACCTGCCCCAACAGGAGAATCCCTGAAGCCATCAGCGGCACCAGGAAAGTTTGTGCCTCCTCATTTGCGTAACAAGTCATAAGTGCATTATTCTCTGGCGTTTGGGGTCTTTCAATTGTAATTAGTATCATGAGCTTAGAGAAGCATAACTAGTTATCACTAGTCTACGCAAAATCGGACTATTGCCATTATCAACATTGTCTCAGATAGTGCCCGCTCCCAAACTAACTGTACTAGTCAAGGACCATTGTGTCATGCCTGAATACACAGCGCTACTAAATTGCTCTGTTTCTTTTTGAACTTGGCCACCTTCCAAATGTGCAAGCAGAGTGACTATGTATTGCCTCAAATTGTGTGATACAATGAATCACTGGACGCTCTTTCCAAACTCAAGCCCCCCACTAGAATATTTCTCAGTAGTTGATGCGTCTAATGCTTGTAAATGCCGAAGACAGAGAAAGACCTCCGAATATGTGACGGTGGGAAAGAAATGAAGCACAAATAACTTAATTCTCCATTGCTCAACAACCAATTCTTAACTTGATCCTGTTTTCCAAGCTATCTTACATATTCCCAATTTTGGCTCATCGCCATTCAATCAGGTGTGTGAGAACGTTCTCGCCTTTTAATATATACTATTCTAATTTGAGTGGAAATGAAAAACTAGTATCAATTTGGTATCACTCGTCCCTCTATTGTCTTTGCTCGATCAGTAATGAAACACGGTTATCTTTTTTGAATACTCCATTCATAAGATTTCCGACCGTGAGAGGTGTTGAAGAGTACCTAGGTTTTATTATTTTTAAAGTCAAGTTAACGGAGATCAACATACTGCCGCCGTTGACAGCTCCATCGAGCATATCCAGCAAAATTTGGCAAGTCAGAGTCTTGTAGTTTGTAGCCAGATTGGAGCTTCCAGCGAATTAGTCCCTCCTAAGAGAAAATACTAGGAACATAATCAATAGAAGTGAGTAATTGCTATGGGGAAGCAAGGTATAATAAGTACTCCGTAGCTGATAGGACTCCGTCGCCCTTTCCTTTAGACGTTTAGCTAGCTACCTTTAAGAACGAACGGACTCTAAGGAGTTAGAGAATCAGACACTTATTACCATTTTCAGACTCACATCGTGATCTCCGATAGTAGCCCGGTTCGATCTCCCTTGGCAGAAGCATCTGCCATGCAAATCTCAGTAAGAGGAAAATCACCTTTACAGTTAAGTAAAAACCGAAAGGGTTAAGTTTCGGCATTTCTAGCAACTTTTGAAGTGGTGGCCTTGATTCTTTTTAACAAATTACTAATATTCAAATGCCACATACAAACGACCCAAGGCACACCTAGGAGCAAAATCTCAGACAGCATTGTTATTTTGATCAACTATTCCCCCTCTCCCACTTCCTCAACACGTTGTTGGGACTTCTTCTGTGGCAGTTGCATTCCGGGGTATTGGCTTTATCATTAAATCTGGGACTGTCCAGGATGCCCATGCTCGGTGCTCTTTCAACCAGCCTTTAACATCTGTACAAAGCTCAAAATCGAAGTGAAATATCAGTTTGCATATAACAATACGCATCATTTTATTCCCCAAGCTCATGTAAGATTAGTATAATAACCAATAACGACAGGGGCTTCTCAAAACTTACTTCTGCCCGATACAATCTCGTTTACCAGTGGAGAAAGGATGAAAAACACCTTTGTCATCTGCGGAAAGGGGGCCATTTGACTCTCGACTCCACCGCTGTGGAAGAAACAGACCAGCTTCATAGAAATTGGACAAGGAGTGATAGGTTGCGTAAGGAGAAATGTACACTCGAGTACCTCCCGGAACCCATCTATCTGATATTGTTGCACCAGGCTGAGGGACTAATCGAGGAGGGCCATTAGGAGGGTTTGGGTATATTCTCAATGTCTCCTTAACACATAAATCAAGCCACTTCAATCGATCTACTGAGTCAACCGTGATATCCGAACTCTGTTTGAACGCGTCACGTACTTCAGAGGTTAATCTAGCAAGGGCTTCTGGTGCAGTGAGGATATGTGCCATGAATCCACTTAGTAAACCGGCGGTAGTATCACTACCTGCTTGCATTAATGCGGGGGCATTAGCACATATTTCTTCTGCTGAGAGTTTTATCTTTGCACTTGGGTGGGACACCAGCTGTACAAAATCTGGACGATCAGCCTCATCAGATAGTCTACCCTTAACTCTGTCATCAGTAAACTTATAAAACTCTTTTCTTTCTTTGATTGACTTGGCTGTAAATAACTTTATCGCCACTTTGACTAAGAGAAAATCCGTTAGGGCCCATAAGATCATGGAAATTCGTGTGTAGTCGCGCAATCTGGCGAGCCAGGGACTATATTCCATTTTGTCAAGCAGGTGAAATGACTCTCCAAATTGAAGGTTTGCTATAGTGTCAAACGATGCAAAGATAAACATTTTTGTCATGTTCGTAGGTTGTTGTTTGGTTTCGTAGAGCTTCTGGATTAAGAGGTTCACATTTTCAAGAATCATTGTCTCTTGATCTAGCAATGTCCGGTTGGAAAATGCTATGGCATAAGCGCGACGAAGTCTCGTGTGTTGAGAATTGTTGGCAGAAAGAATCGTAGGTATACAGCTTCCATCGTCCACCGTAGAAACAAAGCTTGGGTCTCTAGGCATTCCCCCTGGTCTATCTGGATGATTTCCGAAGATATCTGACCATGCCTTGGAGTTCGCATAGCTGATATCATTAGGAGCCACGCGCACCACTGGTCCGTACTTATCATGAAGCTCTTTAATCCAGAATGTTGCTCTGCCGGTGAAATAAGCGTAGGCGATTGGGAGCCTACTGGCTGCAAGATAGCGTGGGCCAGGATGGTCTCTCAATGGATGTGCGTACACATTGTATAATGCTGACGAAATATAGTGCTGTTTTAATCAGCTAAAGAACTCTCAAAAGTGATGGAATACCTCGAATCGTACTAACCAGCAGAAGTATACCAGATATCAACTTGAAATTTATCCACTCAGGAATTTCCAAAGACAAAGACATAACGTCGATCGTTCTAATGTTGTGATAGCCTCTTGCTTGTTATTTCATAAGTTTAGGTTGATTAGGAAGAGAACACGAAGAGATCAACTTTTGATGTGGAAAATGAAAGATCGGCGCTCGTCCGAAACCCAAACCAATAATTTAAGAATGTTGATGATATGTTAAGTAACAGCTGAGGTTCGAAAATTAAAGTAGCTCAATGTTGATGAGATGATTCTTGAGCAATATTCCAGGTTGAATGCGCCAAATTTGGGAGGCCGTTACCATACATCCTATATATTGATTAGTACAGTTGGCCAAAGAGCCACGAATTTGAACCAGCTCGTGTAACAACTGAGCAAAATATTGTCATCCCAGTTATTGTGTCAAGGTAGCAATTGGATTCAATAGTGCAGCTGCAGCATTTTGGTCCAAGTCTGACGGTCCGTTGCAGGTAACACAACTGACTACGTTATTACAGCAAGCAACCCTTGGTCTGGGAATACAACCTCAAGATTAATATTTCGTTTAGGTTTAATCTGTAAGGATACAACATAGCCGTATCCGCAATGCGTCTATATTCTATATCAAAGTACTGTATTAAAAACCGTAAAGTAACCCGGCAATAAGATTAAAACTTAACACAAAAGAAAATTGCATCTATTTTTAAATTTGGAGTACCTTATCTGGTATTTGTGTCAGCCTGCCCACTCTTGCATTAGCTGTATGACAAGGCAGATTTCGGAAACGGAAGGAGGTCATCTAACAGTACACCCGATATGTTTTAGATCGTCCTATTTTGACCCTTTAATCTTAAAAATCGACATGTGTAGGTTCTCGAATCTATTTAAGTAGTTACTGTAGTTTTTTCAGCTTTTGCTCCTTTAGACGGACTATTGTATGTCATTTAGATTTGTTCAATCTTCGCTCAACAGATCATGTTTGAATTGCACTGTTACACACTAGCTTTGTTGTGAAACTTAAGAAGAATACCGACGATCTCAGGAGGACAGTAGACTGTGGTTCATAGGATCATTCGATTCTTGCGACCCCTTCGAAGATGTAGCAGACGTTCGAGTATTTAGCTCTCCTCAAGACTACGAGGAGTAGACCAGTTACAAGTAAGTTTACTGCATAACAATTTAAACCAAGAGTAATTCAGCAATGTACCGATGCAACAACTTAAGCCAAAAGAAAACTGAGCCAAGGCACGTGTTAGAGTATTTGTAGTCGCCAACAGAACAAGGACTTTGGCGCTAGTATTATGGAAAACCCCTGAAATGTTCTCGGTTAAATGGGGGGAGGAGGTTGTCATGTTGGGTGAGGCTGAGATTGCGAGGCTGCCAAGAGCTTTTGGAAGACCTGCTCATTAACAGCTCGTTAACGGTATAACCATTCCCTCCAGTTTCAGCAACAACGTGCCTTGACAGAGATAAATCGCAAAGAAATGGCTCCGGCACAAACAGACCATGATGCCATCGAAGGTGCCTTCATCATTAAAGCTACACATTAAGAAAGAAACTGACATTTCTCAAGGCCAACTCCAAAATGTGATTCAAGATCTCTATGCCATAATGGTACAAACCAATGGCTACGACACAAATCTCCCAAGCCACCCAAGCAAAGTGACTCTCGAGCGTGAAATGCATCTCTTCCCACTTCAAACTATTAAAACCAAAGTATGCCGACTAACAATCGACTAGCAATCGTCTCTCAACCTCCCTGCGCACCATCCATTCAACTTCCACAGCACCCAACTCCCTCCCAGACATCCCGCCTGAACTGATCCAGTATGTGGACAATGGTCGCAATCCAGATATCTATACGCGAGAGTTTGTGGAGCTGGCTAGAAAAGGCAACCAGATGATGAAAGGGAAGATGGAAGCATTTATGAGTTTTCGAGATGTGTTAGCGGAGGAAATGGAGAGGGCGATGCCGGAGTTGAAGGAAGATGTTGAGAGAGTATTAGAGGAGACTGGGGGGAAGACGGAAAGCAAAGCAGACGATGCTGTGAAAGCCTGAGGGTTGGTTCATTCTTTCTGGGGTTATGAGATTGCGCGGCATAGGTTGGCGTTTGGTATACCCTTTTGGATCGACTGAGTAGTTTTTGTCAATAAGATAGGCATGGCATGCAGCATGCGGTAAAAATGGAAATAAATTCATAAGCATAAACTATATAAGAATTTCAATTTATGTAAATTTTGGTGCTTTCATCCCCTTTGCCATCCCTACTTACGCCCCAGGACACAATGCAATACACTCCATCTCGACAATAGACTCAAACGGCAAGCCTAACACCGCGACACAAGTCCTTGCCTTCTCTATGTCAGCCACGTTTTTATTTCTTCCCAAGCTCAAGATTATGCCCTCGTCAAAGAAAACAAGAAGCTCACCGGTTTAACCTCCCCGAACCATCCCAAATACACCTCATTCATCTCCCCAAAATCCTCATAACTCTTCAAATACACATTCAGCTTGACAATTTTCGAAAAGTCCGTCCCCGCAGCCTCAAGGACAGCTGTGATGTTCTTCAGTGTCTGATTCTACCCCACCCGAGAACGTATAAGCTTGTGGTTGGGAGAAAGTTGTTGGCTATTGAGCGAAAGGAGAAGTGGTGGGGAAGGAGGATACAGTTTGAGCCTTAATTCCACCTTCGACCAATTTCCAGGTTACGGGATCCAGACCAATGTTGCCAGACACAAAAACCATTCCATTTGCTTTGATGGCTTGAGAGAAGACTGGTAGCGGGGCTGGGGAGTGGGGAGTTTTGACTTCTGTTATTGTTTGGTCGGCCATAGCTAGAGACCTGCGCATTCATGAAGAGTAAAAAGTTGTGAGGAGAACAACGAGGGCTTTCCTTGGAAATATGCATTCTACATTGATATATGCATGTTCGTGACATGGACATGGCGCTTTGTTCAAAGAGGAAGGTGCTTACGGTTGAATTCCCTTGGGGCATAAAGTGCAATTCATATTCCACAATCAGAAAATTTAATGGGAAAATGTACCATTTCTGTGATATTTGGTTTCAGCGCGTTGTAATATTAGACATCCATTCATGGATCCCTTTGTCCCCAGAACTCCAAACCTGTGCAAGCTTCCTAGACGCCACATTTGCACCGACTCCTAGAATAGGTGGTATCTAATCATACAAGTATCAAATAATACAACGCTTTCATCTCTTTCTCCTCTTCGCTTTACCTTTCCTGCTCTTCGCAGGCGTAACCTTTGTACCTGACACAGCTGCAGCCACCACACCCTCCACGTCTAGGATACCTTGTTGAAGACCGTTGACCAGATCATCGTCCATCTCGCTAAGAACGTCGCTGAGGCTGTCCTCTGCTTTACGCTTGGAGCTTTCCTTTTCTGATATTTGCGTGCCATCAATTTCAAAATCTTCGAGTAGGAAGGGAGGAACCCCACCGTCAATTAGAATGTTTCTAGTCTGGTCCGTATTTGTGTCCCCGTTTGAAACAGGTGGCGTTGGCGGGCCTTCTGCTTCTGCTTCTGCATCTAATTCGAGTTCGCGATCGGGGGCAGAAGCGTATCCAATCGTATCGGGAGGTGTAATTGAGTTCTTGATGCCATTAGATTGATTGGACTTTAGAGGTGATACGTTGCCGGTTACCTCAGCGAGAGCAGCAGTTGTTATGAAGTTGCCACCAGAGTTGGCATCCTTGGCCGGTTCTGAATCGACAATCATCACATCACCGACTTCGCTAGAAGATTTAGGGTGGTCTACGATTTGGTTTTCATCTGTCATGTCAACATCGATTGAGGTATCCTGGTTTGGCTCATAGTTCTCCACGTGCCGCTTTGATGCTTGGATAGCCTTATTCTGATTGACAGCTTCGAAGCCTCCTTTGCGAACAGAACCAGATCCAACCAATGAGATCACGGTGGGTCCAGTTCGTATTGGAAAGTTGCCTTCTAACAGTGAGGTCAATTCATCTCGCGCACCTTGCACAGATTTTGCGGTATAATTGGCATCCTGATCAATCGCATCGTTCAGTAGCTTCTGGGCCGATCGTACTATTCGCTTAGCAAGTTGTTTGCGCTCCTTTATACCCATGGCCGGCTTCTTAACCAGCGAAGCCTCAGTATCGATTGATTCGAGTTTAGCTAAGGGCTCAGTACTGATCACGTCGCCTATTAATGCACTTAAATCCTTGAGGAACGGCTCAGTTGTAGTATAGTAGCGCATGTCGACTTTTTCGCGAAACTTGGAGAGCGGGCTTTTGAAAAGTGACATCCCCTGTCCACCATAGCTATTGTGTGTTAGTCAGTTTCCAGGCAGTATAAGAACAGAGCTCACCTTTCAAGTTTCAAAACGACCTTCGACAGCGAGCGCACAACCGGGAAGTAGACCTGGTTGACTATATCCTGATCTACCTGAACCTTCGCCAATTTGTCCGCCTCCTGTTTTTCTTTCTCGTAGGAGAGATCTTTCAATTGTTCCAACTCCAATATCAGATTCTTGGCGAACTCTATCCGACGAGCAAGTCTTGGTCTACCAGCAGGACCCATGCCCGCGAAATTCCTGCGAGTTATCTCCATAGACGAGAATGTTTCCATTTGAAGTTGTAGTCGTTTGAGAAGCGCTGCACCTCTTCGTGCCTCGCGCTTCAATGTCCAATATCGACATGCGTCTGCTGCATACTCTTTGCGCCTAAGAAGATTGAACCTTTGCAAAGAGCTTTCGACGGTATGGAAAACTACCTGGGGAATTACTGGTGCACCGGAGGGCAGCTTCCATATCTGCTTGGCAGGTTGATTACCCTTCTTCTTGCTTTCGTTCAATGTCATTGCAAGCTTTGCACCTGTTAATTGAGACTCATCTGGCTGATGTTCCGTAACAGCATGTCGATGTGTGGCTGCCATTGCTAATGCAGAGGCTTGACTGTCAGCCCATAGTCGACCTCGCATATTTTTCTTGTAAAAGTTTCTAGCCTCTCGAGTAGCCCCAGCAACGTCATTCTCTTTCGAATAATCCGAAGGACAATGCTTATCACAGAAAGCTTTCAATACCGTATTGCCATCAAGCACTGCGAGGGTTCCGTGGTTGTTTTTCATCTTCAAGAACAGATGTGCTCGTCTTGCACAAGTGACATGAAATGCCTGATAGCATGACTTGTTACCACATTGAATGCAAGCTCCCATGCGTTGATTGCAAAGATAGCATGTTAGTTTCCATCTAGTTTTCGGCACTTTTTCGACTTCCATTACAGGTTCCATAAAAGTATGATTCCCAAGGGATACCTCAGGTATCCACATTGCACATAGCAAATGAGCCCATTTAGAGGAATTAGTTTGCTTGAAGGCGCCATCTGTGTTAGGACAGAATATGCAAGTCTAGTTTATGAATTAGCGTAAAACTAGATAAGAGTTACTGATAGACTTACTGGAACTCCACGGCCAATCAATTGACATTTTCGACATAGCCATTGGCCTTCGGGAATGAATGGAACACCATAACACTCCTGATGCACAGCCAGGTCACATCCATCACAGAAAACGATTGCATTTGTGTTCTCGCAATCACCATCATCACATATAGCACATTTGCTATCCTGTTCCTCCCCTGCTTGTGGCTCTCCATTTACAGCGGCAGCAGAGCTAGACCGAGGCCGCTGAGTTTGAGGTGGTTTCGGGTTAGGCTTCGGTATACGCCTCTCTAGGGAATGCCACTCTTTTTCGATCTTGGTGATGGTAATTTCGAATACCTCCCGTGTAATTTTGTCAGAGCCAGCTGCCACTCGACCTTCGTTATATTGTATCAACCAATTATCATCTTGTTCGTCCATATCATATTCGACACGTCCAAATCCACCAGTTCCGATAGTATTGAATGCTTCACCTCCGCTCTTGTAGCCGGCAACATCTAAGTCCTGTTCTAGATTTGGATCAACCTTGATGAGTAGATTGTCGTAACGAGAAAATGTATCAGTTGTTTGGTAACCAACATTTATCATCGACTGATCAACAAATGTGGCGAACGGCTTCTTCTCAAACCGGGCGAGAGTATCGGATTTGCGGTAGGAGGGTTGAGGCAGGGTTAATCTTTCCTTGGAAGTAGTATTTTGGACTGGCGGCATAACCTTGGGCACCTTTGGGGTGCCAATGTTCAAGGTTAAACCGAGCTTTCGTGCCTTCTCTGTAAAGAATGCTACAGGATCCTTTGGGGGCCGTCCGGGGCGTCTTCTACCTCCACCCGGCGTCCCAGGTATACCCATAAGCCCAGCTGCCTCTCCATTTACAGATGCTGCAGGCGTGATTATACCTTCCTTCTTTATCCCAGATCCATTAATACTACCAGGGGTTATATCCGTGCCTTTCGTTGATCCTCCTGCAGAAAGCGGTGGGCCGGCAGGGGTAGCAGGACCCGACTTGACTCCGTCAACCTCATCAGAACTGAAGGCGCGAAGCGATGCGTCGATGTCCAGGTTGGGGTGGAATTCCTCCCACGCTCGTTCCTCCCTCGGCTTGTATCCATCGTTCTGCACAACGGCAGCAGCCTGCGAGCTACTAGAGAAACGCATAGGGGGCTGTTGAGATCGTGGTAGAACTGTTCGCGTTCGATGACTTCTGTCTCTTCTTTCGTATACCACGGGGGTCACGCCGTTTGCTAAGTTCTCTCGGCCTATGCGTCCTCTTGGTCCTATATAGTTATATCCACCAGGGCCAGTACCGCCCACTGGTATTTCGTTTCCGTCTTCGTCGACGTATCTGCCACCTCCACCGGGCCCTCCTGGGATATACCGAAGCCTTTTGCGAGGAGGTTCAGAGGCTCTTTTTCTAGGGAGAGGGCTGTCGGCTGGGGTTGCTCCGAGTGGCTTTGGACGAGGTCTGGTGCTGGTGCGTGGTCGCGAAGGCACTGAACGACGGGGTGTTGATTCGGGGATAGGGGCCATTGTTCTCCCAGATTCACCGTCGGTATTTAACCTGCAGATTGTGTTTAAACAGCGCGTCGAGAGGTTGGCGCAAACGTGAAGTCATACAGGGGTGATGAGGGCGGCCGCATCTGGAAGAGGAGAGATGTCAAGCTGATTCTGGCGCGTCTCGGCTATCAGCATATATCTTTGCGTGGTATGATGGCCAAAACGCGTAAAGAGACGGTTTAGTCCCGACAAGACGTGTATGCCTATAAGTTACAATTGCCTCACAACATGTGGAGGTTTGTGAAGTCGTTAATAAAAGTGGGCCTTCGGAGCGGATTAATTCGAAATAAGGTGGCCAAGGATTCTTGGTATGCCCCTCTTTTGTGATGCCCCAGGCAGCAGGCAGACATATGCAGGCAGGCAGGAATACTCTGGATCCGAGAAATAAGTTCCAGTGATTTGAGTGGAATCTTGCATCAATTGATTGTGGATTTTTTTTTCACCACAAACACGGCAACTTATTTGGTTTTAGCAAGATAAATTTCGTTTTTATCTATTGAACGCAACATGATGAAATAGTTTCCAACTACGACAAAAAGGACGACATAGGATTGAAGATATACCATCGTCATAACTGGGGTCTGAAGAGAATTCAGAAATGCTTCCCGGAATATTTTAATCAGGTTGGCTGCATATGGTAGTGACGGATAGTGGGAGGCATAGGTACATTGGCTTATTTGAATTGAAACCGTGTCAATGAGCTTACTAAAGTCTTCAATATCAAAGTAGTATCTTGAGAATGAGGTTGAAATAAAATAACGATATTTGTCTTCAAGCACAGAGGATGGGCAAGAGCCGATTGGTGGAAATAAGGACATATTAATGTCTGAAAAGGATGATTCATCTTCTCGTGTCGTAAACATAGCTCTGGAGCTTTCTAGCAAGAAGTCAACTGTAACTCAAATCAGTAAGGTCCTAGCCCAAGTCATACAGCTAGGAACTTACATGTTGTCAAGTGATCAATTCAAACTTAGATAATAATTCTAAAGCTTGCTATGCAGGTTTTCAAGTCTCTTAGGGCAAGTTCTATCTAAACCTTTTCCCTGCTCCCGGATCTTTCCCCAATCTTCTCCAACCCGTCAATCTCCTCAATTCTCTTCTCTTGATCTTCCAATTAAGAATTATAGTATGCCCCTATCCCTTGAATCTGCGCCAATTTTTTTAATATAGTCATTCTTAGCACTTGATTCTCCCAACCTGCTCTCCTCCCTTTAAATCTCGGTACACTTTCCTCTTCCTCTTCTTTACTTCCTAACCTTCTTGATCAACTCCCTGTCAATAAGCACTAGTCTTGTTACCTTAACCTTGATAAGCTGTCTCGCAACTTAGATACTTGGAAGGCAAAATTGGATCCATTCCAAACCTTTATCCCATATCATCCTGCTCCTAGTTTGCTTGCCACTAATTCCGTCATTCCATTTACTTACCCCCTTTACTAATCCCCCTCCCAATGATTACTCCACTGCAAGTGTGACTTGCACGAGCTGTTGTTTTCACGTGCAGTTTATTCTCAAGAGAGGTCATATTCTTTGAAATCCCTTTAGAATTGCTTCTGAGGTGGTTCTTGGCCTTGATATAAAAACATACCGTACCATTGAATGATTATGCATATACTGGAGTTGTGAAGGCTACGGGTCGCCTTATCGGTGTTCAAGTGATTATCAACTTTGTTGCCGTGTAAGTTTAAAGTCGCTATCCTCCCACAGCTATGACACCTGGTTACACGTGACAGTCGAGCTAGTGTTTTTTAACATCATAGATTACCAAGCTACGACGAAATCATCGCATCATATCCAACAGTCTTTGAAGGTTTTGGAAAATAGCCAGTGATAAAGCACAATTTTATGATGACAATAGCTTCCTTCATATGGAAGGTTCTTTAAGCCGTCGGCACCAAAGCTCTCCGGCGGTCAGTTTGGTTGATGCCGAGCCACATGCCCAGAAATTAAACCTAGGCCTCTCCTCATCCACAGGCCGCCTATCAAGCGTCCCAACGATCGCAAAACTGACCAAGATTTACTACTAGTGGAACGTAGTCTATTGATGCCTTTGAGTTGTGTGCACTTCCTTCAGGTCTAATAGACTTTTTATTTTCCGGGTTTTTCATTCTATGTCACCAGATAGATAGTCGCGGATGCGGGTCAAAGCTACGAGCGGGAAGAGCCTCGAACTCTTAACCCGCAATGTGGTCGAGCTTTGACGAAGTCCTGATCGGTTCTTGTTAAGCTTGATGCCGTGTTCTGCAATACACACCAATGAGAGGGAGAGGAGACCTGCAGTAAGCCTGGAAAGATCCTAGTTGCACTTCTGGCGAACGCCGAGAAGCTGGGGTATCGATCTGGGCTCTCTGCTAATACAAGTAGGAGACTATCGTTGCGTTATCTTTACAGTGCTATACTGCTGTCTAGTTCTAGACATGTGTCTTGTTTCTTTGGAGGAGGTGGTGTTGGGTGGTGGTGACAATGTTCTCTTCTCCCCAAGCTGGACTGTCGTGCTGCATTATCAACCCGTCATGCAATGCACGACATAGACATCAGAACCCTAACGAGCTTGTCAATTACGCTGTACGAATATTAACTTTCACGTGTATCTCGTTAGACATCTCAGGCAGATGTCATGGTGGTCAAGTGGATCAGATAGGGGTTCCTACATCCTGCTCCAACTCCACAATACTTTTAAGGTTGCCAGCGGGAAAGGCAGTGGCCGAAGCTGTATAACTCAAATCTCTGGAGCTCGGCGAATTATCTGAACGCACGGGACAAGATTAAACCTCCGGCGATAGAAACAGCTTCAGACAACTGACTTGGTCTGTATGGTGAAATTCTTGGGACCTCTAGGAATCAGTTTCTCAGCCCTGGCAAGCCATTGGCCGCTCGTCAATAATTACTATTGAAATTGAGCCCACTCATCCAAATGTGAGCTTGAGCTCACAGTGTGGCGTGGTCCAGAAACTCGGCTCAGCTCACGCCCGGAAGAGCCAAAAACCCCTATGATCGCAGTGATTGGTCTTTCAGAAAGCTTCTTTTTGATCACCACTACGATAGAGGACACTAAGTCGAGCTGTCGGTGAATGCAGGGATCTACTTTCAATTGCTCCATAGATTGCAAGTGCACTCTGCAAGACGGACTATCCTTACTATTTGTACTGAACTATTTGTCCCCGCGCGATAAGATCTTTCTTTTCTTCTTTTACTTCTTTAGAAATCCTCCCAGTTTTCTTACACTCAGCTCTCCAGGAGATTTTTATTTTTGGCTGGAAGAATAATCAGGTCCTGTATTTACCGCCGATCCAACACACTTAAAGACCAAGTACCATCAAACAAGTCAAGCTAGACAAACCACGGCTACAATAACAATTAGATCAAGCATGTAAGCAGCACAACCAGCATAACCTACAAGCCAAAATGGATCTCAGCAAGAAAGTAGCATATTCTAGAAAAATAGCAGTTCCCGCCCGAGGGTCGAGTCTAGCACAGAAATTCCATGAAGGAATTCCACCACCTTCGAGAGGTCGCTCTTTTCGTACAACCATCTCCGAAAGAACAATGGCCGCGAAATCAAAGCGAAACTCCACCATCTCAGACAGTGAATCAGTCATAAACGACGGAAATTGCAAAGCATGGGATGGACAAACCAAAACTGCGGAGGATTGGAATGGGTTAAGAAGGGTAAGATACATGTTGTCTGTTCAATAAAACAAAATCTAATTTGTACCTCATAGGATCCAGAGCTTTGGTTTCCCAAAGGTAATTGCCTCGTGCATTTATATGGATATGGACAATCCAAACGTGGGCCGTCCTTTCGAGTGCATCTGGACACATTGCTGGTCTACCATTGCTGGCCTCTTCTTTACAAATACATGCACCTTAATGGATCGGAACCGCTTGGCTCAGAAAGTGGCAGTGGTGATGACGCAAGTTGCCCAAAAGAACAATCTAGCCTAAGGAATTATGAGCTCTATATCCCAGCACCTAAGTATGCAGAGCGAGGTCAAGCATTTCTCTATCATACTGCTACCCGGAACTTTTTTGCTTGGTTGTTCGGGAAGCCACTCGTTGGAGTACATCTAGGTGCCGCATTAACAGCACTTTTGAACAGCATGAACGAGTTTAGATCATTGGGTTCAGACAACGTGCGAGCAGTGTTGGACTATATGGAGGATGAAGGATACGCAAATATGGGGAATTCACCGACTCACGCTCTTGCCGCCCTCTTTTTTGCTGAACACTTCCAGTTCAAGGACTTATATACAGACGCATTTGCTCACTGTACCGGCATGCATGACAAATTGATACTGAGTGCCGGATTCGAGGCAAGTACAAACTCTCTCTCATGCCAGCTTGACTGACCATGAAAAAGCACTTGTCTAGGACGTCCCGTGCCTTGATCACACGTTCGAGGATGGAGATGAATATACGTCTAGATTTCGTTGGCAAACACCTACGTAATTTTTTAGCAGACGACTTATCTCATGCTCATCTTGGCCTCTCCTCTGATGGTCAGAATCACCTCGACAAGTTCAGAACCTTCCTACAATCCTACTACGTAGCAAAACTCGGTTACTATCCGCCAGCTCCTGTCAACGGTACTAGCGCTGCATTCCCTAAGCACATATATGTACGCATGTGTGCTGAGTTTCAAAAGCTATATTGGTATCTTGTTGACTCTAATTACACCACACCAAGCACTATTCTTCCAAGGTCTCAACATGCAGGCATTTCCATGCTCCAAACCTTGCGAGCATTCGACACACGTCACAAATACTCACCGCTACCAAGCCCACTACCTCTACTTCCAGAGCCACAAGAACTTTATACAATGAAGCCACCTCGAAGCAAGCGAGTGTCCTGGTTCAAAACTGACAAAACGAAACTAGATGCCCGTGTGATCACATTCTCGTCGATGGTGAAAGCTACAAATCAATCCCCAGATCTTGACTGCAGTCTCATCCGAGCTTATCGAGGTTTCGAGAAAGACTGCTTATTACCAACAACTGATGCCGGGAAACCAGAGACTCTTTCGCCGACTGATGGACGGAAAATTCGCTGGATCTTGATCTATTGTATTCTTCAGACTTTGATCTCGGCCACGACTGTGCCTTCAGAGGTTCGTGATACCAAGAACATACCCTACAATCTGTGCGTTCTCACAGCTGGAACACCACCATGGAAAGAGAAACAGCCAATCAATACGCTCGAGAAAACACAAACCAAAAAGGTCCCAGAAAACTTCGTACCTTCTCTTCCCAAGGTGGCTAAATCATCCGCTGCACCCTCGCTCCCGGAATTCAAAGCAAGCTTCGATCATTTTTCAGCACCCCACCGGCCCGCACCCGCACCCTCCATCGTAACCAGCACAGCAGCTGCGTCGACAAAGTCAAGGAAGAGTACTATCAGACGAGCTATCAGTACCCTAGGCAATATGCCAGAACTCTTCAATCCACTAGCGAAGCGACCAACCTTCCACGAGATTCTTGTCCATGGTTATGGGGACGAGACAAATAAGATTTCCCTGGCACCCAGCATCCATCCCCCAGCTATCAAAGAACACGTCAAGAAGGGCTCCAGCGACAGTGGAGAAACTTACAACGTGTCATCTCGCTGGTCCCAGTCATCAATTGATCCTGGGGATCTCTCTTCATCTAGTCGACGAGAGTCTGATGCCAGTTCGTGCGAATCAAAATACGATGTTGGAGATTTCCTCGATTTCCCAGAGAGTAAAACAGGCACATCGAAAAGTAGATTCAAGAATCTGGAACTACAACCTCTTCCTCTGAGATGGAGCAAGGCTCCAACTTTGAATAAAATCATTGACGAATACACGGGTGTTAATCCAGAGTTGGAGGCTTATCTCATTAGTTCTTGAACCTACAAAAACTATACCTTTCGTTCATTTTGTTTGTATTATGGAGTCTGATGAGGGGCGTTACAATGGCCGATACCTACACTCACTTTAATTTCCTTGGTTGAGCTTGGTGTAGATTTATATGTAAAGTCACAAATATATAGTGAAATTTTAACAAACACAATGCACACGAAACCATGC
>Ga0247734_1001698_pt1 | contig 16185 bp, 13 predicted proteins | sample UWRJL103311B2_FD_180933 | JGI IMG/M metagenome (GOLD analysis project Ga0247734, IMG submission 180933) | Plant litter microbial communities from Arlington Agricultural Research Station in Wisconsin, United States - UWRJ-L103-311B-2 | ecosystem: Environmental > Terrestrial > Plant litter >... | reverse complement strand
ATGGCAAGGTAGCCGACTCCCCAGCTTGACCTCCTCGATAGGATCTGTGTCCGGGTTTGGTGGTGGGTTAGCTGTCGTGATGAGCCCGCCCGCTTCCCGCAAAATGCATATGCCTGCTGCGACGTCCCATTCCCAGCAGCCGCCTTCCCACCAGATATCGAATGCTCCTGTGGCTACGTATGCAAGATCTAGGGTTGCGCTGGGGTGATGTTAGTGGTGCTTCTGTGATGGAACATTTTATTGAAATGCTAGAAGCTAGCCACTGGGTATAGGAAATAAGGGGTTTTGGAAGCAAAAGAGAGAGAAGAATACAAACCTTCCTAAGCTCCTCACACCATGGACCATCCCTCCTTTACCGCCTCGACCGCCGATTTCGGCAGCCATGTTCATAAAACTGCCAATTTTCTTTCTCATATTCCCACCTTCAATGTCTCGTCTATCTTTCCCCCATTCACAGCTAAATATACACCCTTTTGGTGCGTTTGCCTATGCATGTTAATATCCTTTTCCAGATTTGGAATTTAGTATTTTGCTGGCCATCACCCTTTGAAGTACTAGCTAGGACCCTTTTGGAAACGACATACTAACATTCGGCAACCTAGGATCAAGGGAAATCATCTGTGACCTAGCGTATGATCAAACATTGAGATACAATGCAAGTAATAATCAAAATTTCAAGATTCCATCCAAAACACTACAGCATAGTACCACAATGTCTGCTACGCTGGCTTTTAAAAACATTATTCCATCTGTCGATAGGTTTGCTCAAATGTGTAAATGTCATTACGCGAGGTCTTTAGCAGACCTTCAAAGGATGATTTTGAGATCATTGAGAGAACTGTAGAAGAACTTACAGGCAGTACTGCTTTTGGATTTTGTACAAAAGGCAAACTCTTTCTTTTCTTAGTTGCGTGTCTATCATCCTGCCACGCACCATGTCCTACTAGTGAAGAATACGTTGTGTCAAGCACCGGCTGATAGATTACGCCTATGATAGGAATTCCATTCAGACAAAATGCTATAGAAACACAGAACATGGGAAATAGATGGGTATAGTTCACTGTTCCGTCCAGCGGATCTACAATCCAGGTTGGGGCGTCCGTAACAAGATAATCACGTGATCCTCCCGCGGAATAAGTCTCTTCGCCAATGAACCTAGAGAGGAGGGGATGTCAGCGGGAGTACATATGAGCCTCCAGAACGGAAGAAAAAGAGTATGTCACGTACGCATGGCCAGGATATTTCTGCTCAATCTGCTCCTTCACAAACGCTTCCACATCTTTAGGGCACGTGATTAGCATATTCTCGATCATAATAATGCTCCCCCTTTCCCCCCCGGGAACCTTTAAGCGAACCTACCAATATCAGTCTGGGTGACAATATCCACCGCATTCATCTTTTCCTCTAATGGGCCTTCATCTCGTCCTCCTGCATCCCCGGTTCTTTTCTCCACGCCGGCAAGGAGAATATCTCCTGCGCCACGGGCGAGCGACAGGGCAAAGGTGTAGATTTCTCGGAGAGTTTCCGGCGCCAGGGTTTGGAATGGCATTGTTGATCTGGTGGGGTTTGCTCGCGTCAACTGCAGGATTAGGGAGAAGCGTGAAGGTGGTGTGAGTAGGTTTGTAATGAGAAATGCACTTCCAGTTAAAACATTGATAGCAAAGCAAGCTTTCGATGTTTGACCTTAGGATTAGGATGCGGGATTCAGCCCGACGGAAGACGTCAGTAGCCGTGGTGGGGGGTTGTGGAAGAAGTTATTCCCGCTGCGGATGCGTTCCGCCGTACGCAGTAGAAGAGGAAGAGAGGGTGGGGGTGTTTAGTCGTTATCAAACTATTAATTTCTTTGATTTGAGGAGGTTGAAGGCATATATATATAGTATACACTAGGGAAACGCTTGCTTACCAGTTCATTTGAAGTCACCGTTGTCACTAAGTAATGATTGCATAAAGACTTGGCGAAGATAAATATTTCTGGCTGGCAACATCTGCGTGCGATCAACAATAGGTACACAAGACACATGTTGAATCTTTTGGGGAGACGTGATTCTTCATCAACGTGAGCAAGCGAGAAATGACAAGTTCTTAGATTGCTTGACAATAGTGTTTACAGGCATAACGGAATGATGTTGTTGTCTTTTCTTCCAAAAGAACTGTTCCATTTCTCCTGATTGCTACAAATAAAGCTCATGGAGCCAAAGCCTTTTCTAATGACCATTGTCAGAGAATATTTAGCCTCTTAGCATACATAACGATGTTCTAGCAGACTGGATCCGGTCTCAAAATACATCTTCAAGATGCTCTCCCACTCTACGACTAGTGACCCGCACCGTCGAATTGGTTCACTGCAAATCAGAACATTACACATTCCAAGGAATCGATTGTGAATACATAAACTTGCAGTGATATTTCGTTTTCAAGCTCGTTATAATCATATTTTGTGTTGCAATTGAAGACTTTGGTGCACTGGAACCTCATTAGCTGCACGTACAGGTTCCATAACAACGTGTAAGGACTATTCATCCATTCGTCCATTCCCAAACACTCTAAGTAGTATTTAGACAGACTCCAGACGGCGTAAAACAACCAAGAATCTTGTTCACCATTAAAAGTATTATCCTCGTGACTCGATACAACACCCCGTTTAGCAGCAGTGATAAGCCATCTCAGATTTCTATGCGCGACCACTAGATTGTTCAAGGCAGCTTTGCTTTTACTCCTGCCGCAAATTCAGAGCCTTTTGTATAAGCCCTTACTATTAAGCCCATGGCGGATCAAAGCCGAGCCCTGCATAACTCAATCTGCTGTGGCATTCATGTAGCCTTGCAGGTATTGGTTGATCAGATGCAAGTCCCATCCTACATCAAGTTGAAAGACGAATCATTTCAATCGATCGACCCTGTATTAGTGTTTCCAATGACTCCTCCGGTGCTCAAAGATTGCAGAATCTGGCCAGCTTCAATCCCCTCATCTGCAAACCCAGCCCCAAAGCCCACTCCCATACCAAATACACTCGCATCGAAGAGATCTGTACTCTCCGCATTTGAGTTCGCAACCAACTGCTGAAGGACTTGATTCTGAGACAGAGGGTCTGGATCGCGACTCATAGTGTAGAAGTCTTGATTCATGTTGGCGGTGTCAGTAAAGCCAAGGTTGAGAAGGGATTGATCCCAGTTGTTTGTCCTGTTCTTATTAGTAATTTGAATATTCGCAGTGGAACGGATGGAATTGGTACCATTTGGTGGCATCCATAGTCACAAATTCCTGGAATGCGGGGTCCAGTTCATACTCAGACGGAAAGGAACCTGCGGAATGGGTTTGTGGTGAGATAAATGGTTGTCTTTGAGGCAGAGTAGGCCATGCGTTAGAACTGAAAGGTGACTGAGGGTTGTGCTGAATATTTGAGATTAGAGCCGGCCCATTAGATTGGGGGTATGATGATGTTCGGTGAGATGATGGTGAGCGAGATCCTCGAATGAGATGAGATGGAGTGACCTTAATGTTCGCCGAGTTCGTGACATTGTAGTCGAAATTTATATTCTTTGTTGGTTGTGGTGTCTTTCGAACTTGCCTAATTCCACTGATGAGGTCAAATGCAACTTCAGTCTGACTACGGTCGGCGACAAGTGGATTTGTTTGAAGAGAGTGCACAATCTTCAGCGTCTCGAAAACGGGCCAGGCGGGGGCCATCAAGTTGAGACAATTGTTTAGATTATGCTTCCAGTCATTCAACATGATCTCCGTACCCTGTGTGCTTTCGTCGACTTCACGTACGACAGCATAAGCAGCTTTGGTGAAATACTCGAAAGTTGGTGGAACAATGAGAAGTCCGAAATTGATGGAGTGTTGTTGAAGTAGGGCTACAATCTGCCTAGCAGATCGAGTGCTAGGCTCCAGATTTGTAATCTGTTTACCATGATCGTAGCAAAGCAGTTGTGCTATTGATAATGTGGTGAAATATGCGAGATGCAGATTGTATTGATTTGGAAGTATTGACTTGGCCTGGTCGCCCCTCATTGCGTTTGTATCAAAATATAGTGGCGATGACTGTCTCTGGCTCCAGATATGTAGTTTCTCCAGAAGCACTGTGCCAAGTTGTGATTGTTTGGCATTTTCCGGTATGCAAATTGCTTCATTCAGTATTTGCATGACGTGTACCAACCTGTTAAAAGTACTAAGAATTGAGGCCGGACTTCTAAAATTTCCTGTGTCGTTTCTACGGACCGAGAGACAGTCGGTCCATGGATCCCACTCCTCCAGGCCATCTTCTTCGACTATTCCAAGTCTTTCCGCATCTTCTGCTCGAAGATGTGGGCGGCGTCCTAATCTTGCAGCGATGATCGTCTCTAATGCAAAGCAGCCTAGAAAGACGTGTTTGTCCCTGGACTTTGGTTTTAATGGAGCGAGAACATCATCTGTTAGACCATGGAGCCTTAAATCGAGAGCTAGACGAACCGCTTGACCGATAAGCAGCCATGCCCGACTCAGATGCCCAATTCCGAGATTGGTCAGCGTAAGGATCAGAAGAGCTTGAACATGACCAAGTTCGAAATACCCTTCTTCATTGGGAATGAAGCTCCTGGCTTGTGTATACATTTTCTCAGCAGTCCATACCATCTCGGCAACCTCACCTTGGGCATGAGGGATGTTGTTTATAGCTCTATGCTGAAACTTTGAGTATGCGATAGCAGCCCACAATGCGGCATGGTTTCCAGAACCGGGTCCAATGAGTAAGATATCATGTCGATTCTGAGAGTATTGGTAAGATGTTCGCAAAAGATCGGGTTTGTCAATAATAGGAAGCCATGCATGAGTATAAGAGAAGTATACGTCAAGTAAATGCCATGCTTCTGATGGTAATTCGGAAACAAGGGGAGCCGGGTTATCAGCCCTGGATACTGGGCGCGGATTTTCTGGGCTCAGAATGGACCCAAATTGCGCTTCTGCGTGCCGGTTCATATCATCATATGTCACAGGCAAATCATCGAGTCTATTTTGAACCTGCGGTTGGACATCCATCCTCGAACCATTCCATACAGAATTTACCCCTTCATCTACAGGATTACTGGAGGGCCAGCCCGTCCTATTTTCTGATGGGAAGAAAGAAGTTGTACGTTTTCTCTTCACGTGTTCCGCTGGTATGTCTGAGACGGTGAGTAGCCTGTTAAGCTCCTTCGATATTGCTGACTTGTTCCACGTTTCAAGAAGAATCTCCGAATTCCCTTCATCATTCCAGGTAGTTTGAAAACTTGTTTCCTCCGAAGTTCCATCCTTTAATGTGACGTTCAACATTCTCTCCTCTAACCCGTCTACTTCACTTATTGCAAGCCCCCATAGCTTTTCCATTCCACGGACATATCCTTCTGGTAATCCTCGTTTTTTTACAGTAGCTTCGTAAGAACATTCCCGCGCGTTGGTGATACACTAGCACAATTGTTAGAGGAGTCAGTTTAGAGGTTCTTAAGCACTTACTGTTGTACAAGATGGCTTTTTTCCATCACACTTGTCTTTTCTAATCCTACATTTGTCGCATGCCTGAGAGACTCTTTTTCTTGGCCCTCCTTTCGCTTTCTTTGCTTCGGGGTTATCATCTTTGCCTTCGTTATGTGGTATATGAACAGCATTTGAGCCGCTCTCTTGGTCCATCATATCTCACCCTGCGAAGCTACAGTGGCATTAGTGGAGGTGAGACGCCGCATGGGCATTGTAGAGGTAGGTTATGCAGTCGTGTTTTCCAGGCTCCCATATAACTCCAATAATGCCGATGTGATGCGAATATAGCTAATTGTAATGTTTGCTACTATTTAGATTAGGTGCAGAGGTTACCAAGGATAGAGGAAGGCGATTGATGATGGGAATAGCATCATCCTCTTCAAGCGGGAGCTGGGGAAGAGCTGAGTTCGGCATCCCCATATTTAAAGCGGGGGTCTGCTGTGGGGAAGAGTTGGGATGAGTCTTTACCCGTGAGCTTATGTCAGCAAAAGCAAGAATGATACGAACTGAGTCGGACGACTTGAAGTTCATCATTACTTTCACACTTCACGAATGGTTGTGAATGGCCTCATCTTCTTTTGGTAGCCCGCTACAAGCTCGCTCGCTTAACTTGAAATTTGCTCTCTTCGGCTGGTAGAGACTCGTACTTAGGCGACACCCAGTGAAATCCTGCTTCAGTAAGACTAATGGGGAGTCTAGGGTGAAGGAAGGATGTCAGTTACAATTCAATTGGAGCAAGCTCCAAGAGAATCTTCTCTTGGCACATCTTCAAGCTCGAAATCTCCCAGTCCTAGGCAATTTCCTGACAATGCATCTATCGTCTTAGTCGGATCCCGCGGGGCTGGCAAACGCAGCCTGGGATTTATAGGTGCTACCCATTTGGGCCGCCGTCTGGTCACAGAGGATCAATATTTCCTAGAAACAACTGGGAATTCAAGAGGCGAATTCCTCAAGCAGCACGGAAATCATGCTTTCTATCAACGAAATGTGGACGTCCTTAGGCAGATGTTGGACAGGAACCGCACTGGGTGTATAATAGAATGTGGGATGGCAAGTCTCGCAAGGGAGGCACAGAAGGCTATACGAGAATACTCAAAGACCAATCCTGTCATCTATGTTATCCGGGAGAGCGAAAGAATAAGGGAGCTTTTGGGTCTTGGGGATAAGGAAGCTGCACGATTGGAATATGGAGATCTCACTCATAGAGACTGCTCCAACTTGGAATACTACAATCTATACGATTCGAGCTGCGAAGGGACAGATACATTCACAGCATATGCATCGCCCAACATACCTTCCAGGCTGAAATATGCCAAGGAGGATTTCTCGTCATTCCTGGATGTCTTGACTGGCCAAGGAGTCATTCGCGATGGTCTGGAAAGCCCTTTCTCTATTGCTGCTCTTCCACCAGAATTCAGATCCCATACATATGCATTATCACTCCGGCTTTCCTCTGTACCAGAACTAAAACTTGAAGAGCTTGAAGCTGGCGCCGATGCTGTTCAGTTAAAAGTCGACACAATTATGCCTGATTTCCAAAAAACAATCGCAAGACAAGTGGCAGTTATACGAAGAAAACTCGGAGTTCCAATCATATACCACGTCGAGGAAAGTGTATTAGAAGGCTCTACGTACTCACTTTCGGAGAAGGAAGATGTTTATTTCGGGCTCTTGGAATATGGTCTAAGGTTAGGTGTCGAATATATCGTCGTCGACTTAAAATACTCTTCGGAGCAGGTCGTTCGTCTCGTCAACTGCTCAGGACGAACCAAGGTTATTGGGCATCATCTCCACCGAGAAGAGAATTCATGGGGCTGGGATGACGAATCCCGAATGATACAGTACAGGCGAGCAAAGTCTCTAGGGTGTGACATGGTACGCTTTGTGAGAGCAACGTCGAAGCCGGGAGACAACGATACCGTTAGAGATTTCTTGCGTCGTGTAGAACTCATCACAGATCGTTTACCAGTCATCGCATATAACCTGGGAGAGCACGGGATGACTTCGTTAATTGAGAATCGGATTTTCACCCCCGTCACACATCCTATCATGAAATCAACAGTGAGCCTCAGTCAAGTCCGACAATTTCTCCCAACTGCTGCGGAGGCCATGCAAGCGTTGTATCAAAACTCCATTCTTGACTCACTCCACTTTTATCATCTTGGTGCAAGTGTATTCTATAGCTTATCTCCTGCAATGCACACAGCAGCTTATCAGGTCTCCGGGATGAGCAACGATTTTCAATCACTCCAGGTCTCGTCACTTGAAGACATCCATCGCCTATGCCAAGACTCCAGGTTCGGTGGTGCAGCGATAACCCAGCCATTCAAGGTAGATATTCTTTCCCGAGTAGCAGCGAAAAGCTATCATGCAAAGGCCATTGGTGCTTGCAATACTTTGTTGCCGCTCCGATCATTGTCTGGGAGTGCTCTAGATGGAAGCACTCAATCTCTCCTCCGTCAAGCTAATTTAAGATGTAAAGCCGGGCCTGTTTGTGCATATTATGGTGACAATACAGATTTCATTGGCATATTAACTTGTTTGCGTCGGAACATGTCACCACGAAATGTTGTTCAGCCCTCAAAGACAACAGGGCTCGTAATCGGTGCCGGTGGTATGGCCCGCGCTGCGATTTACGCAATGATCCAGCTCGGTTGCCGAAAAGTTTTCATCTACAATAGAACGCTTGAAAATGCAGAAGAAGTAGCACGGCATTTCAATGCATGGGCTACAGGATTGAGCAGTGATGGTAAAGTAGTACGGGTGTTGAGATCTAAAGATGCCGAATGGCCTTCTAGTTTCAAGTTTCCAACAATGATTGTCTCTTGTGTACCAGCACACGGTGTCGCCGGGCAAGCTGCTGCTAATTTTGAGATGCCTCCTCAATGGCTGGGGAGTCCTACAGGCGGAGTGGTCGCAGAGGTTAGTATCCTTCAAATTGGAACATCATGAATACTGACAAGTTAAAGCTGGCATACTTCCCATTAGACACACCTCTTCTTCGGCAGATCCGCAAAATTCGCCAGGAGACGAACCAAGCTTGGGTGATTGTCGACGGCCTTGAAGTTCTACCTGAACAAGCAATTGCGCAATTTGAGCTTATGACTGGGAGGAAAGCACCCAAACGACAGATGAGACTTACTGTCAGACAACACTATCATCGATTTGAAGAACAACGAAGCTCGTCTGCGTAGTAATAAACTGCCAAAAGTCTATGAAATGCCTTGGCTATAGGCTTCTCAGATGAAGTCGTTTCTGTCCGGAAGATCGTCCTTACTCAATTCCAAGGGATGAAATTCAATCTAATCTATGCAAGGCAATTTGGCACCCCTTCCTCACCCGACAATGACCGTATTAAGTAAGACTTATCACGTGCATTAATTTGCCCCTGGTATTTTCTGCATGGCGATTAGTAACGCTACAACTGGACCACATATTCTCGGTAGCAAATTCCTAAATCTCACAATTCATGATTCATTCCTTCACGCTAGACTCCCTCTACCATGGTTTTTCAACTGCAATTTGAGTTATTCATCCGCTAGCCTTTCACGGGTGGGACTTGATGCATATTCGCGGTGTACGAAACCCCTCATTCTCGACTGCCCTTCCATGGTTATAACACATTACTCGATACTTCATTTGCCGTTTCAGTAAAAGCTTGTGGAGAACGCTTTGACTGGTGGGAATGTGTTGTTGCTGAATAAGAATGGCCCATCCCGAGATCGTGGCTTTATTACTTTTCGTTGAATGGTTAACGAGAAGAGCCGCAGTGCATCATGCAACCTTATTTTGGTCGGCGCGGCAGATAGCCGTCAACGGTTTTCACTAGCAGGGCTTTGTTGACGCCGTCCGAGTCCTCATGGTTGCGTATTTGATAGGTAATGATTTCAAATGGGTCTTTAATGGTCGCTTAACCTTCTATAATGGTCGAGTGGAAGGCAATATACATGCGAGTCACAATTAAAGCCCACAAAATTGCCGGACATACTTTGTGTTATTCATCGGGACCTAGTAGCAGATCCCCGAAATTGGGCTCTTGTGGCAACAACAACAATGTCGACCTAGAAACGGGCCAGCGTTCTCAGGGAAACTCCACCAGAGTTGTCGAAGTAAATTGCCATGAGACCGATTACTCAGGTGGTCTAGCCGGTCTTTCGGAAATCAGAAGTCTGGAATCATGTAATGCAGGATTAAGGTGCGAGTGCATAGATGGGACTACTTGGCATGTACAGAAGATAAAGTATAAGAAGCTCTTCCTCCACTCGTAGGAAAGAGCCATCCTCTCATCCAGGCATCCTCGCATCAGTCACAACACACTTCATCTTCTCTCAAAAGTTCCTGACTGCAAGTTTCAACATGCGTTCTTCAGCCATCCTCACCTTTGTTGCCGCGGCTTCTGCTGCTTTAGGTACTTTCTCCCAAGCTATTCTATCTTTACATTTAAAACACGACTTCTGCAGAGGATAACTAACTCACCAAACAGTGCCAGGACCAAAGTTCACCCGCCTTGACAAGAACAATGCCGTTCTTCTAGTCGTTGATCACCAATATGGTCTCAGCGAACTTGTCCGCGACTATGACCCAACCGTATTCAGGCAATCCATCCTTGCGCATGCTGCTCTTGGAAACTTGTTCAACTTGCCAACTATCTTGACCTCGTCTGCTGATACCGGCCCCAACGGCGCCCTCCCTAAGGAGATTCTCGCCGTATGTTCTCCTCCTGCCCTGCCACTCTTACCCGATAGCTAATACGAATAACAGATGCACCCCACCGCCCCCTTCATTCGCCGCCAAGGTGAAGTTGACGCCTGGGACAACGCCGAATTTCGCGCCGCCGTCGAGGCAACTGGCAAGACCCAGGTTATCCTCGCGGGGATCGTGACGGAGGTTTGTACATCATTCCTCGCGTTATCACTCCGTGAAGCGGGCTACGAAGTTTGGGCCAACACTGATGCATCGGGAACTTTCACACCACAACTTGCTTTCGATGCGAATCGCCGCATGGAACAAGCTGGTGTGCACCTCATGGGTATGTTTGGCATTACCATGGACTTAATGAGGGATTGGAGAAATACCCCGGGTATTGTAGAGGTTTTGCCATACTTGGATCAATATCTTGTCCCTTATTCATTGGTAGCAAGAAGCCATAAGGCAGCCATCTTGAATGGGACAATTGTGCCTGGACAGGAGGGATTGTAAATGAGTGATAATATAGGGCGGTTGAGGTTAGAAGGGGAGATATGAGGTGGGAAGAGGACTATTGGTGCTTGTTAACAGAAATTAGCTTTACGTATACAGCTATGTTGTTAAGATCTCTTCAAGGCAATCTAAAAGCAACCTTATCCTAGACACTACGCCTCCACTTTCGTGAACATAAGTTCTATGTATAAGTGCCTGATCACTTTGAATACATGGCGCCACTACACTCATATAGCGTAAGTGCTTATTGTATTCAGTGGTGATCAATGTTATTTGTTGATAACGATTACCTGAGGGGCGGTCGATGCGGCCGCTTAATGCGGCCCGATGCGGCGGCCCGAGCCGTGGGAGCAAAGATCACGTGAAGCTAAGCTTACAAGACCCTCACGATTCAAGGTCAGGAACTATACCAATGACAAGATTAACAGCCCTGTCAGAATCTTGTATTATATGAACCCACACGATTGAAGATTAGGAAATATACCAAAATAACGGAGAGGTAGCTCGCTTCTTTTACGCAGTTTAGATATTTATAAATGGAACAAATGAAGGAATGTTACAAGCATCTCTCTAAGAATGATCAAGAAAAAGGAATCCAAAATCTCAATATCACTTGCAATATCAGGTTTACTGGCTGTCAATTTTGTTCTTTGGGAAATTTAAGTAAATGCCCCAGCGGCCATTTACCAGCACGGTCGTGTTATTTAATGTTTAAACTATTCCTCCTGAAGTTTCACTATGATCTTTTTCCCCTTTATTAGTCCCTCATTAAGGCATTTCACGCCGTCCAGAACCCCTTCAAAACCTTCTCCTGCATTTGCGAACTCTAGCGGCACCAGGTTGCCAGTCTCAAGTAAGTTACCTATTTTTGGGAGGAAATCGATTACTTCTTTACGAACTTCATCAGCGAGCTCAGTTCCTTGACGTCCAAGTTGTCCCAAATGAACTCTATACATGTTGATACCTTGTGGTGCTTCTAACGGGGTCCTAATTTATATATCAGCAATGTTTCTAGACAAAGGAACGGCTCAGAGTAAACATGCCAGTCATTGGTCGTTGCAAAATGTTTATCCTTTACTTTGGAAACTTCTAGAAGAGCTTTCATGGCAATTTCCGAAGACTGAGCGCTCGTGTCATAGACCCGTGAGAAGTTTCCCCCGGTGATAGATTTGATGTTTGAGAGTTGGTCAGCCGTTGAAGCTTTGTAGTCAAATGTTGCATCTGCACCGCACTTCTTGGCTACCTACTTACGCTATATTAATCGCTATGAAAACCAAACAAGTGGTGATACTCACTGCTTGGTTAGTTTTTGTGCACGAAGTCAGGACTTTGAATCCATTTAATTTGGCTATCTGTAAGTGGTTAGATTAGTAACTGTCTGATGCCGTTCACGTACCTGAATGGCACATTGCCCCACAGTTCCGGAGCCCCCGAGGACTAAAGTCCACTCGTCGACATCAACGGTGGCGCTGCTTTGGTCCGATAATTTTAGATGAAGGCCAGTCACAAGTCCTAGAGCTGCTGTCTGTTACGCTTTAGTAGTTTTCCTCGTCAAGGGAATCACAGTACATACCAAAAACCCAATGCTAACAGTCGCAGCCTGTTCAGCTGATATATTGCATGGTCTCTTGCAAGTGAGGGCCTCGTCCATCAACAGCTTTCAAGAATTAGACTCAAAATGATTTGTAAAACTCAGGTGAATATGGGTAACAAACATATTCCTGAAAAGCCATATAGCCGGGAAACCCAATTCTCACGCACCCGAACACACCATCTCCGGGCTTGAACATGGTAACATCTTTACCAACCTCAGCAACAGTTCCAGAAGCCTCACAGCCTAGAACAATTGGCCACCCTTCGACAAGCAGACCACCTTGCATGAAATTATCCCTAAACAGAGAATTGATTAGTGTGAAGCTAAGATATGATCGAGTCAGACATACATAGGGTTCATTCCAGCAACAAGAGACTTGACAAGAATTTCTCTGGGTCCTGGACAAGGTTTGACAAGTGTGTCCACAATTTCAAAAGGCGCACCTGCTTGGGCTACCGTAACTCCCTTCATGACGTTCTTTTGGTGGATTCAAAGGATTAAAAATTGAAACTGTTCGGATTTGTAATTGACTTCGCGCTGAGTATCAGTCTGAAGAATCTTTGAAATGGTTTCGAGGCTCTTTATAGATACGGCGACTACTCAAAAGCCTATTCTGCTGACATTGAGTGTATGTGAAGATATTTGTAAGTGCATTTAGAGTGGTAGTACATCGCGGGATATCCATGTTTTGGGTTAGTGCCAGCGCCATAGATCCTTAAATCTGCACATTTACAAATACGTCTTATTTTGGGGCAAAAGTTCCAAGTCACCTATATTAGTGCCCCATGTCCGTAATTAGGGCAAGTTTACATATTGCAGAAATATATCAATGCGCCTTGGTACATATACATTTATTCATGAGCCACGGACCATCAGCCTTCCCAATCTGGATGCAAGGCGACTCTAATTCTTTGTGGTTTTTGGATTGTTTGTGGATATGAATTACTTACAAGCCATCTGCAATAACTTTCCATGAGCTCTGATAAGCTAAGGTCAGTTGGTCTCTGCTTAAATATTTAGAGCTGAAAGCCACTATAAAAAGGGAAATCATAATTCTTTTCAACTCCACTCTCATTTATTCATACAACCATGTCGCTATTTCGCTACGAACCTAACAAAAAGATCCGTCGCCCCAAAGAAGTGCACTTATGAATGGCGAAAGTGTACAAAATTGCATACACCTTATCGTTGAGATTCTTGAAGTTTCTCGGACAGATTTTGTGGAATTTAGTGTGGTACATGTAAAGTGGTGGCTTCAAAAGAGAGGCAGTTTCCTATAAGTTTGCTAAAGATATTGTAAATAAAGTCAGAAAGGCCAAAACGTATATCACAGGTGGCTTTTGGACGGCGGGCGCGATGATTTATTACTTTTCAAACTGTTGATTGGATCATCTGGTATGTGGCGTCATGTGTCCCAGGGCATTTGACCTCCCGAAGAACTTGTGAGTATTATAGCAACCTCCTCACCAAGCGCTGCACTAAATTGAGGTTTAGATAGATCCGTATATCGCGCCATCAAAGGTTTATTGGGTAAGATAGACTTCAGATCAAGAATCTAGCAGTAGGAACGCAAAATTCAGTAGGTGGAAGATGATCAGCAGCCTTTTGATCTGAGTAAAGAAGCAATAAGTTCATGGACGAGGTAGTGAAGGCTTTCAAATAATGTACGTTGATACAGAGTTGAAAAATAACCTTTTTAAGCTCAACCAGCAGTCGAATCCAGATGATAAGATAAAAGCCTAAGAGCTTTAACATGATTCAAGCATGATTCAAGCATAACTCAAGCATGTACTAGATACTTTCGTGCAGGCTCAACTAATCCCTAGTAGTGTTACCAAGGGTACCTACCTCGTACGAACGTTACGTTATATTTAGCGGTGCGGAATACTCTGACATAGGGTACGGTGTCAAGGACCGTATGTCACAATGGAGGGGAGGTTCCTCAAGAGTAAAGAAGAGTTATTGTATACGGTGTAATCTAATGAAGAGAAGAGGCGTTGCCTCTTCTTGCGATGCGCTACACTGTAATACTAGTAGTGTGGAGCTAATGGTTCCGTAGGCCACAAAATACTGGAGATAGTAGTATGAGTGATGTTAGTCTGAAAGTATGAGGTGCGATCGGTTTCATCTACTGCACTTTCATCCAGTTTAATCGCAAATCAAAAGTCGCACGAAGTACATAAATGAGGTGTGCTTGGGGTGACCGTTATCAATCTATGCGCTATCCTTATTTCGGGCAACATGTGCGAGCGCCATATTAGTAAGCCCGTTTTCACATAGACTACTAAACAGTACAAAGATGCCTCTGAGTTCTACGCTGCATGTTTTGACACTCGTCGCCCCTTGGTGCTTAATTGAGACTTTAGCCGAAGGCCTCTTGGATATCACCTTGATTCAATGGCTATCTATAGTCTATAAACCCTTTGACTCTCTGCCAATCCATCTCATCTAGCTTCTTTTCATTTCCCTCAAAATACCAGTTGATTTTCGTTAATTAAACATATTTTCGACTTTTCCTCTGCCAAATGCAGTCTTGCCCTATATAGCCTGATGTCTAGCATACTGCTGTCCAGTTTTATTCGTGTTTTCCGTGTCCTCCAACGATCTCATATCGATGCTCACAGTCTTCTTGATGCCTATAATTCTCTCCTCGCTGCCTTCACTCTTGTAGTTTGTTCCTATCTCATCGAATTGCTCTCTTTCCTTCCAACTAGGATTTTTCGAGCCCACTGCGCGGGAAATGGGGCCATCGCTGAGTGGGTAAGAAGGCTCCTCCTTAGTAGAGCCAAAAACGTAGGGGAAGAAGCGAGCCAGCGGTATTCGTAGTGATGGTGCGCATGCGCAGATGACGCCGACGGTCGATTCGACCTGAGTCCAGAGGACAGAGGTTCCGGTCGCCCATGTCATATCCTTGGCGAAAGTTTTGTTGAAGTTGAGACTAATCATGCGCATGATACTAGTTATGCAAACGCTGCAAAAAGTCAGAGATGATGGCAAGCATATACGATAGAAAAGAGAATACTTACAAGGTTCCAAGAGCAAAGACTGCTAAGAGAGCAAGCTTAGCTCGCCGATTCATTTGCAGCTTTACAATCACAGGTATAGGCAAGACAAGGACTATAACATCCATAAGGGTGTTCCATCCTGATTGGGCATACCAGAACATTTTGAGGTTGATGCTTGAAGGCACAGTTAACACCTATGGAGATAGAGGGGAAACTAGATAATGTCTACTAACCATTTTCCGCGAACGGTTTTGTCAAAATTCAATGAAATAGGATTACATTGGAAGATTGTTATAAAGCTCATGGCGGTGAGAACAGCTGCGATTTGAAGTAGAAGAGTCCAACAAATTAAGCGGAATTTCTTCTGAGGGAAAATGTCGAGGTAAAGAAAGAGGAAGGACACTTTTGCTAAGCCTGCTGTGTTCTTCACCAGACACTGAAATATGTAAAAGTAGAGCAGTGAATTGCGCTTTTCTTCTTTGTTCAGAAATGCCGCATGATGTCCAAACCCCCATTTGACAATGGCTGAGAGAGTTAGTCAGTGCAAATCTAAAGAGAGGCAACCATGTTTACATACCGGCTGATATGAGAGACACTTGGATGGTGTTAAATAGCTATTGGCTGGTTAGCTTCAAATACTCACATCCGATTGCAGATCAATTTCGTACCACACAAACAAGCACGACGTAATCTGCTCTGTTCAACGACCCGTTCTTGACAATACGCCACCATACTCGAAAACCGACAAGGACTATTGATGCGACAAGCAGAGGTATGTTGACATAGAGGAAGTTGTGGCCCTGCTTCGTGTCACTGATATCCATAGTGATGTGAGTCGACTGATGCAAAGGGTCTATAAGTATGTAGATCTATTCAAAGCTTCAATCTTTGGGGGGG
>Ga0247734_1001697_pt1 | contig 16185 bp, 10 predicted proteins | sample UWRJL103311B2_FD_180933 | JGI IMG/M metagenome (GOLD analysis project Ga0247734, IMG submission 180933) | Plant litter microbial communities from Arlington Agricultural Research Station in Wisconsin, United States - UWRJ-L103-311B-2 | ecosystem: Environmental > Terrestrial > Plant litter >... | reverse complement strand
GTCATAAATGGCGTACAATGCCTGTAAGGTGGTTCGGATATCATTAAAATCTATCTCCTGCGCATGCAACGACCGGCCTGAAGTCTGGATATGGTACTTTAATTTTTGCGAGCGCTCATTCCCTTTGTATTTGTTTTTGATGGCTTTTGCCCAGATGCGCCGGGCTACGCGGCCAATGACTGCATATTCGGGATCGATGCCATTGGAGAAGAAAAAGGACAGGTTAGGGGCAAAGTCGTCTATGTGCATACCTCTGCTCAGGTAATACTCCACAAAGGTAAAGCCGTTGCTCAGTGTAAAAGCGAGCTGGGAAATTGGATTGGCACCAGCTTCGGCAATATGGTACCCCGAAATGGAAACGGAATAGAAATTCTTTACCTTTTCATCGATGAAATACCTTTGGATATCTCCCATCATCCGCAAGGCGAATTCTGTCGAAAATATACAGGTATTTTGTGCCTGGTCTTCTTTTAAGATATCTGCCTGAACTGTTCCCCTGACGGAACTCATCGCATCGGCGCGGATGGTTTGGTAAACACCGGTGGGTAATACCTCATCGCCCGTAACGCCAAGTAACATCAGCCCGAGGCCATTGTTGCCTTTTGGCAGCTCTCCCTGATAGGTTGGTCGCTTTGCGCCTTTGTCTTTATAAATCTTCTCTATTTTGCGCCTGGTTTCTTCTTCCAGATGATTGGCAATGATATATTTTTCGCATTGCTGGTCAATAGCAACATTCATGAAAAAGCCCAGCAGCATTGGTGCAGGCCCATTGATGGTCATGGAAACGGAAGTAGAAGGGGAGCAGAGGTCGAACCCGGAATATAGTTTCTTTGCATCATCAAGCGTTGAAATGCTTACCCCAGAATTGCCAATTTTTCCATAGATATCTGGCCGGATATGAGGATCTTCACCATATAAGGTAACTGAATCGAACGCAGTGGATAAGCGGTGCGCAGGCTGGTCCAATGATACATAATGAAAACGTTTGTTGGTCCGTTCAGGACCGCCTTCTCCTGCAAACATTCGGGTTGGGTCTTCGCCTTCCCTTTTGAGTGGAAACACACCTGCGGCATAGGGAAATTCTCCAGGTACATTTTCTGTGAGCAGCCATCGGAGGATATCTCCCCAATCCTGATACCTTGGCAAAGAAATTTTGGGTATTTTAAGCTGGGAAAGTGATTCAAAAAACAGCGGTTGTTTTATCTCTTTGTCGCGCACTTTGTAAATGAAATATTCTTCTTTATACTTTGTGATGGTATTGGGCCATTCCCTGATCAGCCTGCGGCAGTTTGCATCAAGTTGTTCATCGAGATGGGTATAAACATCTTTAAGGGATGAGATGAGATTGTCGTTTTGTAGTCCGGCTGGCAGGAATTGCGCCCCGGTATACAGATCAATGACGCCCTTTAACTGATAGAGTTTAGTGGCAATTGTGGTCTGTTGTAGTACCCATTGGTTATACTGTTCGATGGATTCGGCAATTTCTGCGAGGTACCTGATCCTGTCCGGAGGAATAATGTAGATTTTTTCGGACTGGTTGGCTGTCACTTCCATCTTCACGTTAAAACTGGTGCCTGTTTTTTCGCTAATCTTTTTCATCACAGCAACGAAGAGGTTGTTCATACCAGGATCGTTGAATTGCGATGCCATGGTGCCAAATACGGGAATATCATCATCCTTGACGTCAAAGAGATTATGATTTCTTTTGTATTGTTTACGCACATCACGTAAAGCATCCAGGGCCCCTCTTTTATCAAATTTGTTTATCGCCACCAGATCTGCAAAGTCAAGCATATCAATTTTTTCAAGCTGGGTGGCGGCACCAAACTCTGGGGTCATCACGTATAGGGAAACATCACAATGTTCGGTGATTTCTGTGTCCGACTGTCCTATACCTGAAGTTTCTACAATGATGATATCATACCCGGCAGCCTTGCAAATATCTATGCTTTCCTGCACGTTGACAGAAAGGGCAAGGTTGGCCTGTCTGGTAGCAAGTGAACGCAAGTATACCCGGGGGTTATCTATTGCGTTCATCCGGATACGGTCGCCCAGCAGCGCACCGCCGGTTTTCCTTTTTGAGGGGTCTACGGATATAATGGCGAGTGTTTTATCCTCCACTCCATGGAGAAACCTCCGTACCAGTTCATCTACCAGGGAGGATTTGCCCGATCCGCCGGTGCCGGTGATACCGAGTACCGGTGCCTGGTTATTTAGGGTCAGTTTTTTTAATTGGTTTACAAAATCCTGCGCAGCAGCAGGGTCGTTTTCTGCTATGGTGATAGCGGAGGCGATGCTTTTGACGTTCTTCTGCGGGATCATTTGAAGTTGGTTGCTAATTTTATCAACGGTGCTGAAGTCTGCGTACTGAAGCATATGGTTGATCATTCCCTGCAGGCCCATCGTGCGGCCATCATCTGGGGAGTAGATCCGCGTGATACCGTACTCCTGTAATGCTGCAATTTCTTCTGGCAGGATTACGCCTCCGCCTCCGGCAAATATTTTGATATGGGAGGCACCAAGTTCCTGAAGCAGATCATACATATATTTAAAATATTCGAGGTGACCACCCTGATAAGAGGTCATGGCTATGCCCTGTACGTCTTCCTGTATAGCACAGTTTACTACTTCTTCTACTGAACGGTTATGGCCCAGGTGGATAACTTCAGCGCCCGAGGACTGCAGGATACGCCGCATGATGTTGATGGTAGCGTCGTGCCCGTCAAACAGGGCCGCCGCTGTAACGAAGCGTATCTTGTGTGTGGGCTGGTAGGGTTTAATCTGTTCCATCTCGGAAATATATTTGGTATGTAAATGTAGTAAAAACTCCAGAGGGGTTGCAACTGCTTGTGGCGAAAGAAATTACGGGACATAAAAAAGCCCCCAACAAGTGTCTGACTTATTGGGGGCTTTGCCGTTTTAAAGGGTTTTTAACATGGCAGTGTTGCCTTGATAATGCTGTATTGCATTGCTGTTTACTGGTGTGTCAACTCTGTTATTGGCTCACCCACACAACCACTTGGCATCTGAATATGCAGCATGGCAGCAAGAGTTGCGGCTATGTCTGTCATGTGGTGAGTTTTATTGGTTTTACCTGGTTTAACGTGCCATCCCATAAATACTGCCGGGATGTGCGAATCATAGGGGTTCCATGCACCATGTGTTGTACCTGTGTTACCACCGTCAAAGTAATTTGGCTGCATAATATAATAAACATCTCCGCTGAGACGTGCGTTATATCCATTAGTAATCATTTCCTTTTGTATAGCAGGTAAAGTGCTCTCTGCGATTTTGCTTAGGTCTACAGCATTTGAAATGCCATCCACCTTTCTGAGGTAGTCTATGGTGGCAGATTTAACTAAGTCAAAGTCAGATTTTTCAAGATCCTGGTTGGTGTGGTCAAAAATGATGGAGTTGTTCATTGCCATCAATACAGGTTTTTTCAGTTTAAACCTGCTCTCAAGAAAAGTGTTGAGGCCGGCAACAACGCTTTTGTTATCTACCAGACCGGCATGCATTTTATTCTCTTTCATAAAACCGGGAACGTGTGCCGCTCCGTGATCTGCTGACAGGAAGACGAGGTAATTGCCTTTGCCAACAGAATTGTCAAGATAATTGAAAAACTCTTCGATGTCTTTGTCTAACCTGAGGTAGGTATCTTCTGCTTCAATTGAATTTGGTCCGTATTGGTGACCAACGTAATCTGTTGATGAACAGCTTACTGCAAGAAAATCGGTGATATTATCTTTGCCCAGTCCTTCAGCTTTGATCGCTTCTTCAGCAATTTTTAATGTGATTGTATTTCCATAAGGAGTGCTTCTGATCATGTCATAGTTTGTTCCTGCGTACGATTTAAGCGGGTGCGGAAAGATTGGTGCTGCTTCTCCTTTGGTTATTCCTTCATAAATCTTACTGTCGGAAGTACTTTGCGAGTAGGTGTTGATCGGAAACATGGTATCCCAGTTTTGATCGTAGTACTTATTGGCGAGTTTTAATTTGTTGAAATTTTCTACCCAGGCAGGAAGTTGATTCATGTAATACGTACTGGTGATCCAGTTGCCAGTTTCGCCGTCATACCAGTATGAACCTGTTGGGGTGTGACCCGCAGGCAGGATAGAACCACGGTCTTTCAATGAAAGCCCGATTACTTTGCCCTGGAAATTGGTAGCCAGACGAAGCTCATCAGTAATGGTACTGCTTAAGAGGTTTCGTGGGGACATTTTTCCGGCAGCATTGTTCGAACCTACACCGGTTACGGTACTGTCATCTGTACAGTATACAGCTTTTCTCAGTTGGGGGTCGTACCAGTTGTTACCAATAATTCCGGTAATAGCAGGCACAGAACCCGTGTAAATGCTGGTATGGCCTACAGCGGTGTATGTCGGTGTATAGGGGATGAACGTATTTTCTGCTGAAAACCCTTCGTTGATCATGCGTTTAAAGCCGCCATTGGAGTACCTGTCATAATAACGGTACAGGTAGTCCCATCGCATTTGATCAATGACCAGTCCTACCACAAGTTTGGGGCGGTCAATAGTTGCAGGGAAAACACCCGGTGTTTGGGCAGTTTTTGTTTTTTTCTGTGCAAAGGACAGGCTGGATAGACAGCAAAGACCTGCGAATAACAAGGTTTTGTTCATCAGTATTAATTTCATCATTATCTGTTAATGCGGTAAATATAATATTATACTGATAAAATCAATGTTAAGAAACAGGTCAAAGCACTTCTGCAACAACAAAGGTACTCCCGCCAACAAAAATGAGGTCGTTTATAGCTGCGTCAGTTTTAGCGGCGTCAAGTGCTTGGTGTACTGTTTCATAAACCTGGCCATTTAAACCAAACTTTTCTGCCTGCGTTGCAAGTTCTTGTGCGGGAAGTGCCCGCTCCAGCAAAGGCTGACAAAAGTAATACTTCGCGGTTTTTGGAAGTAACTGCAGCACACTGCTTACATCCTTGTCTTTCAGCATCCCAATTACGATGTCAAGCTGCTCATGTGGGGTGGCCTGGATATTCTCAAGTACTTCGTTTATTCCTGCAATATTATGGCCGGTGTCGCAAATAATGAGGGGATTGGTACCTATGGTTTGCCATCTGCCCTGGAGCCCGGTAATTTCTACGGTATGTGCCAGCGCAGCATAAACTGCTTCGTCAGGAATATTGAACCCGATTTTATTTAAGGTAAGTACCGACTGAATGACAGTAAGTACATTTTTTAACTGATAGGTACCGGTAAGATCTAAACGCAGGTCTTTATATAAAAGGCTGCTGCCGTGGTATACTGACGTAACCAGTTCTGTTTTTTCCCTGCGTGTATCGCTGTTATGAAGTTCAGTATTGGCAAATATGAGTTCGCTGTTTGTGGTCGCCGCCTTCTCTGTAAATACAGGATAGGATTCATCTTGTTTTTCCCCGATCACCACCGGGATGCCCGGTTTAATGATCCCTGCTTTTTCATAGGCAATTTCCTGGAGGGTATTGCCCAGCAGGTTGGTATGATCAAAACTGATATTGGTGATCACCGACAATTCGGGCAGTATAATATTTGTAGAATCAAGTCTGCCGCCAAGCCCAACTTCAATCACAGCGATATCAACCTGCTGTTCTTCAAAGTAAGCAAAAGCCATCGCTACGGTAACTTCGAAAAACGAAGGGCTGATTTCCTCAATGAGGTCTTTTTCCTTTTCGGTAAAATCAACCACATAAGATTCAGAAATTATTTCGCCGTTTACCCTGATACGTTCGCGGAAATCTTTTAAATGGGGAGAAGTATATAATCCGGTTTTATAACCTGCTTTTTGTAATACGGCGGCCAGCATATGGGAGGTAGAGCCTTTACCGTTTGTTCCGGCCACATGGATAGTTTTGAATTTATCCTGTGGGTTGCTCAGGTGATTGCACAGCGCTATTGTGTTGTGCAAGTCTTTTTTCATTGCTGCAGCGCCAATGCGTGTAAACATTGGTAGCCTGGTATAAAGATAATCCAGTGTTTGTGGATAAGTCATAAAAATGATCTATTAATACTTACGTATCAACTAAGGTTATTTCACTTTAAAGTTGAAAACAACGACGCCAACCTGTACGTCGGGCGCTGAATCTGACTGATTGAGGCGGGCACCCATTACGGCCGTTTTACATTTTGCCCAAAGATCCAGGTCCTGAAGGGTAGTTCCTTTTACGCCCGGGGTGGCATCAATCACGATTCCCTGTTTGTTTACTGTGATCCTTACTGCTATTTTTCCTGTTTTCTGTCCGTCATCCTGTGGCGTAACCAGATTAGTGAAACGTCTTAAAGCAATTGGCGTATTACCAAAGCCAGACCCGCCTTCACCGTAGTTATTGGCCAGGGGATCGCCGTTGACAGAACCCTGGTTGCCAGGTGTAGTTCCGGTACCGTCACCTTTTCCTGTGCCCTTGTTTGCTTTTCCTTTATACAACGCATTTTGGTTGACTGTAGGGGCAGCCGGTTTTTCAGTTGTAGTGGTGGCGGCAGGGGCAGAAGGTTTCACATTTTTCTTGGTGCTCACACTTACTGCTTCTTCCGTATTTTGCGTGGTAATTTCTTTGTCGGAGATTTCTACTGATTTAACAGGCGTAACTTTTTGGTCGGGCACTACCTTATCAGGAAGCTGGTTATTTGCATTAGGATCAGAAGATGGTTCTTCGATACTGGTATAGTCTGTTCCCATACCTTCAACGGAAGTTCCATAATTAACTACCATACCGCCCATTCCCGCATCTACCTGCGGCTGGAAGGTGCCAATAGCAATAAAAAAGCTCAATGCCAGCAGACCGGCTAATATGGCTGTTGAAATTACTATTGCTTTGGGGTAATTATTTTCTTCTTTGTACTGGGTCATTATTTTTTTGGTTCTACTGCTAATACAACTTTCAATTTCAATTGATTGGCTACATCGAAAACAGACATGGTGTTTTCAATAGAAACGCCCCTGGCCACATATAAAACTATAGTGAGGTCTGGAGAAGCACGCTGATAATTCTCAATGCTCGCTTTCATAGTTTCAAGTGTGACCGCTTGTTTTTCTACAAAATAGTTCAGCTTGTCATCAATAGAAACGGTAACTGTTTTCTGCGCTGAAGATTGCTGACCCGATTCTGAACGGGGCAGGAGCAGTTTTACTACCTGCGGATTTACTACTGCCGAAGCAAGCAGAAAGAACAGCATCAGGAAGAACATGATGTCATTCAGTGCAGAAGTATGGACTTCAACAGTTGCTTTATTTCTTTTTCGTAAATTCATTATTTGCCTGGTTCTTCTAATAGATCAATAAACTCCAATGCATCTGTTTCCATTCTCAGGATAATCCTTTCTACCATGGCATTAAGGATATGGTACAATACATAGGCAATGATACCTACAATCAGCCCGCTGGCTGAGGTGATCATTTTAGTATATAAACCACCTGAGATAGTACCGATCTCAATAGCGCCTTTAATTGACACATCATGAAAGATGGTAATTACCCCAACAATTGTACCGACGAAACCAAGCATCGGTGCAATACCTGCAATGATACCGAGGATACTGATATTTTTTTCCAGTTTGGATACTTCCAGTTTACCCACATTTTCAATGGCTGCTTCAATATCTTTAATTGGACGGCCAATACGCCTCATCCCTTTTTCCAGCATTCTGCCCAATGGGGAGTTTGTGTTTCTGGCCAGGGCGATGGCATTTTCCAGACGTCCGTCATGGATATATTGTTTAATCTGGATCATCAGGTTGACTTCGGATTTAGAAGACTTTCTGATGGTGATGTAACGTTCTACAAAGATGACTAAGCCTGCAAATGCAAGTATGGCCAGGGGAAACATAACCCATCCCCCTTTAATTAATAGGTCGAAAAAATGTAATTCCTGAGGTGCAGCAGTTACAGCCTGGTTTGCGGCCATTGCCGTATCCGTTAATTGTTTTACTGTATCTCCAGCAACCTGTAGCAATGTGGTCATATTAATTTTGTTTGTTTCTGTAAATGTATATTCCTGGTATTTTTAATTTTTTCGATAGTCTTTCCAGCTCTAACTTGGCTGATTTCTCATCCTTTAACGTAGCGATACTCATTTTTAGTCTCTTTCCAGACATATTGGTAACCACCTTTGCCTGCACGCCGCTCCTTTTCATGAGCTCAATAAATTTATCCGCTTCTTTCTGATCGTGCATGGATGCACCGATGATTTCATAAACTGTTGCGGTGTCTGCTGGTGTGACAGGCAGTGACGTAAGGATAGAATCTTTTGAAAATGGAACCGTATCTGCTTTTTGCAGCGAGTCACTGGTTAACGATGAGTCTGCTACGGCGGGTACTGGTGCAGGTTTCACTTTTGTGGCCGGGCTGTTCTGCACAGCTGGCACCGGATCGCCTGTTATTGCACTAAACCATTCAGGTTTTGAGAAATAAGCGGCAACCAATATGGCGGCCAAAATCATTAGTCCTAAAAGCACCTTAAGATATGCAGGCATGGCCTTTGGTTCTTCTGGCTGGGCAGGATAAACGGGGTATGCATCGTTCACTGCTTTATCAGCAAATGAATCGTTGATGGTAGGATGTTTAAGTTTGAGAATTACATCCTCATCTTCCGGGCCGGTTGATTTTAAATAGGGCGATTTAGACCTGTAGAAATTCAGGGCTTCAATTTCCTCACGAAGCTGTTTTTCGTCTTTGCTGAGCGAAGAGGCCTCTCCAGTATTCTCTTCTGTAACAGGTTCTGCAGCAGTTTCAGCAGGTACTGTAGCAGGTTCCTGATGAGTAAGGGCTTCTACAGGATCTGAAGCACCTTCGTCCCCAGGATTTTCTTCCTGACTTAGATTGTCGGCAAAAACAGATTCAACAGTTGGTTCTTCAATTGGAGCTGCATCTTTTATGGGAGTTGGTTCTTCAATTGGAGTTGGTTCTTCCAATTTTGATACTTCATCAGAGCCTGTTTCCAGAGCTGGTTGTTCAGCTGCTTTTGTTTCAGCAGTTGCTGGTTCTGCAGGTGCAGACACTACGGATGCTGTTACTTCAGGTGTTGGTTCCGCAGTTATTTCTTCAGCTTCATCAACGGCTTCAATTTCGGTGATATCTTCTGCCGTGGCTTCCTGCTCGTCTTTCACTGTTGGCAAACCATAAAAGTCAAAGCCAAAGTTTACCGCGGCTGCAGGTTCAAAAAGTATCTGCTCCTCTTTTTTTAGCAGTTTACCAAGACTCCCTAAACTGGCTAGTTTGTAGGTATCCAGCTCCATGAGTATTTCTGAACTGAACTCAGTTATAAAATAACTGGCAGTTTCTACAGAGATATTCCTTTTTTTGGCAATATAATCGGACAGAATGGTCTCTTCCCTGATTTCAGTTGTAAAATCAAGTGTATAACTTGGAGGGACGAACGAGTGCGTTGCTGCATCGAACCTCCCCGGTAATTTCTTTTTATATACAGTTCCCAAACCGGAGATCCCAACAGCTTTACGCGATTGTACAAGTTCTGAGAGGTAAGACAAGACATCCATTCTGGTAAAAATAAATTTTAATTCTGTATCAACCAATTATAAATTTTATTTGCTTAGAATGAGTAGCTGATTCCACCGAAAACATTAACGCCGATCACCTGGTAATATAAATACCTGCTGTATTTGGTATTGAGTAAGTTGTTTGCTTTCAGGAATGCAGAAAACCTCTCGTTAATCTTATAAGTAGCACCAATTCCAAGGTCAACATAACCTTTTACGTTCACAGAAGTTTCTATTGCCGGATCTGGTATCAGGTAAGGGTTTGCAGGAGCTGAGGTATAAATTTTAGCATCACTGGCATCCTGGATAGCTACTGCAGCATTAAATCCTATTTTATCGGTAACCTTGTATTCGAGGTTTGAACTGATACGTAATTGTGGTTTGAACCAGCTATAGGTTTCTGAGGCCGGTTTATAGTCTTCAAGGTTCAGTTTACCTGTCCATTTCAATTGATCGCTCACCTGTACGGAGAGTTCACCTTCCAAACCTAACACTTTGGTATTTCCAAAATCATAGATGACATCAAACCTTGTTGGATCGGCAAAGTTATTTACAAACAATGGCATGTCTGTAATTTCCTTACGGTATACTCTTGCTTTGTATCCAAAACCTGGTCCGCCTGTACCCTTAATACCTGCGCTGAAACTTAGCTTCTCGATAGAGTTTTTGATGAAAATATTGCTATTTAGGAAGGGGTTTTCATCAGTTAGGTCTTTCATTGAGTTCCTGTTTACATCTCCTTTTACTTCGGCAAAAATTTGAAGATACTCCGGGATCAGTGTAAAATCTGCCGTTACCGCAGGGAAAAGATGTCCTGATGAAACTGTGCCAAATTCCTGTACAAAATTAATTCCTGCATTGATTTTGATCCCGTTAGCTTCCAGTCTGATATACGGGTTTAAGCGTAAAATATTATTGGATACACTGGTAAACTCATCTTTAGTATTTCCAAATTCTGTTGATGCGGCTAAACCAAGGTTAAAACTGCTGATCCTTTTGTTGAGGTACCCATTAATAACAACTGAGTTCTCTTTAGCAGATAGCTGGTCGCCCCAGATATATCCGTTCACCTTGGCCGCGTAACTCAATGCGTCAGGATCTTCTGTATACTTGTTTACTACTTCGGCTTCGGCCTCTATGAAGTTAAATGATTGTTTGGCAGGGTCAAGGTTGCGCAAAGGATTGTTTTCATCATAGCCATAAAAGTTAAAGCCTTTTCTTTCATAATTTATACGTCCGCTTAATACTGCTTTCTCGCCAATGCTGCGTCCAAACACACTTGCCTGTTGCTGGTTTAAACTTTGGCCATCAAGTTTTCCGCTCTGGCTGAAATGCCTGAAAAACCCACCTGCCTGTAAAGCTTCATCGCGTCCAAGGTTAATATAAGCTTCACCGAGGATGGTATTGGCAGAGCCTAAACCTCCCTTTACGTAGTTATTTATAATCTCCTGTTGTTTTTCGGCAGCCACATCCTGTGCATAAAGCTTGTCGATATCTGAATTGAGCTGAAGTTTTCTGTCAGTAAGGGCGTAGTTGAATCTGGCCTTATAGGTCTTAACATCATTCAGGTCAGGACTTCTTCTTAGTTTTACAGCTTCGGCCAAAATTGGTTTATACGGTCTTACTACTTCAATTTCTTCGGTTACAGGTTTGTCTTCTGTTTTTTCTTCCGGTTTTTTTTCAGTCTTTTTTTCCGTTTTCTTATCTGTGGTTTTTTTGTCCTGCGCCTTTACGGTGAGTGTGCCTGCAGTTAGGAAGAATATGGATATATATATTAATTTGCTCAATCTCATGATGCTTGGTCTTATTTAATTTTTTCTAATTTTTCTTTGGCGGTAGCTACAATTTCGTCTTTACCATCATAGTTGTCAATAATGCTCAGCAGTGTGCTTTTTGCCTGCAGGTTGTCTTTCAGCGCCACATAATTGTCTGATAGTAGGATGAATGATTTAGCTACCCAGTAATCATAAGAGGGCATGTTGTTGATTAAATCGAAACAAGTTTTTTGTGATGTTTTATATTCACGTTTTCTGTACTGGATTTCTGCTAAGGTGTATTTGGCTTCGGCAGCTGCCAGGGTTTTTGTTTTTCCGATCACGTTGGTGAAAGCTTTTACAGCAGCAACCGTATCGGCCTTTGCCAGGTAAGCTTTACCTGCAAACAGGTCTGAGCTATTGATCTCCTCTTCAGACGCTTTGTCTGACTCCTTGGTGAGCTGCACATATTTCAGCACGTCATCGGGCATGTTTAATGCGCTATAGGCTTTCAGCAGGTTATTGATTGCAAAAGAGTAGTGCGATTTATAGTCGGCTGTAGTTTCCAGTCTTTTCAGGTAAACGATAGCTTCGTTATATTTTTTCTGCTCAAGGAACAGTTTAGAAATACTGATCAGTGAACGTTCGGTATAATCACTTGTCCAGTCGTTCAGGATAAATTCATAATCAGGAACTGCTTCATCCGGGCGGTTGAGTTTCACCAGTGATTCGGCCCTGATAAATTTAGCTTCTTTTGCATGTATGGCTTTAGGGAATTTATCAAAGTAAGCATTGATGCTTTCTACTGTTCCCTGGGCATCACCTTTCAGGTACCTATTGTTGGCTGCCTGGAAAACGATGTTGTCCTGGTCGGCCACTGTGTAGTTACCAATAGGAGTAGTATTTGCATAAGCAATAAAGCCATTGGCATCACTACGGTCTACGTAGATATTTTTAATTGATTCAAGGGCCTGTTTAGCTTCTTCTGTACTGGCGTAATCGGTAATTACCTTTTTGAAAGATTCCAGTGCGGCATCATCCTGATCCTGGTTGTATTGTACCAAACCAATGGTAACCAGGGCGCGCGGAACATAACTGCTGTTGGGGTATTTACTTAACAATGCAGTCAGGTCATTTTTGGACTTGTCAAGTTCCCCTTTGTTGAAGTAGGTATAAGCTATTTCGAAACCTGCATCATCTGCATAGTTTGACGAAGGGAATTGCTGAAGCAGGCTTTGCATGGTACCGATTTTTGTATCATCCTGTCCCTGAAGTCCCTGGATCATCCCTCTTTGGAAAAGTGCATAATCTTCACCTGCAGATTTGTCGGCAATGATCCTGTTGTAATAAGTTAAGGCGTTGCCATAACTTTTGCTTACGAAGTATGAGTCTGCCAAACGTACTGTGGCATCCACTACCGTGTTTTTGTCTTTGTCGTCACCATTCAGGAACCGCTCAAAGTAATTTGCTGCTTTTGAATATTTTTCATCTTCAAAGGCTGCATAAGCCAGGGCGTAATTTGCAAAGTTATATACCTTGGTTTTATTGGCATCTGGCATGGTAAGGAATTTCTCGAAGGTTTTTACTGCTTCTCCGAATTTCCTGAGTTCGTACATTGATTCTGCCATCCAGTAAGTGCTCAAAGCGTGGATCTCAGGATCATTAGGGAAGGTATTGGAACGGATGAACATTGACAATGCATTTGGAAATGCGCGTTCGTTGTAAAACTCCAGTCCCCTGAAATAAGTAACCTTCTGGTAGGCCTCTTCAGCCTCAGGTGATTTTTTAGAAATCGGCTCAAGGATGTCAATTGCGGCCTGGTAGTTTTTACTGGTCAGCAGAATCTCGCCAAGCAAAGTTTTTGCTTCGTTAATTTTGGCAGAGCGTGGAAATTGTTTGAGGAAGCTTTGTGTTGATTCCAGCGCCTGCTGGTTGAAATCAAGTTCGTAACTTAACCTTGCGTAATTGATCCATGATTCTTCCTGTATTCCTTTATCAAATTCAAGACGGGATGCACGGAAAAACGCGCTTCTTGCTTTTTCTTTGTCGTTCAATTTAATGAAAGCCCTTCCTAGAGTGTACATGCCACTTTGAAGGTAAACATCGTCATTGTTCAACTGTGACAATATGGTAACTGACTCTTTGTACTTGTTCAGTTGAAACAACGAATAGCCGTACTGGTAGATAAAGAGGTTGTTCTTTTTTTCTGATTTGTTTTTTGAATAAAAATCCCTGAAATAGATTTCAGCGTTTTTAAAATCTGATTTGGCAAAGTAAGATGCAGCAATCAGACTGAGCATTTCTGCTTCAAACTGTTGTTGTGAATTTTTCAGTACCGGGATAGCATAGCTGATTACATCATCATACCTTTCATCCAGGTAATACATGGAGGTGATATAATAAGGATAACTGGCCTCGTAGGTTTTAGAACCTTTCAGCTTTTCAAAATTGGCCAGGGCCGTTTTGTATTCCTTGTTGAGGTAATTGATGTAGGCAAAGTAGTAGGTTGCGCTTTCCTGGAAGGGGCCTTCTTCTTTTTTTACTTCTTCAAACAATGGTTCTGCCTTTTCGATATCGTTAAGTACGAAGTAGGAATAGCCCTGTTTGAACTGATATTCTGTACGCTGTTTTTTAGACAGGGTAGAAGGATCGGTTTTTTCAAACCACTCCAGTGCTTTCTGATAATTTTTTTGGGCGAAATAGGCTTTACCAACGTGGAAGAAAGCCAGTTTGGTATTTGGGTTAAGCGGGTAATCCCTGATGAAAGTTTGAAACAGGCTTTCTGCATCATCATTACCAAGTTCCAGAGCACAGACAGCCGCGTAAAATTTAGCATTTTCTTTTAACAAAGAAAGCTCAGAGTTACTTTCCTGTTGTGTTCCAGGTTTTTGCCTTGCCTGTTCAACAAGTCTGAACTGTTGTGCGGCAGCAACGTATTTTTCGTGATCGAGTAATTCTAGGCCAGTCTGATAATTTTTATTGAGGTTTACTAAGGCACTTACCTGCGCATAACCTGCGGTAAGGTTACCTGCTAATAAAAGCGGAATAAAAAGGTATTTTTTCTGCATTTGGTTTTTGTAATCTAATTGGTGCTAATATAAAAATTGTAGGTGCCCTTATTAACAATAGAAGTTAACAAGTGTTAATAACACTGTTTAACGTAAAGTTACCAGGAATGGTATCAAAAAATTTACCTTGATGTTAATCTCGCTGAGAGGCAAGTAGATACAGTACAGCCATGCGTATGGCTACCCCATTTTCTACCTGATCCAGAATAATCGACTGCTTACTGTCGGCCACATCACTGGTGATTTCCACACCTCTGTTGATTGGTCCGGGGTGCATGACTATAATCTCTTTGTCCAGGTTATCCAGTATCTGTTTATTTAAGCCGTACATCATGGCGTATTCCCGCAGGGAAGGGAAATATTTGATATCCTGTCTTTCCAGCTGGATCCTTAACATATTGGCCACGTCGCACCAGTTTAATGCTTTGATGAGGTTATGTTCCACTTTTACACCAAGGCTTTCAATATGTTTTGGTATCAATGTAGTAGGTCCGCATACCATTACTTCTGCCCCAAGTTTTTGCAGGCATAGGATGTTGGAAATGGCTACCCTCGAGTGCAGGATATCACCTACAATCACTACTTTTTTACCGCGCACATCACCAAGTTTGTGTCGAATAGAATAGGCATCAAGCAAAGCCTGTGTTGGATGCTCATGGGCCCCGTCGCCGGCATTGACAATTTGCGCGTTGATATGTTTGCTGAGGAAAACCCCTGCGCCTGCATAAGGATGCCTCATGACAACCATGTCCACTTTCATGGCCAGGATGTTGTTAACTGTGTCAATCAGTGTTTCTCCCTTGCTCACCGATGAAGATGAGGCGGCGAAGTTAATCACATCGGCAGATAACCTTTTTTCTGCGAGTTCGAATGAAAGTTTGGTACGGGTAGAATTTTCGAAAAAGATATTAGCGATAGTGATATCGCGCAGAGAAGGGACCCTTTTGATAGGACGGTTAATAACTTCCCTGAAATTATCTGCAGTTTCAAAAATCAATTCAATATCATTCAGGTTAATATCTTTGATGCCTAAAAGATGTCGTGTTGATAGTTTTTCAGCTGCCATTTCTTATTTATTTCGTTCGGATAATAATATTACTTTGTCTTCTCCCTCTGTTTCCTTCCAGCTCACTTTCACCAGTTGGGAATCCAGACTGTCAACCTGATGACCGATATAATCCGGTTCAATTGGTACGTGTCTTGAAAACCTTCTGTCGATTAATACCATGAGTTCTACTTTAGCTGGTCGCCCATAAGCCAATAGTGCATCTAACGCTGCCCTGATGGTACGGCCCGTCCAAAGTACGTCATCTATAAGAATGACGTTACATCCCTCAATTAAAAAATCTATGGTGTTGCTGCTTGCGGAAACGAGTCCGTCCTTTCTTCTGAAATCATCCCTGAAAAAAGTAATATCGAGATTACCCTTCCTGATGTTTTTAGTTTTAAGGATTTCTGTGAGTTCTTGTTTTACCCTGTCAGCGAAGTAGGTGCCGCGGGGTTGAATGCCAATAAGTACGGTATTAGAAAAATCGGTATGATTCTCAATTAATTGATGACAAAGTCTCTTAATTGTGATTTGGAACTTTTTACCGTCTAGCAGGGTTCTTTTTTGCATTGACAAATTGATTAGGCAAATATAAAAAATCGGATTGAATTATAGGGCCGCAATTTCAATTAAATTGAGCTGAGGCTTCAAATCCGGGTCAAACTTATGCTAATTAATTAACTTTGAGGCATACTGCATTCCATTTTTTTTGAAGGGCCACGGTACCAGATTCCTGATAACAAAAAAAAGCATCCCGGTTAGGGGATGCTTTTCAAATATATAAGCTTTAAGATTATTTAGCTTTGTTTTTG